>RCNC010000816.1_pt1 | contig 20420 bp, 24 predicted proteins | sample 2041301 | NCBI WGS metagenome assembly RCNC01 (sample SAMN09708231, study PRJNA481090) | Marine sediment metagenome, whole genome shotgun sequencing project. | biome: marine sediment; feature: ocean; material: sediment; isolation source: Sewage treatment plant 13A marine sediment (STP13A) ...
ATGAACAAGCTCATGCAGATGAAAGCCGCCATGGCCATGGAAAAGGCATCGGAAGCCGAAGGTGGGTCCGGCATGGGGATGGGCGCCGGAATGGGTTTAATGATGCCGGCCATGTTCGCCCAATATTTTGCCGGTGGTTTACCGCAATCCGGAAAAAAGGAAAATCAGCAGGAATTTGAGTGCCCGGAATGTCATCAACCCATACCGGTTGACGCCAAGTTCTGCCCCCAATGCGGACACCAGCAGATCGTTTTCAATCAATGCACCGGATGCCATAAACAGTCCCGGCACCCGGTTGCCTTTGGGGTATTTTATCAGCCGGGTGGTTGCGACCAAAGCCCGCGATACAGGATCTTCGGACCGTCATTACTGGACGTATGCCGATGACCTGTTGGAAACCCTTGGACCTCAGAGACTTGCAGCAAGCGTCTTTGAGGCGGTTCTGGAAGAGGCTTCTCTCAAAGAAACCACCAAGATACGCATGCCTAAAAGAAACGGAAAAGCCGAGTTTGTAACCGCCGGACAGGTTAAAGAAAAATATTCAGCCCTGTATGATCAATGGCAGGAGACCTACGGAGCGGGTGTGGCCTTTAAGGCTTTGTTCGCTGAAATCGGTTTTCTGGGAAACTTGGCCGACCGTCTGTGCAAGAAAAGCGATACCAATATTGTTATTTTCGGGCACAGTCATGATTGGAAACTGGATAAGGATGCATGGTTTGTCGATGATCGGATTTACGCCAATTGCGGTACATGGTGCGACGATAAAAAACCCTGCACGTGGGTGGAATCCCAAAAGGACCGCGAAGCACGCAATCATTTCGTTAGGGTAATGGACTGGAATGGTGGAAAACCCAAAATGTTGCAAGAAGCCCATGTGGCCCTATGATCACTGAGTATAAATTTCAGTTAGCTGCCAAAGCACACTTGGTGGTGGTTATGGAGATGTTAGAGAGCCATTTAGAAATCGGGAGAGAAAAATGAAGTTACCAAAAATTGGTGATATTATAACCGCAAAAGAAGCATTAGGATTATGCCGATATTTTGGTCTCAATTATCTGGTTGAACGTATTGAATCCGATCCGGAGGGCTATAAGGATTGGAAGTTCGACGGATGTTCGGGCTTGCCGGATGAATTAATGGGCTTATTCACCGGCTGCAATTGGGAAGATATAACTTATAAGTGCTGTTTGCCGCATGACCTTTGCTACGGTTATGGTGAACTTGGGAATAATATTGAGAGAAAACGAGTCGATATAAAAATTTACAGCGATCTGGTGACCAAAGCAGGTATGAATGAATGGGCTGCCTCTGCTTTTCTATCAGCGGTTCGGATAGGTGGAGCGGAAGTATTTGGACTATCATTTTCATGGGGATTTGCCCATAAATAAAAATCGACGAAGCCGCTCCGCCGATATCGTTACACGGAAAACGCACCCCGTGAACATGTACTCAGGTTTGGAGGTTTAGTAGGATAACAAAAGAAGGAGTCATAATGTCTGATACCGAAATGATCTATCAACAGATAATAGAAAATTCTCAAGATGCTATCTTGTTTGCTGATCGAGACGGGATAATCGATTTATGGAATTCAGGGGCCGAGGCAATTTTTGGCTATAAAAAAGAGGAAGTTAAGGGAAAAAGTTTAGATCTCATTATTCCCGAGAAATTACGTCAGCAGCATTGGGAAGGTTACCATACGGTTATGAAAACCGGTGAAAGCCGGTATGGCAATAAGCTTCTTAACGTTCCGGCTATACGAAAGGATGGCACGAGCATATCCGTAGAGTTCACCATCTTGCTTGTTCGAAACCTCCGGAACGAAATTATGGGCACAGCCGCAATTATAAGGGATGTAACAGAACGTTGGAAGCAGGAAAAAGAATTGAAACAAAAAATAAAGTTGCTTGAGAACAAGTCGGCAACACAATAAACTCTACCGTTGCATAAATAACACGCCGAGTATTGATAAAAACATTATTATTTTAGGGCCTTGACTGTTTTCAAACAGATTATGGCAATTACTGTTTGGAAATGGTCATCATCACACCGCTTTTAACTTTTGGGCGGCGTTAGAATTCGGATTTGAAAGGATATCAAATTGAAAGTTTATTGTATTAAAGTAGCTCTTTTTTATAACAAAAGAACCTATAGAAATATCGAAATTCTTGAGAATCAGAGCTTGGCTGATTTGCATGATTCCATTTTTGAGGCATTTGACAGGTATGATGAACACCTGTATTCGTTCTTTCTGACGGGAAAAGCGATAAAAAGTACGGGAAAAATCTACGACTTTCCTGAAATAACTCACCCGATGAACTTGGAAGATCTTATTGGTTTCGCACACAAGGAAAGATACAACGCTGAAAAGACGAAAATTCGGGATTTAAATTTAGATGAAAAGGATAAATTCTACTATCTTTTTGATTTTGGGGATGATTGGTGGCATGAATTAAGTGTTTTAAAAATTGAAGATGCATCCGGCTCAAAGGGATATCCCAAAATCACAAAAAAAGTTGGAGATTCGCCGGAACAATATCCGGATTATGAAGACGATTATGATGAGGATGATGATTTTTAGCCATTTGTCTACTTTGCTTTTATCTGCCAATATCGTTACACGGGGAAACACACTCCGTGAACACTTACAAAAATTCTAACAAAGCGCATGTACCAGACGGGAAGAAATTCGGCCTTAAATGGAGCAGAACACGCAAACGTTACGAGAGGCAGGGTTTTTGCTGGTAGAGAATTCAGCAGTTGAGTTGGCAGAAAATGAGTGTAAGGCGTTAGATAGTCAAATTTTTCTTAGCAATCATTATCATACCCAAATTCCCCTCGTTGACAGTAACAATGTTTTAGTCTATATCTATAACCAATCTAAGTGGCCCATGGCGGCGTTGTTAAGTGGAGATTATCATCGTTAAATGTGTTTCTTTGAGGGATATAAATATTAGGAGGGCAAAATGAAAAGAGGTCTCGGCATATTGTCTGTGTTGGTTCTGTTTTCCATGATCATTCTACCTTTTGGAGAATGCATTGCCGCTGAAGGGGGCTTGCGTTACTCCATAAGTGTGGCCAAATTTCAGAATCGATCCAATTGGAGTGGCCACTGGAGCCTTGGTGATGCCTGGGGTGCCGTTCTTACCGATAGCTTGAATCAGACAGGAAAATTTATCGTCCTGGGTGAAAAGGATATGAGGCGTGAGGCTTTGCAGGAGCAAGACTTTGCCGCGAGCGGAAGAGCCGCCGGTGGCGGTAAAAAGGTTGTAACCGGCCAGATGACACCGGCACAGCTCCTGGTTAAGGGAGATATTACCCATTTTACCGATACAACACAAAGCGGCAAAGGCGGATTCGGTTACAAGGGTTTCAGAATTGGAGGCAGTGCAAGTGAGGCCGAGATCAATGTTGTTATGTATATTGTTGACTCCAGTACCGGCCAGGTCATGGCCTCTAAGAAGTGTTATGGAAAGGTCTCAAAGACAGGTCTCACATTGGGTCTCAGTAAGGGAGGATTCAGTGGTAATGTGGGGGGGTTTAAAAAGACAAATGCCGGAAAGGCTATGGAAATGGCCGTTGATGAAGGGGTAGAGTTTTTAACAACCAAATTGGAAAGCATTCCCTGGACAGGGACCATAATTTTAGCTAAAAAAGGCAAGGTTTATATCAACCGAGGTACAAGAGAAGGTGTTAGCGTGGGGCAGACCTTTGATGTGGGAAAATCAGAGATTTTGAGAGATCCAGACACCGGCGAGGTATTAGACCAGAGCCTTGAGAAAGTGGGGACTATTCGGGTAGTGAAAGTCAAAGAGAAACTTTCCATATGCAAAGTTCTAAACGGGAAAGGTTTTACAAAAGGAATGACCGTGGCTCCGTCAGAATAATCATTGGCAACTGGATGGAAGAATGAGAATAATATACTGTTTGATCTTGCCCATGGTATTTTCTATAGTTTCTTTTTTTTCGTTTGTCTCTGTGTTTGCTCAGGATGAGAACCTGAATAAGCCAAGGCCTATAGTTATGGTGGTCATATACAGCACTGAAGTCAGCAGTTCCTTTTTAGGTGTGGCGATGGAAGGCAATCGAAATACGGAGAATCAGATAGAAAATTGTCTGATTTCTGAGGGTTTTCAGCTGGTTGATGCTGGCCAGATCAGTCGTAAGAAAGAGCTTGAATCCCTTCTTATGAAAGAGGACGCGTCGTTGGCCGGCAAAATCGCCAAAGATTTCGGGGCAGATATCTTGGTTCAAGGTGATGTAAGACGGACATTTGTTGACGTAAGGAAAATATTTGGAACGCCCACGCGTTTTTTCTCAAATGAGATTCGTATTAAGGCCTTTAGGACAGACACGGGGAAAATCCTTTTTTCAGGTTATAGGACACGGCCCCCTTCAGGGGCCGGCGCTCTTTTACCCTTGGAGGATGCTGCCAATGAACTTTGCCAAGAGATGACGGATAAGATGCTGCCGGTGGGCAAAGGGAATGCTTTGCAGGCTGGGACCTATGAGCTTAATATATCAGGGGTATCCTTTAACAGTCTTTCAAAATTTAAAAAAGCGTTGCGAAATATATCCGGATTGAGTGCAATGCATGTTCGGAGCTTCCAGTCCGGACACGCACTTATGGAGGTCAGATATGAGGGTATGCTTGAGGATTTAGCTGGTAAGATAAACCAGATGAAAAATCCTTATTTGCAGATCATCGGTCTGCAGTCCGGCAGTCTCGACATAAGATTTACCGAGAAGTAAAACCTCAATTGAGGTTTTATCCCGCGAAAAGCCCGCAGGGCCTCCCTGGCGCTATACATGTTTATGACAAAATGACGAAAAATGGACGTCATTTTTTTTTAATTTGCATGTCAATAATTTGGCGGAAAATTTTTCTTTAAAAACCAAAAAGTTCCCATCAAAGACCAAAATTCCGACCCCACGATCCACGTTTCAACCCCGGTTTTACATTCAACCTCACCACAATAAACACATCTTTATAACCTGGAACATTTTTCAGGAAAAAGGAAAAGTTTAAATATATATTAGAAACAGTCATTTATGATGTCATCAAAAAACGGTTTTTCCTGATAAAGAGGCTTGAAAGAGTAAATCGATTCAAAGGACAAACATTGGCGGAACAAGATGGCGTGCCTCTTGCATAAGCATCCATAAAAAACAAAAAATATGGACATCATGACAGCCGTTAGGGTGCATGTTGAAAAAAAGTTGGGAGTGTTGGGAGACAAATGTCAAATAAAATTCCGATTAGGTTTGAAGACACAAACATTGAAGTTTTAGCAAGAATCGTCAAAGCAGCATCTCGGAAATTCGATTGTTCAATGGAGATCGATTTTACAAATGGAAACCGAAAGGTTGAGTTTGTGGGTGATGACTTTTATAAACCTTTGATTGTAGATGAAGTTGAAGAAATTTTCTCAAAGGATATAGGATGAATGGGGTAAAGCGTAAACCGTTTTAAGGAAAATACAAGCAGAACTTCTTATTCTATTTCAATTTCTTTTTGAACCGAGATATTTCCTCTCTGTCTTTTCTCATCTCTTATCCTTTGTATCTATTACATCCTGTTCCAGATAGATGACCTATCCCGTGGAGATCGCTTTCAACCCGGCGATTTTCGTTGCTGTCCTCGGATTGATCGTCAATGGTGTATCTGTGTTCATTTTGGGTTACCAGAACGATCATCAACATCGTGATGGAGACGACCACGACCATGACCATAACCTGAAAGCCGCTTATCTTCATGTTCTGGCGGATGCCCTCACGTCGCTTTTAGCAATTTTTGCGCTCTTGACGGCCAAATACCTCGGCCTCATCTGGATGGATTCTTTGATGGGAATTGTGGGGGCAATTTTGGTATCCCGTTGGTCTTTTGGGTTGATACGTGATGCCAGCGGTGTTTTGCTGGACAAACGCGGTTCCGAAGAAATTATAACAAAGATAAAAAATTGTATCGAAAAAGATGAAAGTAACCGAATTTTCGATTTGCACCTTTGGTCGGTTGGACCAAACATCAATGCTGTCATTATCACGGTTGTCACCAGTGATCCGAAGCCGGTCGAACACTACAAGCAATTAATTCCATCTGATCTCAACCTGGTGCACGTGACGGTTGAGATTCATCAGTGTGCAAGGAATCTAAATCCTGAAAGCCTGTAAAAATGAATAAAAACAGTCGGATACATAATAACTGAAAAGCTGTTATTGAACAGCCATGCGTTCACGACTTCGAAATATACTCAAAAGATTTCATCCCGAAGGCATCCTTTTTCCCGGCACGAAAATTTACAATGCAGTGAGTCAAACGGATATTTTTCAAAGGCACTATGAATATTGTTAAAAAGCCTTTGAAGCAGTTGGCCGAAATAAATTTTTTAATTGAAAAAGAACGATCGGATATATGTATGGGATTTCATACATCAGACACTATCGGTTTGATGAAAAGAACGGCTTAAGTTTCTGAAAATAAATGAGGATTTCATGAAGGTATTTCCTTCACTCAACAACCTTTGGTAAGATTAGAAGCCCGTACTTTAAGCCGCTTAAAGCGGTTATAAAATCATACAGTACCACAAGGCATCCATTTTGAAACCATCGTTCAATTTTTTTCTCTTAGTCCAACAGTGTCAATAAGTTAGCAAAAACTTCTCCGTTCAATTCCCCAAACGTAAGTTTCAGATCTAAATATTGTCTCTTATTATCAATGTTGGTTCTATCTTTCTTATATCATTTAGGTTCTGGCGAATATGTAAGGGGTCAAGAGAATCATTCTTGATTGGCACATATATTGCTCTAAAAGATTGTCTTAATCCTTTCCGAGAGAGCTTTCGTTTTCACAACATGTAAAACTGAAATCTTAAGCGTAAATTTCCCTAAAACAATGTTTAAATTACAGAATCGTCTTGAATATGAGGCAGTTACAAAAGAGAAGACAATTCACAAATTTAAAATTAATTTTGCTGTTCCTTTTTATATTTTGTTTTTTCGTATCATCTCTTCATGCAATGGACATTACACTCCAATGGACCCCCAACAATGAGCCGGACGTGGCTGGCTACAAAGTTTTTTTTCGTGAACAAAGCCAATCCTATAATTACAACGCTCCATATTGGGAAACAATAGAAGCCAAATGTACCATTTATGATCTGGATCTAACGAAAACGTATTATTTTGTCGTAAGAGCTGTTGATATCGATGGATTTACAAGTAGTAATTCCAACGAGGTGGTTCTTAGAGAAGGGACAGCAGTAAATAGTGTTGATAACGGTGCTATTGGCGGTGGCGGTGGCGGTGGTGGCGGCTGTTTCATCGCAACGGCTGCATACGGATCGTTACTGGAGCCGCATGTTAGAATATTGTGTAAACTCCGCGACCGTTATCTGCTGACCAATGGCCCTGGAAAAACCTTTGTGAATAATTATTACAAATATTCACCCCCGGTAGCAGATTTCATTTCTAAGCATGCCGGCTTGAGGTCGGTAGTCTGTGTTTTTCTTTTACCGCTTGTGGGATGGAGCTGGATGATGTTGAATATTGGCGCGGGTTTTACAATGTTGCTCATACTAATTATTGGCATGGGTTTGGTCTATCTTGTGGGGTGGATAAAGAATAGTCGGTATAGCAACTCAGATGAAATTCAAATTAGGGGTTAATGTTTAATGGTTGAAATATTAAAAGAATTATTCAATGGCAGCCCAAAGACATCGAAAATCGAATTAAATGATACATGCTCGGACTGCAAAAGTGAGGTAATCATTAAAATAACACACACAGCAGGAGGATTTGGATTGCAGGGTGGCGCTTTATTTAAGAGCTCCGCCAGCGGGTATTATGCCAAATGTCCTGATTGCTATAAAGTTAATTCCATGATCGTTAATTGATGATGATTGTTATAACAGTTTAAACCCGTTTGTCAGTTTCGTGAATTCTGACTCTGAAATCTCGTTCCAGGGAGCAATTGGATCGAACTGAATAGAAGATTTTGTATTCGGTGAAAAGACTTTTCCACCGATAATCCTTGGTGTTTTCATGAGGTATTTGAAGTTTTCCCCTAAATCCAGAATTAAATCCAGATCGTCATTTTCTTCCAAAAGCTCCACAAGCAGCATATTTTGAACGAGACCTCTGCCTTTTAGACGTTTTTTACCGTCCCTGCCGGTATACACCTCGATAGACGTTTTTTCGAGAAAAGCAGCGGTATTGTCATTTGCCACTAAAAAAGCTTGTTCCACCAGATATGTTGCGTTTTCAAAAGGAATCCAATCACTCATCATTTTTCTCTTTATTAAGGGTTTTCAAAAACTTACATGAAATATAACGATTGTCAATAGAGCGTTGTTTAAATACAATATTTAGCCCACGAGTTTACGAAGGTACCATTCGGGAACATTTGAACGCTTCAAATGGCCCCACAAAGATATCAATGGCGCTTAAGGCACCGCCAAATCCTATCATATAGCTGAGAATTTCTATAAAGCATATCGCGAAAGCTTTTACTCAACCTCAATTTCACAGCTTTTATTCAGATGGGCGGAAAAGAAATATATTGAAGCAAGCAATGCCGGTACAGCCAACAAGAATCCAAAAAGCGGAAGAACAGTGATACCGCTCAACAAAAAACCTGATGCGACAAAAAGGAAAAAAACCCCGATACTCGCTTTTGATATCCGTTCAACGATGCATATATTTTTCATAAGGTCACCTCATTAATTAACCTTTTTTACCTTATCATTCAAAATAGTTTAAAACTGACACCGCTTTGAATCAACGTTGTCTTTAAAAAATGTAAGGCTTGTATAAAGAAAGTCAAAAAAATATTTCACGCAACTATCGTAGCGGTTAGATTTATGTTACCATTGAAAAAATTTAAGATCAGCGGCCAAGTTTCCGAAATTTTCATGAAATATCCGGGATAGGGCTCTCTTGCCTAAAATTGGCAATTGTTATAAAACCGGTAAGTTCTGAAGTTTTATGGTTGATTTTATTCTGGGGGAAGGTATTAAGGGCATGGATCTCAAAAAGATCAAGGTGTGTATTTTTGATGTGAACGGGGTGCTGATTGATTCAAATCTGGCCAATGCCAAAGCCATGGGAAAGGCCTTTTCAGATGACCCGATCATGCAAGACCACATTGCCGAGTTTTATCTCACACTCACCGGAATTGACCGGGGAACTAAAATACGCAAAGTTCAGGCATATTTTTTTGGAGAGCCTCTCGGAGAAAACGAATATGTGCTTTGCTGGCAAAAGCTGATAGATTTAACCCGTCAATCCATGACCGGGGCGCCCTTGACCGAAGGGTGCGCTGGCATTCTGGCGGCTCTGGGAAGACTGAAAATTGTCCGGATCGCACTTTCAAATACACCACTAGTGGAATTAAACGAAATTATGAGAGCCCAAAAACTTGACCTTCTGCTTGACATCATTCGCGGAGGAGGAGACTGGCCAAAAACCGAATCACTGGCCCGGTTTTTGGGTGAATTTCAACTCGATCCTGCAGTCTGTGTTTTTATCGGCGACGGAAAAGGAGATTTGTCCGCAGCCCGATACACAAAGGTTCCATTTGTCGCCATTGATCCGGATACCGGAGAATTCGAAGGAGAAGACGGATTCGACGGCCCATATAAATACTTGGCGGAATGGGGAAAGAAACGACTCGAACAAATCCCGGGATATGATTGAAAAAAGGTACGTTTATAGTATCTTAATTGTGAATTTTGTGCATTTTATGGCAAAAACTTATCTAAATTCATTGAGTGTGAAGTGCCTAAAGTGATCTAAAATGCCTAAAGTTAAGGTATTCTGTCAATTTTATTTAATGGCCTATGGACTTAAATGACCTGATTTTGCATAAGTGTTTGTTTTAAAAAGAATATATTGATTTGCGCTGTTTGCCTGAAAAATCTTAGTAAATCAAAGACTTACAAACATTTTGGGTCAGCTAAGTCCATAGGCCATTATTTAATATAAATAGCCGGAGCGTAGCGACTCCTTAACTTTAGATCACTTCAAACTTTAGATCACTTCAAACTTTAGATCACTTGTAACTTTTCCGGTTTATCCGGGTTAGGTGGTTTTATGAAAAAAATGCTGCTGTGTGTTGTTATGGTGTTATTGTTGTGCAGTGCTGCTTTTCTTGCCTGCTCCAAGGATAAAGAAGCAGAACCTGAAAAAGGAGCCATTGAAAAGATGACCGATAAAACCGCGAAAGAAATCGTGGATAAAATTCAGGCCCCGATCAAAGGCGCACGTTCCGTAAAAGATCAGCAAGAAAACAGATCAAGGGAAATTGAAAAGACTTTAAAGGAACAATAAGAATGGGTTTCGCCGGGCATATCCGGTTAATATCGACTTTAAATCAATGCGGTAGTGTGATATTTATAGAATATCGTGCCTGGTTCTTGCATGTATGTTACGTTCGTTTTGCAACGCATTCAAATTACCGCAGATTAAATTGAGGTTATAGGATGAAAGTGGACGGAAAAGACTTGCGACCTATTTGGCTGGATGAAGATTTAAAAGCAGTAAAAATCATCGATCAGAGACTTCTCCCGCATAAATTTATCATTGCCGATCTTAAGACCGTTGATGATATTATCACGGCCATCAAAGAGATGTATGTCAGAGGGGCGCCGTTGATCGGTGTAACAGGGGCATATGGCGTGTATCTCGCGACATTGAATTCGCCGGCGAAAAACATTGAAGATCGTTATCTGAAAGAGGAATGTGACAGGTTGAAATCAGCCAGGCCAACGGCGGTGAATCTTGTCTGGGGTGTGGACAAGGTGTTATCCGCGGTGTTCAGTGTATCGGGTACTTCAGAAAAGATCGATGCCGCCCGAAAAGAAGCTGAAAAAATTGCCGGGGACGAAGCTGAGAACTGCCGAAAAATTGGCGAACACGGAGTCAGATTGATCGAAGACATCAGCCGCAGAAAAAAAGGCGAAACCGTCCACCTGCTGACCCATTGTAATGCCGGGTGGCTGGCCTGCATCGAATACGGTACGGCCACGGCGCCAATGTATGCAGCATATGATAGGGGGATCGATATCCACGTATGGGTTGATGAAACCAGACCCTTAAACCAGGGTGCAAGACTGACAGCTTGGGAACTGGGCAAGCACGGCATACGCCACACGGTCATCACCGACAATGCCGGCGGTCATCTCATGCAGCACAAAATGGTGGATATGGTGATCACCGGGACCGACAGGACCACTTTCACCGGAGATGTTGCCAATAAAATTGGGACCTACCTCAAGGCTCTTGCAGCCCGGGACAACAATATCCCTTTTTATGTCGCCCTTCCATCCAGTACATTCGATTGGATGCTAAGAGATGGAATAAAAGAGATTCCCATCGAAACACGCGATCCGGATGAAGTTCGATATGTCCAGGGTATGGATCAGGGGAAGACTATAGATGTTCTGATTACGCCTGAATCCAGTCCGGCCGCAAATTTTGCTTTTGATGTGACACCGGCCAGACTGGTGACCGGTTTTATCACTGAGCGGGGAATTTGCAAAGCTTCGGAAAAAGAGATCCTCCGGTTGTTTCCCGAAAAGAAAAATCCTTGACTTTTTCTGACTCAGCCCTTTAAATCGCATCATGTTGACCGAACTGGATAAAAGAATCATCGCTTCAATTCAGGGAGATATCCCGATAACCGAGAGGCCGTATTTAGAAATTGCCCAAAATCTGGGTATTTCTGAAGAATTGCTCCTGAAAAGCCTGAAAAATCTTTGTGATAAAGGGGTTATCCGCCGGTTTGGCGCTACATTGCGCCATCAAAAATCCGGATATGGAGCCAATGCCATGGTGGCATGGCAGGTTGATGAGAACGATATCGATACCGTGGGCGAAAAGATGGCTGCTTTTCGTGCGGTTTCCCATTGCTACCGGAGAGATCCCAAAGACGATTGGCCATATAATCTGTACACGATGATCCATGCCAAAGATGAGGCCTCCTGCTGGGATATTGCCCGCAATATTTCCGCAGAAACATCCATCGACAACTACACCCTTCTTTTTAGTCGCGAAGAACTTAAAAAGACGTCCATGGAATATTTTCCAACGGACGATGACGATTAATCCTTACGAATCGTTGTGAAATCCGACACCCCTCATATCCTTCTGATCAATCCCTGGATCCATGATTTTGCCGCCTATGATTTCTGGGCCAAACCCTTGGGACTTCTGTCGCTGGCATCGATACTGCGGTGTCATGGATTCAACATTTCCTATATCGACTGCCTGGACCGTTTTCATCCCCAGGCACCTCCAACCGACCCGTATGCTCGATTCGGCAGGGGACCGTATCTTAAAACCCGGATTCCAAAGCCTGACGGATTGGAGGATATACCACGCAATTTTTCAAGATACGGGGTCCGGAAAACATGGTTCAAAAAAGATCTTCATTCCATTGAACCGCCTGATCTTGTACTCATGACGTCTATGATGACGTATTGGTACCCGGGAGTACAGGAGACCATCGCGATGGTAAGAGAGGTTTTTCCGGAAGTGACCATTGTACTGGGCGGGATATATGCCAACCTCTGTTATGAACATGCGAAAAGCCATTCAGGTGCAGACCGGGTGGAAACAGGAATCGGAGAAGAATATATTCTCGAGAGGGTTGGTGAGTATACCGGTTTGTCGGTTTCCTCGGAATTTGATCCTGCGGACCTGGACACCTACCCTTATTCTGCCTTTGATCTTCAAAGAAAGATACCCTACGTGCCGCTGCTGACGTCAAAAGGGTGCCCCTTTACCTGTAAATACTGTGCGTCCCATTTTTTAAACCCAGAAAGAATGTTGCGCAGCCCGGAATCCGTGGTAGAAGAGATCAAATACTGGCATGAAAGATTTGGCGTAGAAGATTTTGTGTTCTACGATGACGCACTTCTAGTGGATGCAGAAAAGCATGCCACCCCCATATTCGAAGGGATCATCAATTCAGGTCTCAACATCCGCTTTCATACACCCAATGCGGTTCATATCCGGGGGATTTCAAGACAAACCGCCCAATTGATGTTTCGGGCCGGTTTCGAAACACTCCGCCTCGGGCTTGAAACAGCAGCGTTTGATGCGAGACAAGAATTGGACAAAAAGGTAACGGCCGAAGAATTTAAACGGGCGGTGACTTGTCTGAAGGCGGCGGGGTTTCATCAAAACAAGATCGGTGCATATCTGCTGGCAGGTCTGCCCGGACAAGACATGGCGTCCATCGAGAATTCAATCGAGATCGTCCGGCAAAACAGCGTGACGCCCGTCCTGGCCTATTACACGCCGATTCCACATACAGCATTGTGGCGCAAGGCGGTTGCTTCCTCACGGTACGATCTGGAGTCAGACCCCGTGTTCACAAACAACGCCATACTCCCCTGTCAGCAGGAACCCTTTTCGTGGGAAACGCTCTCTCGCCTTAAACATCTGACGGGGAATTAAATACTCAACTTTCAATCTTCATTATTGTCATTCTTCAATAAAATATCGATAATTTTTGGGATATAATCATCTGCCTTGCCGGCGGCGAACCTGCATGACGCTGCAGCCCGATGTCCTCCCCCTTCAAACACCGAAAGCATCACACCGACATTCACCTTGCAGTTTCGATTAAAAATACTGTGCCCCACGCTCACGGCAACTCTTTCTCTATCTTTAGTGTCATAGCGAATTTTAACACTCACCACCGCTTCGGGAAACATTGAGTAGACTAAAAAACGATTGCCGGTGGGCACCTTGTCGAATGCGCGGAAATCCGTAATCGATACGTGTCTGTTGAGTATCGTATGTTTTTTTAAAAGTTCTTTATAGATTTTATTCTTTTCAACAGCTGCAGCACATCGTTCTTTCACTTCCGGATCTTTGAGGACCTCATCAATTTTAGATTTTCTGAGCAGATGAACAAGCCTGTTCCAATATCGTTCGTCATATTCGTCACGCCCCAAAACCGTCATGGAGAGCAATACAACACCGTACTTTTCAGGATGTAGGACTTCATCCAAGGATAGGTCTGCAGAATCTATTTTATCGGCTTTTTTAATTAATTCGGTGTAATCGTGTTTAAATCTGCCTTTATAATGATTAAAAATAACGCCGGCTGCTGAAGGGGCGATCTTGAACGCACCTTTAAACGGTGTGTCGATTTTGTTGGTATGATGATGGTCAAACCAGAGCGTGCAACGATTATCAAACGGCAGGTTTGCAATGATGTCCCCGTGTCGAACATCCACCAGGCCCCTTTGCATGTCATTGGGTTCAACCCATTTCACCGGTTTAGTTATGTCTTCCGCTTCATAAAGCAGCACAGCGCACACAACGCCGTCAAAGTCCGGTCGTGTGAGAATTCGCATAAAAAAGCTCCTCCATCAGAAAAAAATTGAATTATGCCTGAAACGGCAATGTTCTCAAAATGCTATGGTGTTAGGATAAGGTGAGGTTGGCCGGTTGTCAATATTCTTTCGGATTCACTTGTTATATCTAAGGATCGCCTGGGAAAAATTGCAAAGGCGATCCACCGGCGAAAAGTTAATAGGTGATGAATGCGAAAAGAAATTAATCGTTATCTTAACGATCTTTGCCACCGGTCAGAAATAGCCAGAAAAGCGTCATTCCAGCCAGCGTCGCTATTACCAGTAAATAAGTGATAGATTCCGTGTGTACCATAAAATCATGAAGCGTATAAAAAACGTTATCCATAATCCAAGCCTTTCTTAACCCTAATGCTGTTTATGCATCATTAGGGTTAATGGGCATCCTTGTAATCCGGATGTTCATATAAAATGGGCATTCTGGTGACGATAAACCTGTAAAGAAGTAAACCGATCATAACGATAAAGACTGAAATTCCGATTTCCATCCAGTTCGGAAAATATCGTTCGCTGGAGGGAAGCTGCCAGTTGAAAGCAACAAGGCAGATATTAAATCTGTTAAGAATAATCCCCAGTATAGCCAAGACGGATGTCCATTTTATCAGGGCCAGGCTTTTTACTCGAACACCGATAGCATAAAGAAGGCTTGGCAGTGCGACGAAACCTAAAAGTTCCACAAGATACCAGGTTCCATATCCGGTTTTAAGATAATGCCAGTGGTTTGCGGAAGATATGCCCATAACCTTAATGGCGAAGTATCCCGCCAAAACATATGATGCGGCTTTGCCGAAACCCAACGTCACACCGTTTGCTTCTTTGAGGTGCGTTTCATCCATTTTGTAAGCAAAGAACCGGTGGGAAAGGGTGCTTTCAAAAATGACCATGGAAAGCCCTGCGATGATACTGGTGACAAAGAAGTAAATGGGTATATAAGGTGAATACCACAATGGATGCAGTTTTGACGGTGCGATTAAAAATAGTGCGCCGAGAGAAGACTGATGCATGGTGGAGAGTACAACGCCGAATATGGTGAGAAGGATGGTCAGCTTAACCACAATACTTCGGGCTCTTTTTAATCCCAGCCATTCCATTGCCGCAGGGGAGAATTCAATAAAGAGAACCGTGAGATATGTGGCGACGCAAAGACCCACTTCAAAGAGAACGGATGTGGTTCCTTGCTGGACAACCAGGGGGTAGGGGAGGCGCCAGGGACGGCCAACATCGTACTGCAACGCCAGAACGACAAGGGCATACCCCAAAAAGCCGGTGAGAATAGCAGGCCGCACCGCAGAATGGTAGTTTTTCATTCCAAAAAGGTAAACCGCTGCAGATGTGACATACCCTCCGGCAGCCAGAGCCACACCGCAGAGCAGATCAAAGCTGATCCATATTCCCCAGGGGTTGTAATCGGAAAGATTGGTGACAGCAGCCAATCCCCCTGTAAATCGTAGATAGGTGAGATAAACACCGACGCCTAAGACAATCAAGGCTATGAGATTAAAGAGGCTGAAAATTGATTTGTGCTCCGCAGTAGTTACTTGGGCCATCAGGATTCCTCCTCGGTTTCAGATTCAGCAGGTCTTTCTTTATCCAATGCTGAAGTCAAAGCTTGTTCTTGCTCTGTTTGTGCGATTTTTTCTTTGCGTTTTGAAACGGCGTAAAGACCGACCAGAAGCGCCGGCCAGAGTCCAGCGATGATCGGCACGGAGCTTAAAGCGCCGGCAGTCAATTGAGGTGCAGGGGTAACCCCCAGATCTTCACGCATCCCCAGTTCTTTAAACGGGGTTCCGGAAACATACAGCCAATTGGTTCCGCCCATTTCATGTTCGCCGTATATATGATCCACATAACGATCCGGATACTTACGAAACCGTTCATGTGCGATTTTAATCATGTCTTCTCGTTTTCCGAAGCTTAGGGCTTCCATGGGACAGGCCTCGACGCATCCGGGTAGCAGGCCTTCAATCACCCTTGGATAACACATGGTGCATTTTCGAATCCGGGGTGTCAGAACCTGGCCGTATTCATAGGTGGGGATTTCAAAGGGGCAGGCGATCATACAATACCGGCATCCCACGCACACGGAAGAATCATACGTCACAGCGCCCGTCTTTGTCTTTGTAAACGCCCTTACAAAACATGCGGACGCACACGCCGGCTCCAGGCAGTGGTTACACTGTTTTTTATAAAATACGGAGCTTTGGGAACTTTTTGAATTCTCATATTTGTTCACAACCGTAAACGCTTTTGTGGTGGTTCTGCGCTTGGTTTCCAGGACGGAAAGGTCCGTAAAGGGTTTGTCCGGCTGGGGCAACTCATTCACTTTATTACAAGCTGCTTCACAGCTGCGGCATCCCACACACAGCGTGGTGTCATGCAGTATTGCAAAACTGTTGGGATAACCGGTAAAGTGCTTGCCGGTTGCAGCAGCGGCTGGTTTGCCGATTGTGGTGCTCAAGCCTGCCGCGCCGACCCACCCTAAAAACTTTCTTCTGGATATGGACATATGAAATACCTCAAAAAAATCTACTGCGATTTATCCGTTTGTGTTCAACCAGATGATTTTTCAGACGGCATCGGTTTCATCCGGGGTTGATTTGATGCTTGTGATTGTTTTTTTCTTTCCTTATGACAAGACGTACAGCTTAAGTATTTCGTTACCCCCATCTTTTGGTGGCACCCCATGCACTGCCGATGGTACGATGCTTTTATGCCGGGTCGATGTAAATTGTTTTCGTTAAATGGTGCACCATGACAATTGCCGCATTTGGGCGGCTTGTCGCCCGCAGGTGTGTTGTGGTGGCATCCAAGGCATAGCGTGGTCTCGTCATAATGAAAATATCTCGCCAATTTGCTATTTTCTAATTGTTTGACCATCGAATTAAACACTTTTCGATGCGGATACTTCACTGCCTCATATTGATCCACCAGGTCTTTGATAACAACCGTTTTCGGGACATCTACCTTATAGATCGGTCCGAATGTCTCCTTCCATAACTGAGGCATCAGACGAGCCATTTTGGCGGCCTTTGACGTCGATAACTCACCGGTCCTCTCCGGCAACGGGACCATGTGACATCTCAGACATGTGGAAGATTCCTTCTGACGGGTTTTGGTCATGAATGCGTGGCACCCGGCACAGTTCTTATCCTGCTGCTTGGATTCATGGCACCCGGTACAGCTGCTTTGATGTCCGCGTTTATGAAAAGCGGTTTCAAGTGAAATGTCCCTGCCATTTTTTGAAACTTTATTTGAACCGACCAACGAATGGCAGGTTGCACACGATTCCAGACTTGCAAGGTGACATACGCGGCAGGTGTCATTGTATTGTTCATGGTTTTTATGGCTGAAAGGAACCTGGTTCATCCTGGCGATACGCCCCTTTTTATCGCCGGTTTTGATGATGACATTATCCGGTTGCCCTCTCTTAAGTCGGGGGACACGTTTCACCTTTTCGATCTTCAGCTGCTCTTGGGCATCATGGCATCCGGCACACCGAAGCGGGCCTGCATCCATGTGTTTCGCTTGAGTCTTTTGATGACAATCGACACAGGCAAGATGGGAGGCAAACCGCATGGAGATCACTTTTACCGTATCGTCACTTTCCGGCTTTTCTTTATGACAATACCGGCAGGTGCCTTCTTTCCCCTTGGCATAGAACAGCTTCTGGCTTTTCTTGTCATATCCGTGGTGGCAGCGATCACATTTGTTCTTCTGGGCACGGTAATGTCGAAAATGGAGGGATTTGTCGAACCCCATGGGGACCCTTGAAGATTGGATCAAAGGTCTTTCCTTGTGACAATCGTCACATTTAACAGGGCCCGCCTTTTCTCCGGCCGCAATCATTTCAGTATGACATTTTGTGCAGTTGTCACAGTAAATTTTCGTTAATTCTTCTCGACTGACATCTTTAAGCCGCATAAATTTAGGAGACATGCGTTCGTTTTCAGTCTTATGGCAGGCCAAACAGTCTTTATTTTTCTTTTCCAGGGCGTCGGTATGTTGGTCATGCAAAAATATTGCTTTGGTCTTTTCAAGTTTTCCAAACGCCTCCATATTATCAAAAAAGACGATATCCGGCCTAAACTCAATTGACTGAGTATCGACAGAGGTTTTTGAAAGTGCTGTAACATTAAAAACGCCCATAAAGCCGATTAACAAAATGATAATCGTAACAGAGATTCCAGCCCCTATGAGGTACGATTTTCCCTTTACCATAATTCTTATCCTTGCCTGTTATCGAATATTTATTTGAAAAAACGTATTCGAGTACGAGAAATAGTCTGGCTTAAAAATACAAAAACATATTATTAAGCACCGTCGTTTCTCCCTATGGTTTGAAGCTCGAAATTTAAAACTATAAAAGGCATTCTGTCATTTTTAAAATGCCTTAATTCTTATTCTTCCAGTTTCCAGTTTTAAATTTTGAGTTTCTTTTCGTTTACAAAAGCAATCGGTTTATAAACATCGACAACATTTTGTCGATGTTGCTGCGTTAATCGCCTAAATGCCCCCGGATGTAGTGGTTTTTTGATTCTTAAGATCTTTTTGGGCAATGATATCCAGATGCCATGTGGCCACATCGTCCAGCGGTAGAATAATCGGCCCTGAGATTTCTCTTAAATCCAGGGTCTTAAGATGATTATTACAGCGACCACATAGATCCACTCGGAGGTATTCCTCATTTTCCGCCCGCAAATAACTCAGTTCTTCTCTATTGTCATTTTCACAAAAAGGGCATCGAAGGCGCGGATAAGACCACACAGTTTCACACAATGAGCAGTGAAGCCTTCGTTTTCCCCCCTCACCGAAAAGATCACCCAGCCCGGGTGCCGAACCGCAAACCGGGCAGTGGCCGTAATTCCAGAGGCTTAAATCCAAATGATCGAGAACGGCTTGTGCGATGATCAAAAGGGACGGTCGCAAAGACAAGCGAAGCAGCAATGCCAGTACCGGGGAATCGACGTTCAATGCTTTGGCTGAAGCTTCGATAGCTTCGAAGTTGGATGTCAGAACCGCCTTCATCACTACGGGAGCTCCGTTACGCTTTTCTTCAATGGCTTTCAGCAGGCCTTCTGCCTGTCGATGTCCGTCTTCTCTTTTTTTCACCAATTCCACCAGGCGTTCATACAGGGCCGATATTTTTTCCCAGTCCAGAGACAATTCCTCTGGATTTAAAAGAGATTTTCCCTGGTACCAAGCCTCTGGTAAAGGATCAAAGTCAAGTTTCAAGTCTGAAAGACTAAAGTCCTTTGAAGCCTCAACAGTTGTAGATAAAAGGTCTCCCACCCATTGAGAGATTTCGGTATAGACCGGATTGCGTGCTGCAATCGCCTTGACCTTGGTGTTGATGTCTTCCAGGGAGTGTGTCATGAATGAGTCCCACTTTTTTGATAGTGATTGTAAACAAAAAGGTTCGAGTTCACGTCGCCACATAAAATCCGGGGGCTTCGCATTAACGAAGCCCCCGGGTTGGATTATGCCACTGGGCGATATTTCGCCTGTACATCTGTTATTAGATATAGGGCCCGAACGTCTTCGAGGTCTAGAATTTCACCCCTGCCATCGAATTTTTTCTTGGCCGCTTTCAAGCGTTCGTTGGCAAGTTTTTTTATTTCCGCCTCATCACCAAAGCTGAGTGCCCCGGTGGGACAGGCTTTGGCACAGGCCGGCAAAAGTCCGGCCTCTACGCGATCGTAGCACATATTGCACTTGACAATCTGTTTTTCATCTTTGCTCCAGGTGGGAATACTCCACGGACAGGCTTGTTTGATTGCCTTGAAACTTTTTTCCAGATCTTTGGTTTTCTTGGAAAATAGGACAGCACCAAAGTCGTTAACGATGATCGCATCCTTTAAGATCTGATCCGCTTTCTTTTTACACGCCGGTTTCAGGCAGTGACGGCAGGCTTCAGTGAAAAAATACCAGGCCATAGAGTTGACCTTGGCGGGGTGCTCCGAAAAACGCACCAGGCGGAATGTGTTACCGTCCAGGTCCGGTGGATTCTGGTACGTGCCATATTGCTTTGTTTTGGTGACA
>RCNC010000817.1_pt1 | contig 20406 bp, 17 predicted proteins | sample 2041301 | NCBI WGS metagenome assembly RCNC01 (sample SAMN09708231, study PRJNA481090) | Marine sediment metagenome, whole genome shotgun sequencing project. | biome: marine sediment; feature: ocean; material: sediment; isolation source: Sewage treatment plant 13A marine sediment (STP13A) ...
ATAATGTACGCACCTTTTGTGCATATAGTTGAAGTTTATGGGAAAAGCACTAGCAGGCCTTATGCCTGGGCAAATGTTGTCGCACGTTTAGGGATACCTCATACAGCAGCCAATGGCAAAGTAAAAATGGTTTCTGGTAGCCTGGTTGAAATAATGAGTGATGATGCCATAACAGAACTCTTAAGAGGTAGTGTTTTTCTGGATGGAAAAGCAGCATATTCTTTGTACAAAAGAGGCTTTAGTGAGATGATTGGAGCAGATGTTATGCCAGGCGGCGATCCGAAGTTTTTATACGAAGGGCTGAGTGATACTGCTGATTTTCAGGATATCAATGGATCTATAATGTACAATTTTCTTTTCTTCGGACCGGTAGGTACTGAAGGTGGCTCTTTTTTTCAATTGAATCCCTTAGATGGCGCTAAAATTTTAACAAATTTTATGGATGGCGAAGAAAAACCGGTCACTCCAGGTATGATTCGCTTTGAGAACAAACTCGGGGGGCGTGTGGCAATAACTGCATTTGACCTTAAAAACAATAGTTCATCCGCTGTAATTAATTATAAAAAGAAAGAAATCATGCGCCAGACAATAGAGTGGTTGGGGCAGGAACCTCTACCAATATTTGTCAGGCATTTACCTAATATATTTTGTATTTATAATAAATCGATATCTAACAATGAAGCGGTTGTTGTTTTTATAAGCCTGTGTTCGGATATATTCGAATCAATCACTGTAGATGTTGCTCCCGAATGGCTAAACTCGACTTTTGAACTTATGAATGAAAATGGTGAATGGCATCCCGAAATAGTGGAAGCTAATAAGCGTACCATAAAATTGAACATAAGGCTTTCATTGATGACCCCTGTTATTTTAAAACTTAAAAGGAGGCTTGAACTCTGACCCAATGGAGCATCATTCGTCCGCGTGGAACCTGGGGAGTTCCAGTGTAAATGTGCTACCCTTTTCGGGTTTGCTACTGACCGTTAAGGTCCCTTCGTTTTTCCTGGCAAACTCCATGCTAAGGATTAATCCAAGTCCTGTGCCATCCTCATTGGCAGTGCCTGTCCGGGTAACCTGTTCATCAATCCGGAACAATTTCTCGGCCAGCTCCTCAGAGATGCCTATGCCATTGTCTGCCACCAGGATTTGAATTTCATTCCTGGATGATTTGGTACTGATGGTGATCATTCCCTTGGGCCTGGTAAATTTAATGGCATTGGAAATGAGGTTCCGAACAATGGTGCTTACCATATTCTGGTCGGCATACACCATGGTGCCCGGGCTCACCCGGTTATGCAAATGCAGGTTCTTTTCATGTGCATTTAGCTTATACAATTTGCATACAGAATTAACAACCTGGCATACATCGATGCCGGTTGGCTCAAACTTGATCCGGTCTGTCTGTGACATTGACCAGTCCAGCAGGTTGTTAAGCAGGTTCTGTGCCTGCCGGGATGCCCCATGGATCATTGTTACGAAGGTGAGCACTTCCTCGGTGTCATAGGAGGCATAATCTTTCATGAGCAGGTCTGAGAAACCCGTGATGGAACTCAGCGGGTTTTTAAGATCATGGGCAATGATGGAAATAAACTTGTCCGTGGCTGACTTGGTTTCCTGGGTTTTCCATCCCGTCATATCCCTGAAGACAGCAAAGGTCCCGGAAAACTCACCCTCTTCATACTGGGGGGTTGCAGTAACAAGGATCTGTCTTTTTTGCTTATCAGGACGAATGATGTCAAGCTCATAGCTGTTTTCTTCTCCCTGTTTTCGCAGATCGGTCTGTTCCCTGATGAATTTCCTGTTTTCGGGGGACAAAAAATCAAAGACGGTTTTGCCGACCAGTTTACCTGCGGGCATGCCGAATATTTCTTCTGCCTTTGGATTTACGAATATAAATTGATCATCCGGGTCGACCATGCCAATACCTTCGCCCTGATTGTTGATTAGCAGCCTGTAATTCTGTTCGCTCCTGTATAGCTCTTTCAGCGTGTTTTTATAGTCGGTCACATCCCTGGATATGGCTGCCACAGCAATCAGTTTGTGTTGCTTATCATAAATGGGGAATTTTTTGACCAGGGAATGGATTTTCCTGCCGTCCGGGTACATGAATACCTGATCATTCACCAGTGTTTCTCCATGCTTCAGCTTCATTGCCTTCCGGTCATCGTCCATATATTGCCTCACGTGATCAAAATCTCCATAAATCTCCAGGTCAGTCTTTCCAATCAACTGGTCTGCCGATTTCTTGCCAGCGGCGGCTGTATTGGCTTTGTTGGAAGCTATGACCTTCAGGTTGGTATCCTTGATCACAGCATGGTCCTCTACATTTTCGACAATGGCGGCCAGCAGGTCCTTTTCATGCTGAGACTTTTTTCGCTGTGTTATATCCTGGGCTGTCCCAATGGACAGGGAAGGTTTATTACGGTGATCCCTGATAACAAAAGACCTGGTCCAGATCTGCTTCTCATTTCCGGAGGGATCAATGATGCGGTATTCCAAATCCAGACCGTGGCCTTTACCAATTTTTTTGTAAGCTTTTTTAAGGTACTCCCGGTCATCTTTGTGGACAGATTTCAGGAAAGATCCAGGGTTCTGGTAGAGGCTTTCAGCTGACCGTCCAAAGACCAGTTCGTACTTTGGACTGATAAAGAGCAACTGGTCAGCTTTCAGGTCATGTATCCAGAAGACTTCTTCAATGGTGTCCACCAGGAGCTTCATGATCTCATCCTGCTTACGCAGTTCTTCCTCGGCTGCAAATTTCTTGGTGACATCATGAGCAATTCCTTCCACACCGCTGACCCTGCCGTTTTCATCATAGATCGGCAGTTCGGTATTGTAAAATATCCTGGCAGATCCATCGATATGATGAAGTTCGTTCATGAATGGAGGCTGGACCGATCCTTTCAGGCTGGCCTGTGAATGGTTCAGTGCCTCCTGGTTCATCTCATGATCGGTCAGGAATTCCTTGTAGTTCCTCATCGCCTCTTCCTGGGAATAGCCCAGAATCTTGGTGATGGAGGGACTCACATAGGTGACCATGCCTGCACGGTCATGTGAGTAGAAGATGTATTCTTCACTCAGGCTCTCAACCAGCCTCTTATATTTTTCTTCAAGCAGCCTTAGTTCAGCTTCCTGCTTCAGCTGTTCTTCAAGCCTGGCTACCTGTTGTTCAAGTTGTAAACGAATACTGGCCAATTCATCATATGTGGGCTGTCCATTCAAGAGTCCGGGAAATATTTGTACAAAAATTATCTAAAAACTGTGAAATTGCAAGGTAAAGTGCAAAAAAAAAGCCTGACTGCCCAATTGGCAGCCAGGCTTGAAAAGGCTTAGTGGTTAAGGTGTCTAGTTAAGTTTTATCATTCTGCTAACACGGGTAAAGGTAAATATATTTTCTTTATATGCAAATCCATATTCCATGATAGCGTAACACCAGCGCGTGTTTCAAGGAAAATCAACAGGCTTAGGTTAGGCGCTTCTAAAGCATAAGATGCTGACTGTAAATCTGCCTGTTCTTTTCATCAAAAAGGCAAAATATCAACCGTTCAATATGTTTGGTTGTTTTAAGAAATGCCGAAGCAGTTGAAATGGCGATACGGGCAGCAAGTTCTTTGGGAAATCCATAAATACCCGTACTGATGTTGGGGAAGGCAATTGATTTGACTTTGTTATTATCAGCAATCCATAAGGTCTGCCTGTAGGCATCTGCCAGCAGTTTTTCCTCATTGTACTGTCCCCCTCTCCAAACTGGCCCAACAGTGTGGATGATAAATTTGGCTGGCAGGTTATAGGCACTGGTGATCCTGGCATTTCCAGTGGGACATCCCCCCAGTGTACGGCACTCCTTGAGCAGCCCGGGACCGGCTGCCCGGTGTATGGCACCGTCAACCCCACCGCCGCCAAGGAGTGTGGTGTTTGCAGCATTAACAATGGCATCGACTTCAAGCGCTGTTATATCACCAAAGCTGATCTCTATTTTAGGCTTCATGTTGCCTGTCTGATACGGGCATCTATTTGCTTTTCAAGGTTCCCTTGCAGCCGGTTCATGACCTTGTCGATCTCTTTGTCTGTCAGAGTCTTGGATTCATCCTGGAGAACAAATCCTACGGCATATGATTTTTTGCCTTTTTCAAGCTTTTCACTTTCATACACATCAAACAGCGTGACTGATTTGACCATTTCCTTACCGGATTTCATGGCAATGTCCCTGATCCTGGAGAAGGGGATGGACTTATCAATGATCATGGAGAGGTCCCGCCTGACTTCCGGGTACTTCGGGATCTCTTTCATGCTAATCTGAAAACCTTTCATAGCCTTCAGCATAGCGGACCAGTTAAAATCAGCAAAATACACTGGGGTTGGAATATCAAATTGGCTGGTCAGGGAGCTGTCAAGTATCCCCATTTCTGCAATTTTAACCCCCTTGAACGAGTAGGTCAGTCCATCGCTAAAATATCCGGCATCCACTTCCTGGGCCTGGAGGGTCCCCGTAATCAGTCCCACGCGTGCCATGATACCTTCAACATATGATTTTAACTCATAGAAGTTGCCGGGTTCTTCCTTGTCAATCCAGTTACCAGTATTTCGGGGACCCGTAGCAAAGAGGGCAAGCCTTTCGGCTTCCCGGTAACCCTCCGGCTTATTTTGATCAGCTCCGGCCAGGACCTGGTAGCAGTTACCAAATTCATAAAGCCTGAGGTTAGGGCGTTTCCGGTTTATATTAAAGATGATGGTTTCGAGTCCACCGTAAAGCAAGCTTGTCCTCATCCGGTTCAGATCAGAGCTGAGCGGATTGTAGAGTTCCACTGCGGCCGGATCGTCCCTGTAATAAGCTTCCCTGCTTAGGGAGTTACACATGATCTCGTTGAATCCATTTCCACTGAGGTAATCGGAGACTAACTGTATGACCTTCTCCTTATCCGGTTTTGCAGAATAGGTTAAAACAGACGTCAGTGTGGGGGGGGAATCAACATTGTTATAACCGTATATCCTGAGGATCTCTTCGATTACATCAGCTTCCCGCCTGACATCCACCCGGTAGGCAGGGACCATCAGGTCCAGGCCATCAATGCTTTCAGATTTTATGGATATTTCGAGCGCTTCAAGAATTCGTTTGATTGTTTCCTTATCCATTTTTTTACCGACCAGCCTGTCCACATGTGCATAACTTACCTTCACAGGGAATGGCTCAAGCTTTTTTGGATATTCATCAACAATGTCGGAAGAGATCTTACCCCCTGCTATTTCCCTGATCATTATAGCTGCCCTTTTGAGAGCCAGCAGGGTCATTTCAGGATCAGCACCGCGTTCAAAGCGGAAACTGGCATCCGTATTCAATCCATGGCGTTTGGATGTCCTCCTGATATAAACAGGATCGAAATAGGCACTTTCCAGGAAAATATTCCTGGTTTTCCCGGTGACCCCTGATTGTATTCCTCCGAATACACCGGCAATGCACATGCCCGTTTCGGTGTTGCATATCATCAGGTCATCCTCTGAGAGGGATCTTTCCACCTCATCAAGCGTGGTGAACTTCGTTCCTTCTTTCATGGTTCTGACCACAACGCACTGGCCGGTGATCTCATCCACATCAAAAGCATGCAGTGGTTGTCCCAGTTCATAAAGCACAAAATTCGTTATATCGACAATATTGTTGATAGGATTCAATCCAACAGCACGCAGCCTGTTTTGCAACCAGTCCGGTGATGCTGAGACCTGGATATCAGTCAATGTAACACCAGCATACCTCTTACAAGCATCCTCATTCTCTATCCTGACTTTGACTGTCAACTTTTGCTTGTCGACATGGAAGTCATCAGCAGATGGTTTGGTCAGTGAGACTGGTTCAGCGAGCTTCAGGAAGGCTGTCAGGTCGCGCGCTACCCCGTAATGGGATGCACTGTCAATGCGATTTGGTGTGAGCCCTATTTCGAATATAGTGTCTGTCTGTATACCAAAGTATTCACTGGCCGGTGTACCTGCAACAGCATCCTCCTCCAGAACCAGGATGCCCTCATGGCTTGTCCCGAGGCCGATTTCGTCTTCCGCACAGATCATGCCCTCAGAGATCTCTCCCCGGATTTTTACTTTCTTGAGCGTCAGGCTCTTTTCCCCTTTGTAAAGGGTTGTTCCAACAGTGGCCACCACAACCATCTGTCCAGCGCTAACATTGGGTGCACCACAAACGATGTCCAGGTCCCTCTCGCCACCAATCTCCACTTTTGTCAGGCTCAGTTTATCAGCATCCGGATGTTTTTCGCAGGTCTTCACCCTGCCTATGACGCATCCTTTTAAGCCCCCCCTGACTGATTCAAATTTCTCAATACCTTCCACTTCCAGTCCGATATTGGTCAGGATGTCCCCTAACTCTTCAGGGGACTGGCTTATACTGATATAATCCTTCAGCCAGTTATAGGAAATTTTCATAGATAAAACACTTGGGATACAATATCAGGCAAAAGTAGGTAAAAAAACGATTTATGTTATATTTGTAAACTGATTAAACACACCAGTATGACTGCTAAAAAGGAAAAGTTATTTCTGATCACAAATGATGATGGGATACATGCCAGGGGACTAAAGGCCCTGATCGAACTGGTGCGGCCATATGGTAAAGTAATGGTGATTGCCCCCGAGGACGGCCAGTCGGGCATGTCACATGCCATCACGGTGAAATATCCTATCCGGCTAAAAAAACTTGATGAGCAGAAAAACCTGGTGGTATATAGCAGCAACGGTACCCCGGTGGACTGTGTCAAGCTGGCATTGAGCAAGCTGCTTGACAGAAAACCCGATCTGATCATTGCCGGTATCAACCACGGCTCAAACTCATCCTCCAGCATCATTTATTCCGGTACCATGGCTGCAGCGATCGAGGGTTGTGTAAACGGGATACCCTCCATTGGACTTTCACTGCTTGATTATTCACCGGAGGCCAATTTCAGTTCCATCATAAAATATGCTAAGCTCATTCTGGAAAACGCACTCGAAAAAGGTATTCCGCAGGATACCTGCCTGAATGTAAATTTTCCCGTGAATACTTACCAGAAGATAAAAGGGATAAAGATCTGTCGCCAGAATAAGGGCGTTTGGAAAGAGGAATTCGATCAGCGCCAGGATCCTATGCATAGGGATTATTTTTGGCTGACAGGGGAATTTATGAACCTGGAGCCGAAGGCACAGGATACGGACGAGTGGGCGCTTCACCATAATTATGTCAGTATCGTCCCGGTTCAGGTAGACCTGACTGCTTACGAGGCAATGGACCAATTGCGCGACTGGACCTGTGAATCAGGATAATACCATACGGACTAAGATAAATACAATTGCTTTCGGGCTTATTGCCGGATTGTTGGTTCCTTTGTTGGCCCTTGTTTTTTTCCATTTAGTATCATCCCAGGGTAAAGCATTTCCCGAATTCATAGAGTTCATAGTATCCAGGAAGAAACTCAGCTCCTTAATAAGCCTCTCTTTAGTTCCTGATCTGCTTGTATTTTTTATTTTTATCTGGCTGAATTATCTTTATTCCGCAAGAGGTGTGATGGCTGCGGTATTTTTATTTGCGTTGATCGTGGTATTGACAAAGTTTCTTATATGAAGTATTATCTGATAGCAGGGGAAGCATCTGGTGATCTGCACGGCAGCAAGTTGATGCAGGGACTGAAAACATCAGACCCGGAGGCAGAATTCCGTTATTTCGGAGGGGACCTGATGGCGGCAGAAGGTGGTAGCCTTGTAAAGCATTACAGGCAAACTGCTGTCATGGGTTTGTTCAAGGTCATTTTCAACCTTCGGAAGATATCCGGAAACCTACGGTTCTGTAAAAAGGATATTGGAGAATATCAGCCCGATGCCCTGATACTCATTGATTATTCCGGCTTCAACCTGAGGATTGCAAAATTTGCCAGGCCAGCAGGGTTCAGGGTGATCTATTACATCTCTCCAAAAGTATGGGTATGGGACAGGAAAAGGGTTTACACCATCAGGGATAATGTCGATAAAATGTATGTCATCCTTCCCTTCGAGGTTGAATTTTACCAGCAATACAATTACCCGGTAGAATATGTAGGGAACCCCATCCTTGATGCAGTAGAGGAAAGCAAGGCAGAGGCGGTGGACCGAAAGGATTTCTGCTCACGTAATAACCTGGATGACAGTCCCATAATAGCCCTGCTGGCAGGCAGCAGGAAGGAAGAGATCAAGCACTGCCTGCCTGAAATGCTGGCAGTCATAAATCAGTTTCCCGGGTACCGTTTTGTCATTGCAGGGGCGCCGGCCATCTCACCTGATTATTATGCCAGGTTCACCAGGAACAGGGATGTGGAGATCTTATTTGACCAGACCTATGACCTTTTGATGAATGCAGAGGCAGCTGTGGTTACTTCGGGGACAGCCACGCTTGAAACAGCCCTTTTCAGGGTCCCTGAAGTGGTGATCTATAAAATGGGTGAACTGACCTACCAGATTGGCAGGCATTTTGTCAAACCAAAATATTTCAGCCTGGTTAACCTTATCCTTGACAGGGAGGTGGTAAAGGAATTATTGCAATACAGGCTCAGGAAAAAAATTGCCAGTGAATTGCACCGTATCCTGGAGGATGAAACATACAGGATGGTCATGTTGGACAATTACCGTAAGTTACGGAGCAGACTTGGCGAACCGGGGGCATACCACAGGCTTGCTGAGAGCATAGCCAGGTATATTGGAAATGAAAAATCATAGTGATGATATTATCGGGAAAATTAAAATATTGCTTCTTTGTGCTTGTTCTCCTGTTTTTGGCCGGCAAGTCATTCTCTATGGATATCAGGATTGGTGTCTTTCATGAGCACCTGGTAAATGCCTTCCTTTTCACCTCCGGAGATGGTGATTATCACATTGAGACAGACCAGGGCAACCTGGGTGTTTGTCCCCAGGGACAGAGCTGGTACGTGATCCGGCAAAAGGATTCCCTGTTTATCAGGGACCATAAAGGCCAGTGGCACCAGGGCCAGCATCTACGTTTTTCAGCACCTGATGAGTATTCATATTTCAGACTGGCCCCGGCTTTACCGGTGCTGGACTCAAGGGAATACCTGTCTGACCTGCAGGTGGAGATCTCCATGAACAGCCTGTTGATGATCAATGAGATTGATATTGAGAAATATATCATGGGAGTATCTGAAACAGAAGCCGGCAGCCGATGCGAACTGGAGTATTACAAGGTCCAGTCCATATTGAGCCGGACATTTGCTTACAAAAACCTCGCCCGCCATAAACCGGAAGGATTCCACCTTTGCGATGCGGTACATTGCCAGGCATACAAAGGCAGGAATATCTGGAATGAAGATGTGGAAATAGGTACTGAGGTGACAGAGGGAATGGTCCTGGCGGACGGTGATTCTGTCCTGCTCAGTGCAGTCTACCATGCAAATAGCGGAGGGGAGACCAGGGGGGCAGAGGAGGTTTGGCTGACCGGGAAGCATTACCTGCGCCCTGTGCTGGATCCTTTCAGCCTCAAGCAGCCCGGTACTGAGTGGAAAAAACCTATTCCTGCAGTGGACTGGGTTAGTTATCTGCAATCAAAAGGAATTCTTATTGGAGAATTGCTGGATACCTCCGTGCTTGAAATGCCCTTAAAGCACCGGCAGGATTATTACCTGTTCGGGCAGGACTCACTGCTGCTATCGGAGATCCGTAGTGACTATCAGCTCCGGTCGGATTTTTTTGGCGTAGATCTTTCGGATGGCCAAATTATACTGGATGGCAGGGGATATGGCCACGGTGTTGGATTGAGCCAGGAAGGGGCCATGGAAATGGCCCGAAAGGGATATCGTTATACGGCAATCCTCAATTTTTATTATCACCAGATACAGATCATACATGCCAGGTTCCTCCAGGAGGCAGGCAAGCTTGAGGTTGATATCATTAATTTGCCGTAAATCGAAAAAGCGTTACTTTCGCTTTGAAATTTTTATCCCGCATGTTAACCTTATTCCGTAAGGAAATTAGCACATTTTTCAGTACCCTGACAGGGTATGTCGTGATTATCGTCTTCCTGGTAGTTAATTCCCTCTTCATGTGGATATTCAAGGGGAACATGAATGTGCTTGATAACGGGCATGCCAACCTGGATACGCTCTTTATCATGGCTCCCTGGATATTCCTTTTCCTGGTACCTGCCATTACCATGCGGGTATTTGCAGAGGAGAAACGAAGTGGGACCATGGAATTGTTATTGACCCAGCCCATTTCCGATGGGCAGATCGTGCTGGCGAAGTACTTTGCTGCCCTTGTGCTGATCTTGTTTTCCCTGCTTCCTACGATGGTTTACTTCTTCTCGATCCACAAACTTGGGAGTCCCCCGGGTAACCTGGATACGGGTGGGATATGGGGGTCTTATGTGGGACTATTCCTGCTGGCGGCTGTATATGCTTCTGTGGGGATCTTTATATCCTCGCTGACAGACAACCAGATTATTTCATTTATTGTGGCCGTGGTGATCTCATTTTTTCTGTATACCGGATTTGACCTGATCACCAGCATAGACCTGTTTGGGAACCTTGATAACCTGCTATTGAAGCTTGGTATCAATGAACATTACAAATCCATACAACGCGGAGTGATTGATACGAGGGACCTGGTATATTTCCTGAGTGTGATTTGTATTTTCCTGATCGGTACCAGGGCCGTTTTACAGAGCAGGAAACGGATACGAAGTATTCAGCTGGTCAGTGTACTGGTTATCGTTGTACTGATTAATTTTATCTCATCGTTGCTTTTTTACCGAATTGACCTGACCTCAGAGAAAAGATATTCTCTTTCGGGAGAGACAAAGGAAATATTAAGAGAGCTCGATGAGATCGTTTATGTCCGTGTATACCTTGAAGGCGATCTGCCCGTAGGTTTTGCCAGGCTGAATTCGGCCATCAGGGAAATGCTGGATGAGTTCAGGGTGTATGCCCCACAGAACCTTCAGTATGAATTCATCGATCCGGTAGATGACCCAGATCCACAGATCCGCAGGAATCTTTTCAACCAGTTGTACAGCACCGGCCTGCAACCCACCAATGTGCAGGTACGGGCCAAGGACGGGAGCACCACACAGAAGATTGTTTTTCCGGGAGCCATAATCTCCTTTGAGGAAGCAGATGTAGCAGTAAACCTCCTGAAGAATAATCCAGGATTGCCAGGAGAAGTAAACCTGCACCAATCCATACAATCGCTTGAGTATGAGTTTATCAGCATGGTCAGAACCCTCAGCAGTGATACCATAGCGAGGGTGGTTTTCCTGGAGGGGCATGGTGAACTGGATGCTTACCAGGTAGGAGATATCACCAAGGACCTGGCCAATTTTTACCAGGTTGACAGGGGAGCCATCAATGGCAGGTACGGATGCCTGGATGCGTACCAGGCCGTGATTATTGCCAAGCCCGTGAAGGCCTTCTCAGAGGCTGATAAATTTGTGATAGACCAGTACATCATGAATGGAGGGAAGGTCCTCTGGCTGCTGGACCCGGTGCAGGTATCTTTGGACAGCCTTTTCATGGGTATGACCTTTGCCTTTTACAATCCATTGAATATTGAGGACCAGTTATTCCGGTACGGTGTACGCATGAACCCCCATCTTGTGAAGGATATCCAATGCCATGTGATCCCTGTGAACAAGGGCCTGGTGGGGACACAGGCCCAGTGGGAGTTTAGTCCCTGGTATTATTTTCCCCTGATATCACCCGGGAACGATCATCCCATAACCCGTTCCCTGAATATGATCAAAATTGAATTTGGAAGTGATATAGATACGGTGGGAGAGAATCCTGACATTAAGAAGACAGTTCTCCTTGCTACTTCTCCTTACTCCATGGTAGTGGCCACACCAGCCGAAATCAACCTGCGGGAAACCCAGCAGCAGCCTTCCCAGGCAGCATACAACCAGCCCCATCTGCCCCTGTCCATCTTGCTGGAGGGAAACTTTGAATCAGTGTTCACCAACCGCTCCATACCTGATGTTCAATCCCAGGGACCCATCCAGGTCTCCAGCCTGAGCCAGTCCACCCGCATGATCGTCATAGCAGATGGAGATATCATCAGGAACGAAGTTATAGATTCCCCGAACGGTCCGGTCATAGCCCCGCTTGGATTTGACCAGTATACTTCGCAGAGCTTCGGGAACAAGGAGTTCATCCTGAATGCTGTGAATTACCTGACAGATGAGACTGGATTGATCAGCCTCAGGGGCCGTGAATTCCGGATGCGCCTGCTGGACCGGCAACGTATACTGGAAGAAAGTGAGAGGTGGAAAATCATCAATACGGCCCTCCCTATCCTCCTGGTCATTGCCTTCGGAGCGGGCATGGGTATATATCGCAGAAGAAGATATCGTTAATGAACAGGAACAAAATAACCCTGGTATTACTGGTAGTGCTTGTGGCTGTCTCAGCCTGGCTGCTCCTGTCCAAACGTTCAGGCACATATGCCAGGTCTGCTGTTGAGTTCGCCGTATTGGACACCAACCTTATTACAGGTGTGGAGATCACAGGCAGGGGTGGGAAGGTTATGCTTGTAAAGAATGAGTTTACATGGCGGTTGAATGGCAGTACTCCGGTCCGGAAAAACCGCATGAGTGGTATGCTGGTAATGCTGTCCAGGCTTGAAGTTTTATCCCCGGTATCCCGCTCCCGCTCGGAGGAGGTTTCCAGGCAACTGCGGACCGAGGGCAAGCGGGTCACAATAACGCTGCCCAAAGGGGCGGACAGGGAGTATTTTGTTTTCCATGATACCTCGGAAACAAATGCCACCTACATGATGATGAAAGATGCTGATACCCCGTTTCGGATGGGTGTAAGAGGGTATAAACGAAGAGATCTGGCAGCATTGTACAATACGGATGAAAGGTACTGGAGAGATAACCTTCTGCTGAATTACCTGCCTGAGCAGATTCAATATATATCGCTTCAACATAAGCACGAACCAGACAATACATTTTACCTGGCCAGGAATGCATCCGGAGGATTTGAGATGTCGACTGGGATGGTGCCTGGGGACTGGTTCATTCCGGTTACCTCAAAGCTCAATCAGTACCTGGGTTATTTCTACGGGATCAGGTTCGATGCATATGTAGATCCCGGTCAGGATACACCTTTAAAATATGAGTACAAGGAGGAACCGGATTTTGTACTGGAGGTGGGCAGTAGCACAGGTATGCGGACAAGCCTCAGTTTGTTCCCTGTATTTACGGTTAATCGGGAAGGAATGATAAAAATGGATCTCAATGTCTTATATGCAAAGATCGATGATTGGGACGGAATGGTTGTTCTGAACTATATGGAAATTGATCCGCTTTTGAAAGATCCGGGCTATTTTCAAGGCAAATGAAAAAATGGAATCTGGTGCAAAGCTTCTGGTAAATTTTTCGTATAATTGATATTTAGAATTTAAAAAAACCATCCATGAAATTTGTTGTTTCCAGTACAGACCTTTTGGGTCATTTACAGGCAGTTAGCAGGGTTATCAGTTCCAAAAACACATTGCCCATCCTTGATAATTTTCTATTCAGGCTGGAAGGCAATGAACTGGAGATCACAGCCTCCGACCTGGAATCTACCCTGATCACTAAAATGACACTGGAAAATACTTCGGAAAGCGGAAGTATTGCAGTACCTGCCCGGATCCTTACAGATACCCTGAAAGAATTCCCGGAGCAACCACTTACTTTTGAAATTGATAACGACAAGCTATCCGTTGTCATCAATTCTGAGAATGGTAAGTTTACCGTTGTTGGTCAGAATGCAGGGGATTTTCCACAAATGCCCTCCATCAAGCAGGACCAGAAGGCTACCATTGAGGTTCCTGCAGAAGTACTTTACAGCGGTATCAACAAGACACTGTTTGCCACGGCAGATGATGAACTCAGGCCGGTGATGAATGGTGTTTACATTGAACTGGCTTCTGATAATCTCACCTTTGTAGCTTCGGATGCGCACAAATTGGTACGTTACAAACGGGCAGATGCAAAGGCGGATACAGATTCATCCTTCATCTTACCCAAGAAACCCGCTTCTCTTTTAAAAAATGTGCTGCCTAAGGAGGAGAATCCTGTTACCATTGAGTTTGACGACAAGAATGCCTTCTTCTTAATGACTGAATATAAGCTGGTCTGCCGCCTGGTGGAAGGTAACTATCCCAGTTACAACTCTGTGATCCCTACGGATAATCCCAACAAACTCAGTATTGACAGGGTGGAATTTTATAATACCTTAAAACGGGTGTCGGTATATTCAAACCAGGCAAGCAATCTGGTGAAACTGGCCCTCACTGGTAACCAGATCACTGTATCTGCCCAGGATATTGATTTTTCGATCTCGGCTTATGAAAGGCTGAATTGCCAGTATGAAGGTGAGGACATGGAGATCGGTTTCAAATCCACCTTCCTGATCGAGATCCTTTCAAACCTCTCATCCACAGATGTGATCGTGGAATTGTCAGATCCCACGAGGGCGGGTATCATGTTACCTGCAGTTTCTGAGAATGAATCCGAGGATGTCTTAATGCTGCTCATGCCCATGATGATCAATGCTTAACCCTGATTATTCCTGCATAGAACAAAACCCGGCAGTCAACACCTGGCCGGGTTTTTCATTATATTTATAACAGAAGCAAAGAGCTTAAAAAATGGAACTAAATTTAAAAAACCCCATGGTCTTTTTTGACCTGGAAACCACGGGTGTCAATGTCGCAAGTGACAGGATAGTTGAGATCTCCTGGTTGAAGATCCAAACTGATGGAAGTGAGTCAATAAAAACCCATCTTGTCAACCCGACCATTCCTATTGATCCCAGGGCAATTGCTATCCATGGCATCACAGATGAGGATGTGAAGGACAAACCCACTTTCTCAGATCTGGCCAGGACACTGGCCAAAGAATTTGAAGGATGTGATTTCGCCGGTTATAATTCAAATAAATTTGACATACCCCTGCTGGCAGAAGAGTTCTTGCGGGCTGATGTGGATTTTGACCTGAGGAAACGCAAATTCATTGATGTCCAGGTGATTTTCCATAAAATGGAACAACGGACACTTACTGCTGCTTACCAATTCTATTGTAAAAAAGTACTGGAAGATGCACACAGCGCAGAAGCTGATACGCTCGCCACCTATGAGATACTGAAGGCACAACTCGACCATTATGAGCATTTACAGAATGATGTGGATTACCTGTCTGTCTTTTCTACCCAGAACAGGTCGGTTGACCTGGCAGGCCGCATCATATACAATGACAAAGATATCGAAGTGTTTAATTTCGGAAAGTACAAAGGAGAGCCCGTCGAGGAGGTATTGAAAAAGGACCCTGGTTATTTTGGCTGGATATTGAAGGGCGATTTCCCCCTGTATACCAAGAAGGTTCTTACCAATATCAAGTTAAGGGCTTTCGGTAAAACCTAATATCAGATGAAAATTATTTGCATGGCCAAAAACTATGTGGCCCACGTTAAAGAATTTGACAGCATAGTACCCATGGAACCGATATTCTTTATGAAGCATGAAAATTGCATCGTTCGGAATAACAAGCCCTTTTATCTCCCTGATTTCAGCGACAATATTCATCATGAAATTGAAATTGTCGTGAAAATCAGTAAAGTAGGCAAGAATATCGATAAAAAATATGCCCACAGGTATTTCGAAGAAATCGGACTGGGGATAGATTTTACAGCAAGAGATCTGCAAAAGAAAGCCAAAGATAGTGGTAATCCATGGGAAATATCCAAGGCTTTCGACCATTCCGCACCCTTGAGCAAATTTGTGCGGGTATCTGATTTTGAAGATGTTAACAAGCTTCATTTTCGACTGGATGTCAACGGGACAAGGGTACAGGACGGGAACACAAAGTTGATGATCTTTCCGCTGGATGTACAGATATCCTACATTTCCCGTTACATAACACTGAAGACAGGTGACCTTCTGTTTACCGGCACACCCGAGGGAGTGGGGCAGGTGAAGGTGGGTGACCGCCTTGAAGCCTGGCTGGAAGACAGAAAATTGCTGGATTTCCAGGTAAAATAGTATTTTAAAGTTTTGGCTTATCATTTTAACCCTTATAAATGGAACCGCTTGAACCCTTTGAAGAACTGCACAGGTTTCTTGAATCCCTGCCACATGACAGGTCTATAGAGCTACCTGATTTTCAGCCATGTGACATCAAGGGATTCGAAGAATTAACAAATTTTGGATCCCAGTTCATATACATATATGACTTTCCCCGGGGAGAAATCAATTATATCAGTACCGGGATACAAAAAATATTCGGCTATGATCCGGGAGAGGTTAATATGCAGTTTCTTTATGAGAAGATCCATCCCGATGACAGGGGAGGGGTTGCCGAAGCCACCATAGATGCCCTGCAGGGTACCATTGACAACTTAATGACCCAACCTGGCAGGCTGAAATTTTCAGTTAATTACCGCTTCCGGAAGAAGGATGGCAGTTACCTCCACGTACTCAGGCACCAGACGGTTCAGCAGACAGACGAGCAGGGAAATATCCTTCGGACAACGGGGATCATTGTGGAACTCGGCCACATGCCTGATTTCAATGGTGTTACCGGTAAAATCGTTGACAATGAATCCGGGAAACTTTTATATTCCAGGCCCTATTCCGGACAGGACAGCCTTTTCAGTACCCGGGAAAAGGAGATCATTCTCCTGCTTGCCAATGGCAGGAAAACAGATGAAATTGCCGAGGAATTATTCATCAGCCCAAATACAGTCTCCACCCACCGCAAGAACATGCTCAGGAAGTACGCGGTAAAAAATACCGCGGAACTCATCCTGTTCAGCAAAAAACAAGGTATCCTCTAAAATACTCATTTATGGGTATTGCCTTTTAACCTAAATCACCCTTAATTTGTATAAGGAGATAAAAATATCTTAAACTACGAATTGATTGATGCTTTAAATAGAAAGTGCATGCATGTTTACCTGCTTGATTCCCCTGGAAATGGAATTGGGACAGCTTCGGTTTCAGGCCTGCTCATAGAAGATAAAGGTGTAGCTGAAGCTGAAGTTGAAGATTCAATAGGGCTTGTGAATACCCCTGTTTACCTGGCAGATGCAAAAGACGGATGTTATATTGCGGCTGGAGTTACAGGGCAAGAGGGAGAGTTCTGTTTCAGCCACCTGGTGACGGGAGAATATTGTCTTAAGGTGGAACACCAGGGATTAGTCATGTGTGACGAAGGGACCAGGTTAAAGATTGATATTGAAGGACTGCATTTTGATATCGAAGCCAGGCTGGACAGAAATATGATGAGGACTACCATCACCGGGAACAGGTCTGCTGTATATAAAAATCCATTGGATCGAGGGATCAGTTTCAATCCCAATCCCAGCCTGGATGGAAAACTTAACCTCAAAATGAAGAATTCCTTTAAAAGACTGAAACTGGAGATCACCGACCTGGGTGGCTGGATAGTACGGACAATGGACCTTGGTGAAATCCAGGCCGGCTATACAGATGCTGTAGACCTTGAGGACCTTGAAAAGGGCACCTACGTACTTGAAATTTCTACCAGCAGGGACCGGCTGTCGAAGCAACTGGTGCTTCAATGATTTTTTATTCTGCTAGTTTATAAGGGTAAGGGTTGTCATCAAAAGCTCCGAGATGACAACCCTTTATTTTATTTAGTTTCTCCCTCCCGGCTGTCATGCCTGTATTGAATTTTCTTCGTCGATCAGCATAAAAAATTGCCGGATTTCGCGCTCGTATTCCAATTCTGGAAGCAGCCTATCCTGTTTCAGCAGGTTTTCCTTCCTGTGGATACCATCCAGAAATACCCTGATCAGTTCCATTTTCCAATCAGGCCTTTCACTTGCAGCAGCAGTTCCTTCTGAGAGTCCAAGATAAAACTCATAGGTGATCCAGTAGCGGATTTCCTGGCGGTCGATGAATTGGGGCAATGGTTCAAAGATGCTTTTCAAATTGTTAAATCGATTGTTGAGATTCTCCAGCACCCTGAAAGGAAGTTCATTTTGATTGATGTTGCGGCATAGATAAATTTCTGCATACCTGTAGATGCCAGTATATCCGAAGGCATCCAGGTCGTCGCTTGTACTCAGGAGCTGGAGGACCTGCTGCTCAGGATCGCCTGCGATGGAACTTTTCCTGAAGGATTTATCATCGTGATGTTCTATGGCGTCCAGGATCTCAGGGAAACCCGTCGGGAGTGTTTGAGCTCCTTTCCTGAAGAATTCCTCACACAGACGCCTGCTCTCCCTTCCATGTTTCTCATCATGGGTGTATATGAGTCCCACATCATGAAAAAACGCAGCCAGTATAAGCTGTTGTGGTAATTCGGGCGAGATCCTGCACCCATATTCCTCCAGCATAAGCATCAGGTCTTTGGCATAGCTCCAGACACGATAGTGATGCAAGTGGTCATGGGATGGAAGGAATACCTCAGAAAACAGGTTATTGCAATGATTGAGAAGGGGAAGTAACCATAGCTCCTCCGCTTCACGGATATACTTTTTCAGCACTTGCATCAAACGTAACTCAGTTTGATCATATTGGTTCTGCCGCGTTCCGGAACAGGGGTGCTGCCAACATGTATCACTACATCCTCTTCCTGGATCAGGTTCAGTTTGAGCAGCCGTTCTATGGACTGGTTTGTCGCTTCATCAATGCTCTTGAATGTCTCTGAGAAATATGTACGCACACCCCATACCAGGGAAAGCTTGTTAATGATGCGTTTGTTGTCGGTGAATGCGAAGATATTGGCCTCAGGCCTGTGACTGGCAATGCGATAGGCTGTATACCCGGAATGTGTGAAAACAATGATGGCTTTGGCATCCGTTTGTTCTGCCATTTTACAGGCACTGAAGCAAATGGAATCGGAAAGATAGGTCCGGCTGAACTCCCTCGGGGGATTACTCCGGAAAAAATCATACCCTTTTTCTGTCGCATCAATGATCTGTTGCATGCTCCTGACCACCTGTACCGGGTATTTTCCGACAGAAGTTTCTCCGCTCAGCATCAGGGCATCTGCTCCGTCCAGTACTGCATTCCCAACATCATTGGCTTCAGCCCTGGTCGGCCGGAAATTCGTGATCATGCTTTCCATCATCTGGGTGGCAATGATAACGGGCTTGCTTTTAGCTATACATTTAGCTACCAGTTTTTTCTGAATAAGGGGGACCTGGTCAAAAGGAACTTCAACCCCAAGGTCACCCCTTGCAACCATGACAGCATCAGCCATGTCAATGATAGGATCGATTTCTTTCAATGCCTCTGGTTTTTCGATCTTGGCAACTACCCTGGCCGTTGGGAGTTCACTATGTTTGATCAGTTCCTTTAATTCGAGGAGGTCTGTAACGGACCTGACGAAAGACAGGGCGATCCAGTCAATTTCATGGCTGAGGGCAAAATGTGCATCAGCGATATCTTTTTCTGTAAGACTTGGAAGAGAGACTTCTGTATCAGGAAGGTTTACCCCTTTTTTTGAAGAAAGGATACCTCCGCTGATAACTTTCATTTTTACCTCATCTTTGCCATTGGTACCGGTGACCTCAAGCTGGATCTTTCCATCATCCACCATGATCTTTTCTCCTATCTTTACGTCAGCGGGGAGCTGCGTATAGCTCATGTATGCCTTCCGGGCATCTCCAATACAGGGCTCAGTCACAAATGAAAAGCTGCTTCCATCCTCCAGTTCAACACCATTGTTCTCCATATCACCTATCCGGAGTTTGGGCCCTTGCAGATCAGCCAGTATGGCAACTGTGGATTCATTTTCTGCATTGATCTTTTTAATGAGTTTAATTGTCTTAAGATGATCCTCATGGCTGCCATGGGAAAAATTCAGTCGGCATACATCTATGCCTTCTTCAAATAACTTCTCAAGGACTTCGCGGGAGGATGAAGCCGGACCAAGGGTGGCAACCACCTTGGTGTGTGATCTTTCATGACGGAATGTTAGCTGGCTCATAAGGGAACTATATTAGACATAATCTTTGAGGTATTCCTCACTTTTTATCCACAATTTATCAGCCAGGTGTTCATCATATGATGTGGTGGAGGATTTTCGCATATTCATGCCCGAAAAATATTCACCCGAGACGTTCTCAAGTTCTCCTGCAGTGGCGAGGTGCACCAGTCCCCGGGCAGCTTTCGTGGGACTCATGGCCATCAGGTTGGCTGATACCCTGACAAATGGACTGGCATTCCTGAAAAGTCCCGTGTTCACCCAACCAGGGGCAATGGCATTGATGGAAATATTTGAACCTGCCAGGCTTCTTTCCAGGGATTTTGTAAAAAGGATGTTACAGAGTTTGGATTGGGTATAGGCATCTATGGACCTCCATTTTCGCTTGTCAAATTCAAGATCGTCCAGGTCAAGTTTGCCACGAAAATGTATCCCGGATGTTACATTAATGA
>RCNC010000818.1_pt1 | contig 20400 bp, 9 predicted proteins | sample 2041301 | NCBI WGS metagenome assembly RCNC01 (sample SAMN09708231, study PRJNA481090) | Marine sediment metagenome, whole genome shotgun sequencing project. | biome: marine sediment; feature: ocean; material: sediment; isolation source: Sewage treatment plant 13A marine sediment (STP13A) ...
CAGAGAGTCGTACTGATCTTTAGATAAATTAAAATAACCCCTGTAATAAATATGGCAGCCTGGAGGAATTTGATTTTCCAATTCAGGTTTCGCATCCATGTAACGGCATTTTCAAGTCCTAAGTAAAATGTTGGTATAAAAACCAGTGTGAGAATGGTGCTTACGGCAAGCCCCCCTATAACTGTAATAGCAAATGGAGCACCAATAATACTAACATATTCAGCCTTGCCCATAGCCAGTGGAAACATGGCCACAATGGTAGTTATGGCTGTAATTAGAATTGGTCTGACTCTGGATACTCCAGCAACCATTAAAGCTCTTGATTTTCTGTAACCCCGCTTTTGTAAAAGGTTGGCAAAGTCAATCAGAATAATCCCATTATTTACTACTATTCCCAGCAAAATAAGAAACCCGGTAAGTGTATTTGCACTTAGCAGAGTATTACCGGTAATTATCAGAGCCAGCATTGAACCTATTGCAGCCAGTGGAATTGAGAACATAAGCACAAATGGAGTAGAAAGTGATTCAAACACTGCCGCCAGAATCATAAAGATCAGGATAAAGGATGCAAGAATTAACCACTTGAAGTCTTTTAGTTCATTTTCCTCATGAAAGACTTCCACAGCTATCCCCGAGGGAAGATTGTAGCCAGCAATTATTTGGTCGATTTCTAGTCGGTATGACTCTAGCAAATCTTTTGATTCCTCGGCTGCCCTAACAAAGGTGTAATTAATTTCAATTTGCTTTTCCTGATTTACCCGGTTTATCCAGAATACTCCTTTCGAAAAAACAATGTCAGAGATAGTTTGAAGATCATGCTGACCCGAGTTTTGATCTTTAATTTGAAGAGTTCGCAAATCATGAACCGTTTTTTCCTTCTTTTCTTCCTCTTTTTCGAGCCTTTCCTCTTTTATAATTATATCATATTCTTCATTATCAAAATTGAACTTCATTCCAGAGGTGAATTCCTGAGAGAAAGAATTTAATTCGGTGGCAATATTCTGCAAGCTAATGCCATAGGAGGCCATCAATAGTGAATTGAAATGCAACTGGACTTCTGGTTGATTATCCGATACATTAATCGTTACACTCCGCATTGATTCAAGATTGTCAAAATAGTACCGGATATCTTCAGCCACACCACGCATGGTTTCAAAATCCTGCCCTTTAATTAAAACCCTCTCACGGTTTGATCCTATTCCAAGAATCCGCTGGAAAGCTTCTCCTGTATTATTTGAAGGGCCTCTGAAACTTCGGCTTGCCGGAGGAGGTTCCATACTTATTTCTGCACCTGAGATATTTTTAACTTTATCTTCAATATCTGACTTAATTTCCCCCAGATTGCGATCAGATTTTTTATCCAAGTCATCAATTAGCTGTATCGTTAGAATAGCCTCTTCTTCCTGTATCTTACAAATAAGGTCCTTCTTTTCATCAAATTCCCCAATTTGGTTTTCCACCTCAATCACCACTTTATCTGTGGCGTCCAGAGTGGAGCCAGCTGGCATAGTAACATACACCTGGAATTGATTGTTTTCAGCTTCAGACAATGAGTTCATACTTATTGCCAGACTAATAAAAATAGCCAGGAAGAAAACGACAAGTGCTCCAATAATTGTTCTGGCTGGATAACGCATACAGGCTTTTAACAGCAGTATATATATTTGGATAATCCTACTGTTAATAGTGACTTTTTCGAAAAAAACAGTTTCCTTATTCTTTCTATTTAATAGAAAATGGGTAGCCATTGGAATAAGCAGTAGGGCGACAAATAGCGATACAAAAAGGGTGCTTATGATGGACACACCAATATGTTTACCCAGTAGTTTTATAAGGAAGTTAGACGAAAATACAAATGGAAGGAATACAGTAATAGAGGTTAGTGTAGCAGCTATTATTGGACGTTGTACTTCTTTTGTTCCCTTAACTACAGCTTCATCTCTGGAATATCCGTTGGAAAACAATCGATAAATGTTTTCCAGTACCACTACACTATTATCCAAAAGCATACCTATCGCAAGAGCAATTCCAACAAGGGTGAGTGTATTTAAAGTAATATCATTCCAATAGAAAAAATTAAAAGCTGCATAAACAGAAATAGGAATTGAAATGGCGATAAATGAAACAATTCTAAGGTTTTTTAAAAATATCCAGAGTAAGAAAACTGCCAGCACACCACCTATAATTGCCAGGTTAATTATCTGGTTTATATTTTTTTCCATTAGCTCTGCAGCATCATTTTGGATAATAATTTCAATGTCGGCAGCCTGCAGATTTTTATTTAATTCCTTAATTACTTCACGGGTATTTTTAGAGAGATCAATTAAATTGGCCTGAGAATCGTTGACTAGCAGCACGGTAACAGCATCTTTCCCATTCACACGGCTTAATGTTGACATTTCCTTTACTCCGAAGAAAACTTTGGCCACATCACGTAAAAGTATGGGACCCGGAGCCAGAACAATATTTTCAATGTCACTAATCTTACTGTACTCAGCTGATACATGAACAAAATATTTCTTCTGTGATTCATGAAGAAATCCAACAAAAGTGCGGTTTCTTGAATTTTGATTCAAGGCTGCCCTGATTTGAGAAGGTGAAATATTATATGCCTCCAAAGCATTCATGTCTAGCTGAATTTCGATGGTTTTTTGCCTGCCTCCAAATATATTTACCCCGGCCACTCCATCAATATTTTCAAGTTTGGGTTTTATTTTCAGGTCAGCAAAGCTCCGTACTCTATCCACTCCACCACTGCCTCTAATTTGAAGCTCCATAAACTGATTTGCCATCTGTTGCAAATCAATCTTTGTTACAGTAACAATGAAATTTTCAGGTAGGGATGATTTAATATTATTTATTTTTTCCTGTAACCTCAAATAGGCATATTTGAAATTTACATTCTTTTTGAATGTTACTAATATGCTTGCCTGCTGTGGGTTAATGAAGGATTCAATATTTTCAACACCCTCCATAGTCCCAATGGTTCCCTCCAGGGGTACAACCACCTGGTTTTCCATATATGTTGGGTCCGATTCGGTGAATGAGTTTACCTGAACATAAAGTATAGGAAGCTCAGCATTTGGGAATAATTCAACAGAAAGATTTTTATAGGATACATAGCCCATAAGACTTAGTCCTATAAATAGCATACTAATCAATACCTTTCTGTGAATCAAGAAATTCATATATAGTTTACAAAATTTATTTATTCAGAACCTGAAATAAATGACTTAAATTGATCCAGGATATCATATACACATGGAATTACAACTAAAGTGAGCAGGGTGGAAGTAACTAGCCCTCCAATCACAGCCAGTGCCATGGGTGAGCGCAACGCTGCACTTTCTCCAAATCCTATGGTTAGAGGCAAGAGTGCCAGAACAGTTGTAAGACTCGTCATGATTATGGGTCTGATCCGCTGTTTTGCAGCTGTAATAATTGCCAGCGTTCTATCCAAGCCTTCCTGTTTAAGCTGGTTAATTCGATCTACCAGAATAATTGAATCATTTACGGCTATCCCCACCAGCATAATAATCCCAATAATGGCCATAATACTGAAGGAACGATTCAAGAAATAAAATAGTAAAACTGTTCCAACCACTGCCAGTGGAATTGTTAGCAAAATTGCAAAAGGATAAATCAATGATTCAAACTGGGATGCCATTACCATATAAACCAGTACGATAGACAAAAGCAGAGCAAAAGTCAGGCTTTGCATAGACTGCTTGCGTTTTTTTTCTTCTCCAGCTATGTTGATTTTGTAGGCGCCCGGAAGGATAATTTCATTCAGGCTTGTCTCTAAGGTACCAGAGATCCGACTGAGTGGAATATTCTTATCGACATCAGCCATTACTTTACTGATGCGGCTTTGGTTTCTCCTATAAATTTCTTTTGGTGATACGGAAGACCGGATATGTGAAATTTCATCAAGTCTAATAAGTTGATCTCCATTCTTAATAGTCATATCCATAAATGATGAAAGACCCTCTTCAGGTAGCCTGATAGTTATATCCTGCAGTTCACCCTGGTTTTCCATTTTACCTGCATCTTCACCTTCCAACCTGTTGCTTATTTGATCCACTATACTATTGATATCCATCTGGTACATACCTGCCCTTAATCTGTCAATAATCACTTCCACTTCAGGAGATCCTTCTTCAATAGAGGTTCTTAAATTATAGATTCCAGCAATGTCTTTCATTTGGTTTTCAACCTCGATAGTTAGTTGATCTATTATTTCAAGGTCATCGCCTTGTACCTCGACCACAATAGGAGCCTCATCGGTACCTAATATGTTCTTAAGAGCCATTTCATCTTGCATATAGTTTACTTCCATACCTGGAATTTGACCAATAAACTCATCAATTGCTGCAATAACCTGGTTTGATGTAAAACGTGCATCTTTCTTTAAAGTAACTTTTAAAGATCCAGTATTCTCTCCTTTGAAGATGGCCTGATCGTCTCCTGATAAATCAGAACTGGGGCCGGTATGGCTGTATAAGGATTCAATTTCCTCCTCAAATAAATTATTAACTATTACTTCAATACTACTCAGGGTTGAAGAAGTTCTTTCCAGTTTGGTTCCCTCCGGTAAACTTATTTCAATATCAAATTCACGAACATCCGTACGTGGCATAAATTCTGTACCTATAATTGGTACCAGGCGGGCAGAAAGCACTATAAGGGAAAATGCCACAACAATTACTACCCATTTGTATTTCAATATTCTCTCAAGAAAACTTCCATAAGCATTAAACTTCAATGATTTGAGGTAGGGGGGAGCCTTCTTATGTTTAAATACCTGATGATACAACATGGGGATAAGGAAGATGGCGACCAATAAGGAAGAAATTAATGAAAAGGCCACGGTCCAGGCTTCATCTTTAAACAATTCCCCGGATGCTCCATGCAGGTATATAATTGGAAGAAACACTACGATGGTGGTAATTGTAGAAGAGGTTATGGCTCCACCCACCTGTGCAGCCCCCGTTATTGCCGCTTCTTTAGCATTCATTCCAGATTCATGATTTCTGAAAATATTTTCCATTACAATAATGGCATTGTCCACCAGCATCCCGGCACCAAGAGCCAGTCCTCCTAAGGTCATAATGTTGATAGTGAGATTGTTAAAATACATGAGGTTGAATGTGGCGACAATTGAAATAGGGATAGCTACACTTATTATTGCAGTTGTGCCTATTCTTCTAAGGAATATAAAAAGAACAAAAACAGCTATAAGGATCCCTACCAAGGCAGTCTGTTTTACCTCGCGAATGGCGCTGGTTATAAAACTACCCTGGTTAGAGACAATGGTAAGCTTATAACCAGGTAGTGCTTTTTCTATATCTTCCAGAGCATTATTTACTTGCTCTACAGCCTTAACTGTGTTGTACTGGGTTTCTTTATAAATGGATAGTCCAACACATCGTTTCCCGTTCATCCTTACAATATTCAAAGGCTCCTTATTGGCAAATTCAACTTTAGCTACTTCCCTAAGGAATATTGGGGCTTTTTCTGATTTAAGGGTTTGATTTTGTGGGTCAATTAACTCGACGGATTTATAGCCTACTATTATATTTTCAAAATCTTCAATATTCTCCAGTAGACTGACACCTTTCACAATATATTGCAAGCCCATTTCATTGACCGTTCCCCCGGTAAGGGTTTGATTAAACCCTTGTATTTGCTGCTTCAGGTCGGCCATAGTCAAATTGAATGCTTCAAGGGAATAATTGGAGGTCGAAATTATGACTTCCTTCTCCTCGTAACCAGAAAGTTTTACATCAGCAATCCCTTCCAATCTGATTAACTCGTTGCGAATATAATTTTCAGTTACTTTACGCAGCTCATTCATGTCCTCAATGTATTCATGGGTAAGGCCAATAAGTATAACTGGCGAAGAATTGGGGTCATGTTGAGTGATGTTAATTTCATCTATTTCAGTATTCTGGCTGAAAGTGTTCAATGCTTTCTGGATATCGAGAAAGGCTTCATCCATATCTTTATTCCAACCGTACTCAACTGTTATTTGTGCAGAGCCGACACGTGAAATGGAGGAAACTTCTAAAACATCTTTTTGACGAATTGCTAGTGCCTCGATTTTTTCAACATATTGTTTTTCTATCTCTTCGGGTGGTCGATCGCCGGACATGATCTCAACGAATATCCGGGGATTATTCAAATCAGGAAATAGATCAATACCCAGTTTATCATATGATATAATTCCAAGCAAGACAATGCCAAAAACTATCATGAGTATAGTTACAGGATAATTGACAGAAAATTGAGTTAGTTTTTTCATTGTCTTATTGATCTGCTAAATAAATAATTCATAGCATACATATATTTACTTAATTACCTTTACCTTAGATCTGTCACGAAGAGTTTCATATCCTTTGATTACCAATTTTTCATTCACTTCCAAACCTTTAATTATTTCTGCTTCTTCTAGATTATCCAGCCCAATATCAATTTTCTTTTCGTAGGCTGTTCCCTGGTCCACTATAAACACACGGTTCCCACTTGAGCTGGAAAGAATCAGGTTTTTTGGGATAACAACAGTGCTGTCCTTGTGGTCTACTATTATATCCGCTTTTACAAACATCCCTGGTCTCAATTTTAGTTCAGGATTATCGATAAGCAGTTTTCCCTTAAAAGTGCGGGTTTCAGTACTTATTACTGGAGAGAGTTCCGAAATGCGTCCAGAAAGCGTATCGTCTGGGAGACTGTAGTTAGTAATCATGACTTCCTGATTTAGCTGCGCTTCCTGAATGTTTTTTTCCGGAAGATTGATTTCCATATACAATTTCTTGTAATCCATTAATCTTACCATTGATTGGCCGGCAGTAATCCTTGTACCAGGAGTATTGTAAGGAAGATCAACTATTACACCAGAAAATGGTGCTTTAATCTGGAGTTTTTCCAAACGCAATAAGGCATTTTCGTATTCATATTTGGCATTGATATAAGAAACCTCAGAATTTCGCAATTCCCGTAAGGTAACCCCACCTTTTTTATGAAGGGACTCCTGTTTGCTGAATTCCTGTTCTGAAATTTCCTGGTTTAATCTCTTTGATTCAATGGCAATATTGTTTTCATACTCTTTATCCTTGAGCTGAACAATAACCTGACCTTCTTTCACCCTGTCACCAAGTTTGAAAGACCTGCCCGTGGAAGGATTTTTGGATAATAAATAATTGCCGGCAATTTCTGACTTCAGTTCAGTCTCCTGAGTTGCAAACACGGTACCAGTTGTATTTATATATTTTTCAATAGATTGGAGTTTTATTTCCATAATAGATACTGGGACGGCAAGTTCTGTATCAACATTTTCCTCTGGCCGGTTGCAATTCATCAAGGATAAAAGAATCAAAGTTAGTGCTGTCAGTCTAGATAGGAATTTCATTGTATTTAGTTTTAAATTTTTATATGCAGATTATTGGACTATATTCTCAAACAATTCGGCTGGAATAATGGGCGAATCTGTTTCAAAATCATAGAGAGATTGAATTTTCATGTTTAACAACTCTATCTTATAATTAATTAGTGTTTGAGCATAAGCTATTTTCTTTTCTGAAAGCTGAGTTTGATAAAGGTTCAGATCCATACCTGTTAAATCCCCGTTTTGATATCTTTCAAGATTGATCTCATAGGTCAACTGGGCATTTTTTTCATTTTGCCGGGCAATTTCAATTTGATTTTGCTGGTTTAGTAGATTCCTGTATACCTTTCTAATATCAATAATAATTTGTTTTCTCTGTTCATCATAATTTAGTTCTGTTGAGGCAATTACCGCTTCCTGTGCTTTTATGCGTGCTTTCTTTTCTCCCCAGTCAAAAATGGGAATATTAAAAGCTATAGCCACCCTGGGGCTACTTGTGGGATTTTCATATATATTACTGAGTTTTTCATTTTCCCCAAAGATTCCAATGGATAGTTGTACATCTCCCCGAAACTCTGTTAATGACTTAGTACGAATCAATTGAAATTGAGAGGTTTCTATATCTATTTCTCGTTGCCTTAATTCCATTCTAGAGTTGAGTCCGTGTTCCACTGCTTTCGCTAAGTTAACACTCACCGGCTTTTCAGAAATATCCCCCATTATTGAAATCTCTTCATACAGATCCATCCCTAGAAATCGAATGAACTCATCTTTTGCATTGGCCAGGGTAACTTCATTATTTTGCAAGCTCGATTTGGCTGTTGCAAGGTTGACTTCGGCCTGGTATAATTCTTCCATTGCAGCCAAACCGGCATCCACCTTGTTTTTAATAATTTCATAGCTATGCTGTGTGTTTTCAAGTTCGGATGTGGAAATTTCCAGATTTAGTTTTGCCATGTATACATTATAGAAAAACTGGGTGACATTTTTTTCCAGATTCAGTTTTTGAAGCGAATAGCTAATATAGGCATTTTCATAATCTAACTCTATTTCTTGAAGTTCAAGCTTGGTTCTGTTATATGTAAACAAAGGCTGATTATATACCAGTGATAGGTTGTTTGTAAATGCCTGATTCTTAGTAATTTCGCCCTGATAGTCTGATGTGCTTTTTTGCCAACCAAAGCGGTTTACCAATGATATGGTTCCATCTGTTGGCAAAATGGGCTGGTCTATACGTAATGTTCCATAAGATTCAATAATATCGTTGGTATACCAGCTTGAGAATCTGTTGTCAAAATCTCTGGTTTGACTATAAGTAATAGGGGCCACATTCAAGTAAAATTTTGACTTTAGAGAGGCTCTCTGTGCCTTTAGCGTTTCATCATACCGTTCCAGATTTAACATAGACCTTTTCATATCAGGACTGTTAACTCCAGCAATCTCAATTGATCTTTCAAGAGTAATCAGTGTCTGAGAAATGACATCGATCCCAGGCCAAAACAAGGATAATAGGGTGGCCATTAACAGGTACTTTCTTTTTAGATATTTCATGGCAATTTATTATATCGTTGTATTCTAAAAAACATGATTTATTAATTTACAATTTACTGTTTAACCAGTTTTATTGCATCAGCAATTACCAGTCGTCCTTTTGTTTTGTTTGATAATTCAACTACTGCCGTATCACCTGAGAAGTAGTATGATCCAAGGTGGTTCCATCCTGGTTCAGAATCTTTTATAGATAGTGATGGATCATCTGTGCCATCATCGTGGTGAATAATAAATTGATATTGACCCGGATCACCCGTGTTTTTGTAATCGTTTTGTTGTTGATAATCAATGTAATAGTACACATCGTATATTTCGCTACCTATCAATGGGGCTTTCCATATGGCTATCCGATCTCCGGTTCCGGATTTTACATAAGATGATGACCTGATGTATTTTCCATAAAAAGATGAATTTGTAGTTGATATCCAATTAAAAGGTGGGCGCCACCCTCGAAAGCCTGAATACTTATCTCCCTCTAAGTCATCTGATTGCAATAACTTTATCAATAATCCTTGTGCAGATGGCTCCTGTACAGAAAATAAGGGGTCCTCGTTGTCTATAATTATCTCATTCTCCTGTAAGAGGGATACAGGATCAGAAACAATTACTTCTTGCTCAATAGCTATTGCTTTATAATTTTCCTCAATTTTACTGAATGATCTTTCAATTTCAACTGGAATATTCTTGGATGTTAGCGTGTTTAGTGTCATCGATCTTGGGTCATCATCTAATAGATAACTTACTTCTTTGGTTTGGTTGGCTTCCAGGAAAAGAACCTTATTTACGATATTATCATCCTGAAAAGAGCCTTTGTCTTGAGCCCTGCCACCTCTATCACTCAATCGGAAGATAATTTTTATTATACCATCGGTATTCTCAGCATTTGTAACTTTAAACTGGACCTTGGTTTTTATCATTTCTCCCAGTTTTACTTTAGTTGCAGTAGGCTGGCTAAACAAATATCCCGGGAGGTCAATACTATTGAACCATTTTTCCATTGACTCACTAAGGTCAATTCCAAAGTTGTCAATTAAGCTGGTATTGAAATCACTGAATTGAATTTTTCGATATCGGTTTTCTTCGACCATCGAATATAAAAAATCATCAAACTCCTTTTTGCCTGCTTTTGAGCGTATTATTGAAAACAACACATCCCCTTTTAATTTGATAATATTGTCAATAATTTGATTTTGCTCCTGGTCCTCTAACAGCTGCTCAAAACTGTGGCTTTGGAGTGCAATGTTTGCCCTTTCATTTTCACTAATTCCTGAATATCGTCTCATCCAGGAATTCTCTTGATTATAGCTGGTGGCCTGTAGATATGATTCCAAAATCCGGTTAATTATTGGCCATGCCTTAGAATCAAGATAGTTTGTATATCCATAAAAATTTGAGTAAATATTATAAGGATTGGGCGTTTCAAGTGGCTGAAATTCCCCCCTTTCTGAGCGGCTCCAATCAGGATTCCCCTGATCTTTGGTAAAAACAGCACAAAAATTATTTATAGCTCTTACTTCATATTCTTTATCTGTAAGTTTTTCATTCGACCATCTGGATCTCCTTTTACTGCGTTTCACACTTCCCATAAGATCAGATTCCCTGATTGGCATTCCTTTTTCCGGAAAGAATACAATTTCAGGTTGAACCTGTTCAAAGCCTCCCTTCCAGATATGGCTGTATGTGTAAAACTGAATAGGAACTTCAACAAGGCTAAACCTTTGAAAGGGATATTGTAAGTTAATATTCCTTTTGTAATCGCTGAATCGATCAGATACAATATTTATTACCGTATCATTGAGTTCTGTTAACGCATCTGAAAAGAAATCATGTCCCGTTTTGTAAACAATACCAAAAGAGGTACTGTCGATTGTTGCTTCTTTTCTCTTATAATCGCCAATTATAAGGGAAATACCTAACAATGGGTATTCTGGTCGAAATTGGTATTTCGAACCAGTTTTTTCATATGCACCTTGTGAAATAGGTATTAAACTATCATAGGTAGTAACATCAAGGCTAAAGTTTATAAACTGCTGATTTGGCCCTACAGGATTTTTAGAACTATAGGTTGGTCCACTTGTTGGGTACCAGGAAGCCTCAGGAATTAAGAGAACAAAATTTTTGTCTATGAATCCATATTTTTTATTGATATTGAATAAAGCTACAGAATTCCTTCTGCCTAAGGTCTTTTTATCTATATCAAGGTAACAGAATGATTCATCTATTCCTCCCTCGTATTCTATGGTAAGAGATATTGTGTCAGAAGGGCTTAGAACTGGGTCAGGAAAAACTTTAATGATATGTAAGTTTCTTTGAAATTGGATTGTTTTACCTGAATGGCTTATATTCTGAATCAACAAAGTGGGATTTAATGTAAATACCAGCTCACTTAAGGCTTCATTATTATTATTCTGTAGGCATATTTTTGAAATGGCTGTAATAGCCTCATCGTTATGCTTCAATTCGATATGATGACGAAGGATATTTACTATCGGTTGACCAACAAGTTCATCATTCACAGCCAGGTAGTTTTCTCTTGCCTTTTCATTTAGATTGAAACGGTTTAGATGTATGTAAGCAAGGTAAGAGCCCATGCTAATAAATACAATGGAAAGGAATATGGATAAGCTTGTGAACCAGCGCGACTGAGGTAAGCGTTTTAACATGAGAATGGTAATGAAAATAAACCCAAGCCCCAGGAAGAGATATATTCCACGATGAATTAATATTTCATTTATGTTACTAAAACCAACGAAATCAGATTTCATTAAAGGTAGACTAAAGGCCATATAATCAAATATATAGTTTACTTTATCCTGCAGGTAAAACAGGGTGGTGGCAATGTACCCAAGAAGTAGAACGAAAGTAACCGCCTGGTTTCTTACAAGGCTCATGGTTAAAAACGACAAGCCCAAAATAAAGATTAGGGTTGGAATGCTAATCAAACCTACATAATATGCATAGGCAGGTAAATCCACTCCAGATACAGGTGAAATAACATTAAAAATGAGCACCATCAAAAGGATCAGGATGTTCATACCAAGAAATACAAAAAGGTTGCCTAAGGTTTTCCCCAATACATATTCTCCATTCGTCATGGGCCGGATATAAATGACATCAGTTGTATCCAGTTTCTTATCCCTTTGCAAAAATTCGGATGCCAGGAACACTGCTATAATGGCCTGGGCAATGTTCAACATGAAAATATTGCCGTAAGGTATCCCTGAGGGGATAGCCAGAAAATCCCACTCCCTCTCTATTTCCGTTTGCATTACAAGGTTGAAAAAGAATAGAACTACAAGGGATAGGGCCGCAAAAATTCTAAAAAACCAGCTTCTAATTAAAGTTTTTGCCTCAAATTTTGCAATTGTTTGTATATAAAAGAAAGAGGCCATAATTGTTGGTTTCTTTTAAGCTGATTTACTTTCCATAAAGTAAATATAAGCATGCTCCAGGTTGGGATCAATTTTAATCCCTTTATAATTTCCTATTGTATTAGCTACTACCTGAATTTCCCAGCCATCTTTAGATGGAATGGTTGAAATTACCGGAAATTTCTCATTGATCTCCCAATATTCTTTTTCACTCGCCTTTATTAACCAGACATTTCCTTCAGCCTGTCTTATCAGTTCATCAGGTGAACCAGCATAGGCCAGTTCTCCATTGTTTAGTAAGGCCATATTATTACAGGTACTTGAAATATCACCTACAATGTGTGTAGATAATATGATGATTACATCCTGTGTACTTATGGTTGACAGTAAATTCCTAAATCGTATTCTTTCTTCAGGATCAAGTCCGGTAGTTGGCTCATCGATGATTATAATTTTCGGCTCATTAATGAGTGCCTGTGCAATTCCCAGACGCCGCTTCATACCACCGGATAATTTGCTGGCCTTTCGATCTCTTGCCTCGAAAAGACCTACTTCATGCAACATTCTATCTACTGCCAAATTTCTTTCTTTTGAGTTTTTCATACCAGCTAACCTGGCGGCGTAATCAAGAAATTCGGAAGTTTTCAATTTAGAGAAGAACCGGAAATCCTGAGGTAAGTAACCCAACATCGACCGTATCTTTTTCCTGTTTTTATGCAAATCAAGCCCATTTACAAGTACGCTCCCCTGGCTTGGTTTCATAAGGGTTACCAGAATCTTCATCAAGGTGGATTTCCCGGCACCATTTGGTCCCAGCAAACCGAAGATGCCATTCCGAAGTGTGAGATTAACATCCTTTAGTGCATGATTCCCGTTGGGATAGGTTTTATTTAAATTCTCTATTTTTATTTCCACGGTATAGGCTGCAAGGAGTTAATGCTAAAACTGATTCTTAAATAACAGGGATCTGGATATATTTCCCGACAAAATCTCACTTTTTAGACGATGGTAAAATAAATTCGTTGCACTTAAAGAACAATTTCAATAACATCAAATTTCGAAAAAAAACGGAAATAAATAGTATGTTCGTTTGATTTTGTTTATATTTTAAAGTATATGAAATTTAATATATTGATTAATAGTAAAATAGGATGCAATTGTTGTGTTTTGAGGACTTTATAGTAATCTTTATATTTATGGTATCCCTTATTCGATTTGAAATCATTCTTGAGCGTGTTTTGGTATTGTTTTAAGCAATTAGATAAATGAAAATTGTCTTTTACTGTATATCATGGGTTCTACTATTTTTTGGCATTCATATATATGCTCAGGAGGATTATACTCAATCAATACGTGGGAATGTAGTTGATGCATTTACAAACTCTAGTTTACCAGGTGCAACAATAATTATTATTGGCAGTAATCCAGTAAAAGGAACAACAAGTGGAGAAGATGGTTCATTCATTTTAAAGGACATCCCGCTTGGTAGAGTAAGTTTACGAGTTTCATACATCGGATATAATGTAAAGGAATATAGTAATCTAATAGTATCCGCTGGCAGAGAGCTTATTCTTAATATTGAACTGGAGGAAAAAGTCTTCCAGGCTAAAGAAGTGATCATCACAATAGATGAACCGAAAGACGAGACTTTGAATAAGCTTACAACCGTTAGCGGTCGTTCATTTTCTGTACAAGAAACCAATCATTTTGCAGGTAGCCTTGGAGATCCGGCAAGGATGGCACAGAATTTTGCTGGTGTAGTGAGCGCTGGTGATTCAAGAAATGATATAGTTATTCGTGGAAACTCTCCGATGGGTTTGCTCTGGAGAATGGAAGGAATAGAAATTTATAACCCAAATCATTTTGGTGCACTGGGAACTACAGGTGGCCCTGTTAGTATGTTGAACAATAACTTATTGACTAATTCTGACTTTTTTACAGGGGCTTTTCCTTCTGAATATGGCAATGCCTTATCAGGCGTATTTGATTTAAGAATGAGAAGTGGCAATAATAAAAAATATGAGTTTGTTGGACAGGTTGGTTTTAATGGGTTTGAATTTGGAGCCGAGGGGCCATTTTCAAAAAAGAGTAATGCCTCTTTTTTCATCGATTACCGTTATTCAACACTGGCTTTATTTGAGACTCTTGGCTTAAAAACAATTGCTGGCAGTTCGGTTCCTGACTACCAGGATCTTACATTGAAAATTGATCTTCCTACCAAGAAAGCAGGTAAATTTGTTCTGTTTGGTATCGGAGGGATAAGTAATATTCAGCTCTATGACAGCGAAAAAGATAGTTCGGAGTTTTCTTTTGGATTATCTGGGACTGACACTGATTTTGGATCAGATATGGGTGTTATTGGACTGTATCACATTTTCTATTTCAACCCAACAACACGATTAAAAACAAACTTTTCCATTCAGGGAGTTAGAAGTACCATTGCACTTGATTCTATCAATAAGCAGCTTGAAACTAAGAAACAATATTACAGATCAAATCTTGGGGAAAATAAGTACAATTTTTCCACTCACTTATTGAAGAAATTCAATACCAAAGATATGCTAGTATCCGGGATAATATTTGATCATTTCAAGGTAAATTATGTTGATAGTGTATATTTAAGTGATGAGGACCAATTTTACCGACAAAATAATTCGCAAGGAAATTTTAATTTGTTCCAGGCATATTCACAATGGAAACATAATTTCTCAAGCGCATTTAATTTTACAATTGGGTTGCATTATCAATATTTTGGATTAAACGGGAGTCAGTCCATAGAGCCTCGAGCAGGATTTAAGTGGAATATTCGAGAAAATCAATCATTCAACTTTGGTTATGGTCTTCATACTCAAATACAACCCAAAATGATATATTTTGTTGAGACAGAGGTGGATAATGAGCTTGTGTTTACAAATAAGAATCTTGGGTTTACCCGCAGTAACCAGCTGGTACTGGGTTATAACTATTTATTGGGCCAAAATTTCCGAATCCAGACCGAGGTCTATTACCAATTTTTAAATAGGGCACCAGTTAAGGAATCTTTAGCTGATTATTCCATCCTTAATGAAGGGGCTAACTTTTATATTTCATTGCCCGATAGTCTTATCAATAATGGTACTGGACAGAATTATGGTCTTGAGCTTACCGTAGAGAAATTTTTTGCAAAGAACTATTATTTTCTTTTTACAGCTTCTCTATTTGAATCAAATTATAAGGGGTATAATATGGTTAGGCATTCTACTGCCTTTAACAATAATTTTGTATTTAATATTTTAGGAGGTTATGAATTCCAGATTGGTTCAAAAAATAGATTGAACATTGATTTAAGAGGAGTTTATGCTGGAGGAAAAAGATATATTCCATTTGATGAGGTGGCATCCGAAGAGCAGAACAAGGAGGTTCTCCAATGGAGTAAAGCGTATTCAGAAAAGTATAAGGATTATTTTAGAATAGATCTGAAAGTGAGTTTTCATCGTAACTCGAAACGAATGGACCAGGAGTTTGCAGTTGATATTCAAAATCTAACCAATTATCAGAATATATTTCTGCAGACATGGGATCCTGGAAGTGGAGAGGTCAGGACAGATTACCAACAAGGGTTTTTTCCAATGTTTCTATATAGGATATATTTTTAGTTAATTTGCAAATACCAGTAATACAACATTAGTGGCATCTGGTTCAATAATAAATTTGGGTGCATCAATATATAACTTTCCTTAGGTTTTTATTCATTCGGTACGGCTCCTGAATTAGTGGCATGTTCCCTAAAATTATCTACTATTCCGGGCAATTCTCCATTCTTTATTTATTATAGCCAAGAATTTTAAACATTTCATTTGCCGATTGTTCTTCACGATAAACATAATCAATAAAATTTCCTTTATCATCCTTATCAATTATCACATGCTTTGGTGAAGGGATAAGGCAGTGTTTAATACCCCCATAGCCGCTAATAGAATCCTGGTAGGCACCAGTATGAAAAAATCCCAGGTACAAAGGTTCCTTGTCTTTATTAGAGTACTTGGGCAATAGTATTTCCTGGTTAAAATCTTCTGAATTATAATAATCAGAATTGTCACAGCTTATACCCCCAATATTTACACGCTGGTATTCATTATTCCATTTATTTATTGGTAGAAGGATGAATTTTTCATGAATAGACCAGGCATCGGGAATTGTATTCATCAAGCTATTATTAATAATATACCATGATTCTGTGTCATTTTGTTGTTTGTTTTCCAAAACCTTAAATATTATTGCTCCAGATTCTCCTACAGTGTATTTTCCAAATTCAGTATAAATATCAGGTTCTATGATCTTCTCCTTAACACAAGCCTCTTTAATATTTTTGATAATTTCATTAATCATGTATTCATAATTATACTCAAAGCCGAGGTGATTTCGAATTGGGAATCCTCCACCCAGGTTAAACGAATCCAAACTATTACTTTCTTTTTTTAGATCCATGTATAATTTAAGAGCATACTGAAATTCGCCCCAAAAATATAAGGTGTCCTTAATGCCAGAATCAACAAAAAAATGGAGCATTTTGAACTCAATTTTCTCATTATTCTTAATGTGTTTTTTATAAAAACTCAGGATCTCAGTACGTGGAATACCCAACCTTGATGTATAATATGCAGATTGGGCTTCCTCATTAATTGACATTCGCAAACCAACTTTTACTTTTGACTTAATTGGGAATTTTAGAAGCCTGTTAAGTTCCTCAAAGCTATCAAATACGATTATAGAGTTTTTAAATCCAACCTCCTGGAGATCTAATATTTTTTCTAAATATTTATCCGTTTTAAAACCATTATGAACAATAATACGTTTGGTGTCAATTTTCTCTTCCTCATACAGCTTTAAAATTAAATCAATATCAAATGAAGATGAGGTTTCTAAATTTACATTGTGTTTTAAGGCTTCACCAATTACATGGTAAAAGTGGTTGCATTTGGTACAATAACAAAAATGATAGTTTCCTTTATATGCGTGTTTTTTTATAGCACGATTAAAGAGACTTCTGGCTTTTTTGATTTGATCACCAATCTTAGGTAGGTAAATAATCCGGAAAGGTGTTCCGTGCTTCTCAATTAGGTATTTAAGGGATACACCATGAAATGTTAAGTATTTGTCTCTTAGATCAAAACCTTCCTGAGGAAAATAGAAGCTCTGTTTTATTAAGTCAAAATAAGTATTTTTCATTTATGCAATCAAATAGTTGAGTTGATAAATAAGATTTAACCTAATAAAGTTAAACAATATACTAAAGCGAACATATATTTAGAAATTTTAATTCTATACAATGCTTACAAGATAATTTCCCTATTTTGAGTACTATTATCATTATTTCCCTAAAGGTTTATAAATAGAATTTAATCTATGGGATATTCAAATATTTTATCAATCTTGAAAATCCTGGATGCCCCCCATTTAACAATTTGTATTGTATCTGTCGTATTCCTCCAGTTGGCTGAGCATTTGTATCATCTTTTCTGTAAATCGGAAAACGTTAAACAAGCTTGGTTTCAATCACTGCAAATTCATCTTGTCCCATATAGCCTTTTGAGGCTTTAGCATTATCATTAATTCCAGGGAAATAAACCTGGCTCATTGATTTTTTGTTATTTAAAGTACTCTATCAGATCGCTTTCTGCTGCAATATACCCAAATGAACTCCAGGATTTGCTATTCATTAATTCTTCCATCATCTCTCTAGATTTTACTTTATCTCCATTATAAAAATACCAGTTGGCAAGTCCGTATTTCACAGCATCAGATGAAGGGCTTCCCTTCTCATTAATTTGAATAGAGTCAATGGGTATTAGTTCTTTGTAAAATTTACACAAGCTATAATAGTCATCATTTTCAATTATTTCAGCATCAAGATTAATGGGTTCAAGCATTTCTTCTGCCAGATCAGTATTTCCCAGGCGCCTCTGGATCATATAAAGCCAATGTGTACTTGAAACTATATTGTCACTGTTGTCTCCCGTTTCACGGCAATTTAAATAGGCTTTATAAGCTCTTTCATAATTGTGGTCAAGATAATAGGCCAAACCAAGGTGGTAATATATATTGCCATGCAATGTACTTACAGGGATGTTCTTTGCATTGGGCATTCCATCGGGTTCAATCTGATTTTCAGTTCCCTGTATTAACTTAGCTGCTTTTTCTAAATCTTGAATGGCTGCATTGAACTTTCGTATGCTTATATAACGGTGACCCCGGTGTCGATATAAGCGGGCGTCTGTAGGGAATTTTGCAATTCCTTCGGTATATATTTTTATAGCCTTGTCATATTCGCTCAGGTAAGCAGTCCTTCTACCCAACCAGATATAATTATCAACTGAAGGATCTGATTCAAAGTCTTGCTTCGCTTTTTCATATTGTTTAAGGATTTTTACTGAGGGCTGGGGAACAATCAATTCTTTTCCTAATGGCGATATAAAAACATCATCTTGAAGGCCTTGCTCTGAATTATTGTTTTTGTTTTGACAACTTGCAAGGATGAAAGTTATTAGAACTAGAAATAGAATTCCCTTTATTATATTATTCATTTAACGTATTTTAAAATATAACTTACAGTGCAATCATTGCCATAAATATTTGTTCCTGAGGGTAGGTACATATAGGATGGTTCACCATTAATGAGCAGCATCTGGGGACGTTCGAATTTAGCATATTTCCCTTTTCCCGGACCGTAATGAACCGCTACTTTTGAAAAATCAATGTCTGTGTATTTATTAATGTGTTTGAATCCTTGTTCCAGAGTGTCGAAATGTATTCCATCTTTTGATGTCCATAACAAACCACCCCCTTCTTCTATTATGCCATGGTTATCAGTGGTTATTAGTGCAATTTTCCCTTTGTAAATAAACGCATAACCATCTTCGATTGACATACTATTTGAGGTCACAGGAAAAGGCAATTGTACATAAGGTCCTTCAATATTTTCGGCTATTGCCAAGCCCATTTTTGATTTCTCAGATTTGAAATACAAAAAGAATCCCCCATCAGGATGTTTGAGAAGTGCTGGATTGTTGACTCCATTGTTTGAATTAAAGTTCCAATACTTTTCATTTTGGGGTGGTGATAATATCAAACCATCTTTTCCTACTTTACTCCATGGTCCATAGGGTGAATCTGCAATAGCCATACCTATTTTTTGATTGGATGGATGTGGTGGCTGACTAAAATTATTATTTGCAATGTAAATTAGAACGAATTTGTCTCCCACCTTTTGAATAGTTGGATTATGAGCCCCATATTTGTCCCAGGTTTCTGATCCTGTTCCCGATATTGCTATATCAGAAAAAACAAAGGGTCCTTCTGGTCCATTTCCGACATAATGTGCAATTTCACTATGAGAGCGCCAACCAGGGTCCACTTTTAATTCACAGGGCCATCGTGCAACAAAAAGATGGACTTTTCCATCATTGCCCATAACAGGTGAAGTTCCCCATATAGTGAATCCAGGTTCTTCAACAGCCACACCGATAAATTTCCAATTATCTGCAAAAGACTTAGAATGAGTCTGGTTCCTTGTTTGATTGGGAGAAACGCAACTAGATAATAAAAGAGTATTTGCAAAAATTAGAAATGTAATGGATGATTTCATTCCGATTTTATTATTGAATATTTGTTTGGCTGAGAATTTTAAAAATATTTTATTTTTTGATATTTCTATTATTGCTTGTTTGATTATCCTGCCAACCTGAAACACCCGCTGATACAATGAATTTCATTACATCTGATGGAGCTATATTTAAAGCTTTTACCTGTACTTTTGGTACAATGAATAGTTCCCCCGAAAAATTATATGAATGTGGAAAATATACCGCTAATTTATCTAGTTCATCAATTTTTGTAAGATCTTCCTCTGTAACAAATCCAAGCTTTTCAAGATTTGATATTGGGTTTACAAGGACAAGTACAGGCTTGTTGAATTTTTTTTCTTTGCCAACAAAAGCTGAAAACAAGTCATTAAGAGCAGAGTAAAAAACCCTTAAAAGTGGGATTTTGTCGAGAATCCTCTTAAAAAATGCCTTAAAAGGTTTTGCAATTATTGACTCGCCAATTATCCCTATG
>RCNC010000819.1_pt1 | contig 20383 bp, 17 predicted proteins | sample 2041301 | NCBI WGS metagenome assembly RCNC01 (sample SAMN09708231, study PRJNA481090) | Marine sediment metagenome, whole genome shotgun sequencing project. | biome: marine sediment; feature: ocean; material: sediment; isolation source: Sewage treatment plant 13A marine sediment (STP13A) ...
CCTTCATCTCTACCAGGGAAAAGCTCACGGATTGCATCTGATTCCCTGGTGATAAAAGGTTTACCCCTGTATTTGTTTGTAGAGACCAGTTATTGTGCTTACCTGATCCGTTTATTCCAGCAAATGGTTTTTCATGGAAAAGCACCCTGAAATTGTGACGACGTGCCACTCTTTTCATAACATCCATAACCAACTGATTATGATCATTTGCCAGGTTTACCTCCTCAAATATTGGGGCACATTCAAACTGATTTGGTGCCACCTCATTGTGACGAGTTTTTACGGGTATTCCAAGCTTATAGGCTTCAATCTCAAAATCCTTCATAAAGGCACTGGCTCGTTCGGCAATAGAACCAAAATAATGGTCATCCAATTGCTGATCTTTCGAAGATTGATGTCCCATTAGAGTTCTGCCGGTTAAAATCAGATCTGGTCTTGCATTATACAGGGCATCATCAATCAGGAAATATTCCTGTTCCCAGCCCAGAGTGGCAATAACCTTATTCACATTTTTATCGAAATACTGACATACATCAACAGCAGCCTTATCAATAGCATTCATAGTTTTCAGCAGTGGAACCTTATAATCAAGTGCCACACCGGTATAGGATACAAAGACTGTGGGAATACATAGAGTTGTATCAACAATAAATGCCGGGGAAGAAACATCCCATGCCGTATATCCACGTGCTTCAAAAGTATTTCTCAGTCCTCCACTTGGAAAACTGGATGCATCCGGCTCCTGCTGGGCTAATAATTCACCAGAAAAATTCTCAATCAAATCTCCAGATACACCAAACTCAATAAATCCATCATGTTTTTCAGCCGTTCCATCAGTTAAAGGGTGAAACCAATGTGTATAGTGGGTGGCTCCCACCTCTACGGCCCATGCTTTCATTCCGGTAGCCACCTGGTCAGCCATTTTACGGTCAATAGAAGTTCCCTCTTCAATTGCTGTGATAACACTAATATATGCTTCGCGGTTCAGGAACTTTTCCATTTTTGGTTTATCAAAAACCCTGGCTCCGAAGAAATCGGATATTTCATTAGAAGGAAAAATAACCTCTTTAGGTTGTCTTCTAAATACTTCTTCAAGCGCTTTAAATCTTAATTCTGCCATTATTTCAAATTAGTGGTTAATAATAGCACAAATATATACTATTTCTAGATCACCCCCTTAATAAACTGGGGTAATTATTATTATTTTACTATTTTTTTACGTTACACCCCTATATTTTAACGGCCTGATCCAGAATATCTCCATTTTAACAAAAAGCAGTTGCTCATTATAAACAACTGCTTTCAATAATTTTTACTGAGTTCCTAATCAGAACTCAGAGTTAGTAAATATTATTTACTCATCTCGGCATAATATTTAAAAAACACAGGAATGGTTTCTATACCCTTATAGAAATTAAATAGTGGATAGTTCTCATTTGGAGAGTGGATAGCATCACTGTCTAGCCCAAATCCCATAAGTATGGATTTAATTCCAAGTACTTCTTCGAAATCAGAAACAATTGGAATACTGCCACCACTTCTGACCGGAATAGGCTTTTTTCCAAAGGTACTTTCAAAAGCTTTGCTGGCTGCCTTGTACGCTAATGTATCTATTGGGCTAACGTATCCCTCACCGCCATGCAAACTTTTAACACTTACACGAACCCCTTCCGGGGCGATAGATTTAAAATGATCCTCAAATAACTTATCAATCTTCTTTGAGTTCTGATTTGGAACCAATCGCATAGATATTTTGGCGTATGCTTTAGAAGGAAGAACAGTTTTGGCACCTTCCTCTATATATCCTGACCAGATTCCATTCACATCTAAAGAAGGCCTTATTCCGGTTCTTTCAGAAGTTGTAAAACCGGTTTCACCAACCTCCTTATCAATGTCTATTGACTTTTTGTAATTATCTACACTAAATGGTGCTTTTGCCATTTCTTTTCTTTCCTCATCAGAAACTTCAAGAACATCATCATAAAATCCGTTAATATTAATATGGTTGTTCTCATCGGTCATAGATGCAATCATCTTTGCCAGCGCATTCGCTGGATTTAAAACAGCACCACCATATAGTCCGGAATGCAGGTCCCTGTTTGGCCCGGTTACTTCCACTTCCATATAGCTTAAACCTCTAAGGCCTACTGTTATAGAAGGAATATCCTGAGAAATCATTGTGGTATCCGAAATCAGAATTACATCAGAAGCTAACTTTGCTTTATTCTCAACACAAAACTTTTTTAAGCTTGGAGAACCAATTTCTTCTTCACCCTCAATCATAAATTTCACATTACAGGGCAGGGTATCGGTTTTCATCATAAGCTCAAAGGCCTTCATCTGCATAAACATTTGACCCTTGTCATCGTCAGCCCCGCGAGCATAGATTTTCTCATCACGGATTTCTGGTTCAAAAGGAGGTGAGTCCCACAAATCAAGGGGTTCAACTGGCTGAACATCATAATGACCATAAACAAGCACAGTCGGCAGGTCGGGATTAATTAACTTTTCAGCATAAATCACAGGATGGCCCTCGGTTCCGATTACTTCAGCCATATCAACTCCTGCATCAAGCAGATTCTTTTTAATATACTCAGTGGCCCTGAACATGTCATCTTTGTTTTCAGGCCTGGCACTTATTGAGGGAATTCTTATTAAATCAAATAATTCGCTCAAAAACCTGTCTTTATTCTCATCGATATATTTCCTAATAGTTTCCATAAAAGATAATTTAAATGATTAATATTTTTTTTGTTTTTTATACTCTTCAGCTGTAAATTTTAGCCTTTTATACCAACTTTTTCCAAATTTTCGAGTCAGTGCCGACTTAAGAAATACATATGCTGGCACATCTTCTTTCTTACCCCTTTCCAAAGCAGGATTACATATTTCCCATTTCTCATAATTCACACCTGAGAAATCCGAATAGTCTTTTGTCCTTACAGGAAAAAGGTGACAGGAAAGAGGTTTTTGAAATGATATTTTTTTATTTGCATGGGCTTTTTCTATACCACAGAAGAAAATGCCATTTTCAACTATTGTATAGGCACATTCCTTATCACTAATAAGCGGTGTAACCGTATCGCCATCAGAATCAACCATACTAGTACCCTTTGTTTCAATTGCATCAATGCCTTCAGCCCTGAGATATGGTTTTATCCTGGGATAAATTTCCTCCAGGAGATCTGCTTCTTCCTTGCTGAGGGGTGCTCCTGAATCGCCATAAACACAACAATTTCCCTTGCATTTACTAAGATCACAAGCAAACTTTTCCTCCAGAACGTCCAGGCTTATAATGGTATTATCTATTTGCAGCAATTTTCAAGTATTAAAGATTAAAATAGTTTACCTGTATTCTTTAGGATTGAGCTTTGTAAAATGAGGAATCTCCTTATAAAATGATTTTCTTTTAATTCTCCCCTCAATTATCCCCTCCCCCTTAAATTTTTCATGTGGCATATTATTATTTAGCAATTCTTCAGAAAGAGTCTCAACAGCCTCAGGTTTATGAGTCCACTTTGTAAAAGTCAGTAACATAGTATCTCCTTTTTGAAAGTCTCCTACTTGTTGAAAACTACTTTTAACAACAATCCGTGGCTTGTACATTTTCTGATCGACCCAAACTCCAACAATCTCTAATTTCTTAGAATCTTTATTTGCAATAAGTTGAATTCTATATTGAATGCCCGATCCTGATTCTTCACGGCCTCCTTCAAACTTTTGACTACTTGCATCCAGAATTTTTATATCATGAAACGGTAAACAAGAGAAAGAAATAAACAGATATAAACCAACCAGTATTTTCATTCCAGCATAACTTCCTATTGAGAGGAACAAATTTATTGTTTTGACTGAATAAACACAAAATTATCTCATGTTTCCTGCTATTTATATTAAGATATCGGATTAAACATATAAATTTCTATATTTATCTTATGTTTGATTTCGGTGATCGTGTAAGTAAATCAATTAGCCGACGGCGAGAAGTGGTTTTCCTTATTCTTGCAGGCCTGTTTTTAGGGACTCTTGCCATCTTAAATGTGCTGGGCATTTCTCGCCAGATTGATTTCACATTTACCCTCTTTGGCAAGACTATTCCATTCATAGTTTTTGTAGGTGTATTACCATACCCAATTACCTTCCTGTGTACAGACTTCATAAGCGAATTGTATGGTAAAAGGAGAGCCAATATGGTTGTTTGGATTGGTTTATTGTTAAATGTTTGGGTTTTATTTATTCTTTGGTTGGGTGGAGTATTACCCCCCACCCCTGATCTAATGGAGGATGGGCTTCCTGCACTAACAGACCCCTCCAGAACTTTTTTCCAGATCAGGAAATGGACATTTGGTGCTACACTTGCCTCTATGATTGCCTATCTGACTGCACAATTTATAGATGTTCATATATTTCATCTGGTTCGAAAAGCAACCAAAGGAAAAATGCTCTGGTTAAGAAATAATGTTTCTACTTTAACCAGCCAGATGGTTGATTCACTTGCGGTTATAACTATAACCTATTTTTATGCACGAGATGCCATTCAGATCCAACCTGGTGAAACGGTAGTTCATGGCCTTACCATACTTATTCTGTCGAATTATGTGTATAAGATGGTTTCAGCATTGCTTGATACAATCCCCTTTTATGTTGGGGTCCGATATTTAAGCCGCTATTTACATCTGGATCCTCAAAAGGAATTTAAAGAAGAACTAGAAATATCGCAGTGAGGTAACAATGGTATCAAGACTGGTTTCGATGGGATTTATCCAAATTTTTGACTTGAGATAATAAGGCTTCCTTTCATTGATTTTATTATCAATATAAATTTTCAACTCGCTTTTTGTCATGCCCTGAATTAGTGGTCGATTTACCTTGCTATTCGAAAGTCGTGATAACAATACCTCCGAGGGAACATCAAGGTAAACTGTTGATCCTGAAGCATTCATTAAATCCATATTGTTTTTGTAGCAGGGGGTTCCACCACCACAGGCCATCAGGTAATTGTCGCGTTTAATCCAATCCTTCAGCACCTCCTTTTCAATTTCCCGAAAGCCAGGTTCTCCTTTTTCCTCAAATATTTTACTTATGCTCTGGTTGTGAACCCTTGCAATTTCATCATCGAGGTCAATGAAGTCAACGCCAATATTATTTGCCAGGCTTCTGCCTAACTTTGATTTACCAGCTCCCATAAAACCAATTAAGAAAATTCTCAAGATTATACTTTTTTATAGGTCCAAAGACATTTGAGTATCATCTTCGGGATCCAACTCTACTTCTTGTCCGGCTTTGAACTCTGTTACTTCATCAGTCGGTTCTGCTTCCTTAGGTTCCCATTCTTTTTTAACTACAGGTTCAATTTCATGTATCTCTGACACCTGGTAGGTACTCAATCTCTTTCCCTTTGCTTTGTAACTCTTTATTCCAATAAATTCTACTACCTCAACAATTTCATTCTGTCTATCCTTGTTTTTGCCGCCAAAACTGATTTCAAACCTTGGATACTCGACTTCAGTGATACTTATAAGCCTTGAGTCAGCACGTTCGCTAATAAAAAACTGCTCCCTTTCGGAATCTTCAATAGAAAACCTTTTGAGGTAATAAAAACTATTTGATCCATCAAAATAAACTACCGAATATACTTTTCCTGGCTCAAACTTTTCGATGATCAAAATATCTTCCTCAAAATGATTTGAAAGATCAAAACTAGATGTTCTAAAAGTACCACGTTTGGTAACCACCAGAATCAAATCATCCCCGATAAACTCACCCAGATATTTCCCCCGGCTATCAACGTTAAGACGATATACAGCCTCATCAAACCAAATCTTCCTTCCGCCCAGGGTGGATATCCCTTTCTCTTTTAAACTTATTTTTTGAATTGCATACTTGGTAAGAATGTTACCAACTGAAAAACGTCCTTTAATTGCTAATTCTCCAAAATCAAATTCCAGTATGGGACTTTTCAGACGTGGACGCGGCTTAAGTGCTACTCGAATCTTTTCAGCCTCTCCATTCGGATTAACACTTAGATATAGAATGCGCGAACCATTTTTTCCTCTTGTAAGGTCATATTCTTTGTCTCTGGTAAGACCTGAAATGCCGGCCCGCTTTACCATCACTTTACCAGTACGTCCATCCTGATATACAATATTATAAATGGTTCTTGTATCATTTCTTTTAAAAACGGCAATATGGATAATGTTCTTACCCACAAAAGATTTATCAGCTACGCTGGTAATAACATACTTTCCATCTTTTAGGATAACAATTATTTCATCGATATCAGAACACTCACAAACAAATTCATTTTTCTTCAAAGAGGTTCCCATAAATCCCTCTTTCCTGTCAACAAAAAGCTTGGTATTAACTGCAACAACCTTTGCTGCCACTATGGTGTCAAAGTTTCTTATCTCTGTCTTACGTTGCCACTTACCACCATACTTTTTCTTAATATGACGATAATATTTGATTGTATACTCAACAATGTTAGCCAGGTTTTTTTTAATCTGATCCATTTCTTCCTGGATAGATTTAATAATCTCATCGGCTTTTTTTGCATCGTATTTTGATATCCTCTTAATTTTAATTTCAGTCAGATGAATGATATCTTCCCTGGTAACTTCACGAAGCAATAATTTTTTATATGGGTCGAGTCCGATATCAATGGTTTCCAACACTGCTTCCCAGGTTTCGCTTTCTTCAATTCTTCTGTATATTTTTTTCTCAATAAAGATTTTCTCAAGAGATGAGAGATGCCAATTCTCTTCAAGTTCTTTTAGCCTGATCTGGAGTTCCAGTTTTAAAAGATCAAGTGTATGATCAATTGAGGTCTTCAATAAATCATGAACACTATAAAATACAGGTTTATCATCTTTTATAACACATGAATTCGGTGAGATAGAGAGTTCACAATCCGTAAATGCATACAGTGCATCAATAGTTTTATCAGGAGAAACACCCGCACCAAGGGAAATATTGATTTCAACAGATTCTGCTGTATTATCATCAATCTTACGGATTTTGATTTTTCCCTTATCATTCGCTTTTATGATAGAGTCAATCAATGCTCCAGTTGTTTTCCCGTAAGGAAGTTCGGTAATTACCAGGTTTTTCTTATCAATTTTCTTGATTCTTGCCCTTACCTTAACGGCTCCGCCCCTTATCCCTTCATTGTATTTAGAGAAGTCAGCTAAACCACCGGAAGGGAAATCAGGAAATATCTCGAACTCTTTCCCTTTCAGGTAAAGAATGGCAGAATCAATAAGCTCATTAAAGTTATGTGGAAGTATTTTTGAAGCCAATCCCACAGCTATTCCTTCTGTACCCAGTGCCAGGAGTAATGGGAATTTTACCGGCAGGGTAAGTGGTTCTTTATTCCGCCCGTCATAGGAAAGTTTCCAGTTGGTAGTTTTGGGATTAAAGACAACTTCCAGTGCAAATTTTGACAGGCGGGCTTCAATATATCGTGAGGCTGCGGCCCTGTCACCAGTTAGAATATTTCCCCAATTTCCCTGGGTATCTATTAATAGTTCTTTCTGTCCTAATTGTACAAGGGCATCTCCAATTGAGGCATCACCATGTGGATGGAACTGCATGGTAGAGCCAATAATATTTGCCACCTTGTTATAACGTCCATCCTCAAGCCGTCTCATGGCGTAAAGGATTCTACGCTGGACCGGTTTTAAACCATCATAAATATTTGGAACTGCTCTTTCCAGAATAACATATGAAGCATAATCCAGGAACCAGTCTTTATACATCCCGGAAATGTGCGCAACTTTATACAGGTCTTTACTACCCTTATCTCCATTGCCATCAACAGGTGTATTAAGCTCTTCTATGTTTTCCTTTTCTGGAAATTCTTTTTGATCTTCCATTAATATTATTGTGTTTTGGTAGCTTTACTATATGCCATTATTATAACTCTACCAAATCGTCTTCAAGTCTAAGATTTTCAATTATAAAATCCTGTCTCTCAGGTGTATTTTTACCCATAAAGAAACGAAGGAAATCTGATACCAGGTCTTCTTTTTTCAGATGAACTGGTTCCAATCTCATATTTTTTCCAATAAAGTGTTTAAACTCATCAGGGGATATTTCACCCAAGCCCTTAAACCTTGTGATTTCAGGGTTGGCACCAAGGCTCTTAATAGCTTTATCCTTCTCTGAATCAGTATAACAGTATATAGTTTTTTTCTTGTTTCTAACCCTGAATAAAGGAGTCTGCAGAATAAAGAGATGACCCTGCTTTACCAGGTCAGGAAAAAACTGCAGGAAAAAGGTTATCAATAATAAACGAATGTGCATCCCATCCACATCTGCATCAGTAGCTATTACTACATTGTTATACCTTAAGTTCTCTATTCCATCCTCAATATTTAGAGCAGATTGAAGGAGATTAAACTCTTCATTTTCATAAACAATCTTCTTTGTTAGTCCATAAGTATTCAAAGGCTTCCCTTTCAGACTAAAAACTGCCTGTGTCTCAACTTTTCTTGATTTTGTAATGGAACCACTTGCTGAATCTCCCTCTGTAATAAAAATGGTACTTCCCAGGCGATTGTCGTCCTTGGTATTATAGTGTATCCTACAATCGCGTAGTTTTTTATTATGTAAACTTGCCTTTTTTGCCCTTTCTTTAGCAACCTTCCGAATACTGGAAATGGCTTTGCGTTCTTTTTCAGAATCCTGGATTTTTCTTAACAGAATTTCTGCTGTTTCACTATTCTTATGCAAATAATCATCCAGTGCTTTCTTAACAAAATCAACTACAAAATTCCGCAAAGACGGACCTCCCGGGCCTAAGTCTTTTGAACCCAGTTTAGTCTTGGTTTGAGATTCAAAAATAGGTTCTTCAATCTTTATGCTGAATGCAGAAATAATTGAAGCCCTGATATCGGCAGCGTCAAAATCTTTTTTATAAAATTCCCGAACGGTTTTTACCAGCGCTTCTCTAAATGCTAACAAATGGGTACCTCCCTGAGATGTATGCTGTCCATTTACAAAAGAATAATATTCCTCCCCATACTGGGTGCTATGAGTAAAGGCTAGTTCTATATCTCCATTTTTTAAATGAATGGGTTCATACAAGCCAGGTCGGCCCATGTTTTCATTCAACAGGTCAAGAAGACCATTCTTTGAATAATATTTATTCCCATTAAAATTAATGGTTAACCCAGAATTTAGGAATACATAATTCCTAAGCATGGTCTCCACATAATCGGATATATAATGGTAATCCCCAAAAAGCTTCTTGTCGGGAATAAACTTCACCAATACACCATTGGCCTCCTGGGTTGAAGCAGGGTCTTTGTCATCGATGATTTTACCTTTTGAAAAATCAACTGTTTTTACCTGACCATCCCTGATTGAACTAATAACAAAATTCTCAGAAAGGGCATTCACAGCTTTTATCCCTACGCCATTCAATCCAACTGATTTCTTAAATACCTTTGAGTCATACTTAGCTCCGGTATTCATTTTTGAAGCAACATCAATCACTTTCCCAAGAGGAATTCCCCTTCCAAAATCCCGCACCTCTACCACTCTTTCCTGAATCCGAACATCAATGGCCTTCCCAAAACCCATCATATACTCGTCAAGCGAATTATCAAATACTTCTTTTAATAAAGCATAAATACCATCATCCTGAGAGGATCCGTCTCCCAATTTCCCAATGTACATACCCGGTCGTTTCCGAATGTGCTCTCTCCAATCGAGGGTCTTAATGCTTTCTTCTGAGTAATTTGCCGTCATATATATACTTTCCTTCTAAAAAAACTGTGCAAATATAAGTAAATAGAGCTTTTTAGGTATAACTGTTTTTCAACAATGGCTATTATCTTATCAACCAAAAAAAATGAACAAAATTGTCTTTACCTGCCCAAAAGCCTGTTTTACTTAGACTTAAATGGCCAGTCCTGTGAAATCATCCAACTTGTTGATAAAATCGTGGAGAGAAACTATATAAAATCCATTATCTGGAATTATTCTTCAGTATCCATAGAAAAAAGGACACATTTTTCTGCTTTCTGAATTTAGATTTTAAGCTTTCCCCTCCTCAATTATCCCCATCTTCTTCATTAAAAATGAGGCATTCATATTTTTGGTAAGACCTTCATGCAGCTTATAATCAAATACCAGTTGATTATTCTCTATGGTGGAATCAAAGCATTTATTTAAAACAGTGCCTTTAAATTTATTTTCAAGCTCCCCCAGAGCCAGATCATGAGTAGCAATCAAGCCTGTTCCCTGAAGCTCTACTAAACGTGAAATAACAGCCTCAGAACCAGCAGTCTTATCCACCGAGTTGGTCCCTTTCAAAATTTCATCCAACAAGAAAAACACTTCCTTCTTCTGACCAATGACATCTAAAAGCGATTTCAATCTTTTCAATTCCGAAAAGAAATACGATTCATTATTTTGCAAGGAGTCAGTGGTTCGCATACTTGAAAATAGAAATGCAGGTTTGAAAATAAATTTCTCTGCACAAACAGGGGCACCCATATGGGCCAATATCAAGTTTACACCAACGGCCCTGAGAAAGGTGCTTTTCCCAGCCATATTAGGCCCTGTTACAATAATTATTTCCCCTTTTTTATGTATTAGTAAGTAATTATCAACCCGATCAGATTTTGGTATAAGTGGATGGCCCATTTCAACAAAATCCCATTTTGCATTTTCTGAAATTTCAGGGAAAGTAAAATCCGGATGATTAAAAGCATAAGATCCAAGGCTTGAGAAAGCATCGAACTCTGAAAGTACATCCAACCAGACAGGTATTATTTTGGCATATTTTTGTCTCCATCGTTCGAAACGCATCAAACAGTGAATATCCCATAATAAAAATGCATTTAAAACTATTCCAACAAACACATTGCTCCTTGAATCAAAGGCATCCAAAATTTTGCTCAATTTACCTATCACAATACTTGCTGATTCCTGATCAAAGTATAAAAATTCTCTTTTTTCTTTGAGTAAATCAGATTTAAACTCAAAGTTCTCTACCTGCATCAACAATGAATTATACTTTTTTAAAACTTTTAAAGTGTCTGATACTTTATTTTGAAAATACTGTGTCTTCTTCAGCAGGCTACCCACTACAAGAAGTCCTGCAATTAAAAGCAACATTAGTACCTGATAAGGGATCAAACCAGCAATAGTCAGACTTAATATTACTAGAGATAAAACAGGGAATATATATGCCAGAAGCTTGTAAATATTATGGGTCATTAAATTCCTGGCATCATTTAACCAGGCAGCCATAATTCCCATATCAAGCTGTTCATCCTTTAATTGCAGGGCATAGGATTGAAAGTCCTGTCGCCACATACTATTTTTTTTCAGTTCATTGACAGCATTTTGTGCTTTCAGGATATCACCAGCAGATTGTAGAATTTTAGAAAAGAAATAAGCCAGTTTGGTCTTTCCTCCTTCAGTAAATGATCGATTCACAGATTGAAAAACTGATCTGTCGCCAAAAACATCCATATCAAAAGTGTAAGGATGTGATGAATCTGAATATTCCATTCCATTTTCAAAAGCAGCATAATCACCATTTATACCTCGAAATTCATTTGTGTTCAGCAAAACAAGGGCCTGGAAGTGATTTTTCCGGGTAGTGAAGCTTAAACTTATTTTAAGAAGAATTAAAAAACCTACCAGGAAAACAAACGCCAATGCAAAATCAGGAATTGAATTTCCTTTAATACCTCGAACAAAAAACAAAATGATCAGAATAAAGGCAATTAGTCTAAACCAGCCTATTCTTCTGATCCACTTCTTTTGAAATTCTAATGATTTCGTAAAATCAAGAATGTTCTTATCATAATAAGTCCGAAGTTCATCTATGTTTTGTGGGATAGGCTTCATACATTTATTTTCAGGTAGTTTCCCCTATTTTGTTTCCTTTCTCATGTTCTCAAGCTCTTCAGCCATCAGAGACTGAACATCTCTCGACAGGGTTTTTATGTCCTTTCCCAAAAAAGACTCAACGGGGATTTCATCCAGAATATTTACCCTGAAATGTTGTTTCCCATGGAATTCAAAGCCTTTTGCAGGCAATGCACTTCCTGTGCCATCCAAAACAATTGGAATTATTGGGGTTTGTGTCTCAAGAGCCAGTTTGAAGGCTCCCTCCTTAAAGCTTTTTATATTCGCATCCATTGACCGCGTTCCCTCAGGAAAAACTAAAACAGAAGAACCATCCTTTAGCGTTCGGATGCTATCAATCATCATATGCAAAATACTGGCACGCCGGCCCCTTTGTAAGGCAATGTAACGGTTGGCAGTCATATTCCAGCCAATAATAGGAACCCGAAACAACTCCTTTTTTGCAACCCACTTAAATTGGACAAACAATCGATACAAGAGGACAATATCAACAGAGGATTGATGATTTGATACCAACACATAAGATTTACCTGGTTTGATTTTCTCCCGTCCCTTGATTGTAGTTCTCCACCATGGTGTTATCCATGTAAAGCTTGATGCCCAAAAGCAGGAATACCGATGCAAAATCCACATTCTTTTATCAAACCAGAAAGTCAAAATCCAGATCAGGAAAGCCGGTGGGTATAATAAAACCAGCATAATAACATAAAAGAACCAGATAAATATTGACTTAATAAAATTCATTTGCAAATAATCAATTTTGCATTTTATAATGAGTTTACAAAATAAATAAACCTTTCTGTTAAAAGAAAATGGAAATTAACTCTTGCCTGGAAAGCATGGAATCCTTTTCCCCATTAAATAAACTTTCAAAAACTGTAGTAATAGAAGAGAGCTTATGCAATTGGCTAACAAGTGATTTACCAAGTTGAGTATTGGTCTCATTATCGTAATAATTCCCTTCTAAAATTGCTTCAGATATAAAACCTCTCTCAACTTTTAACCAAACTGATAAATATTTCGAGCCAATTTCAGTAGTTTTTGAAAAAGTATAGGGTGGCGAATACCCATAAATCCAGTCCCAGCTACTGTATTTTTCTTTAATCAGGTCCTGAATTTCACCTAGGTCATGCTGACTGAATTCATAATTTGCAGAATCGACATTGACTTGTTTGATATCATCCATTAAAGACTCCTGAAAATCTTCGATGCTCATTTCAGTATCCATATAATCGGAAATATTGGTAACCGGATTCCTGATAGATTTTACTGCCTTATCGGTATAGGCGTTGAGATCAACCTTCAAGGCCTCAGACAATTTCCCCAACTTAGATGCATACAAAAGTGTACCATGATGCAAAACCCGATTTTTAAAAACATGTTCGGCGTTGCCTGAAATCTTTCTCCCACTAACTGTTACATTGTTTTTACCTTCAAACTTTGTTTCAACTCCATGTTTAAGAAGCCAATTCTGCACCGGGTCAATAAATTTCTTAAAATCTACCAATCTACCTTCCTGTCCTTTTGTAATAAAAGTAAAATTCAGGTTACCCTCATCATGATAAACTGTCCCACCTCCAGATAATCGCCGGGCAACACGAACTCGATTTTCATCTACAAAATTGTGGTTTATTTCAGCCATGGTATTCTGATGCTTTCCAACAACAATACAGGGCTCATTTCGCCATAGCATAAAAAAATCCTCTGAATAGTTTTTAAAAAGATATTCCTCAGCAGCAAGATTAAAAAATATATCGGTAATGGAACTATGAATGCAGAGCATCTTATTTGAAGAATTGTATTCTTGAAACTACTTTATTATCAAGATATTGATAGAGCAGAAATACCACCCACCCCAGGAATATTCCCAGCAGTGCACCACCAATAATATCTCCTGGGTAATGAACACCCAGGTAAATTCTACTATAGGAAACAATTGTAGCCCAGGCAAAAATGAACCAGGTAAAATATTTATTCTTAAACAATCCAGACGTTAACATAGCCAGGGCAAAAGTATTCGCTGCATGTGAGGAAACAAAACCAAACTTGCCTCCACAATGGTCGTTTACAATATGTACAAGACCAGAAATTTCAGGATCATGGCAAGGACGTAGGCGCATAAAAACCTCCTTAAAGAAATGAACTGAGAATTGATCACTGGCTGTAATTACAAGCGCCACAGCCAATACAACAAATATCATCCTCCACCGGTATTTTATTGCAAGTGCAATCAGCAAAATAATATACAGAAATAGCCATGAAGTATCGCCGCTGATCCAATACATCATGTTATCCCAGAATGGTGAATGAATACCATTCAAAAAAAGAAAAATACTTTTATCAAGTTTATCCAGGAATTCAATCATTATGAGTAAACTAGATTAACCCCAGTTCAGTTCTTTCCAGATCATATCTTTAAGGGCAGAAACTCCTTCTCCAGTTACTGAAGAGAGAAAACACCAGGGAACTTCGGGCAGGTCTTCCCGAATTTCATCCTTAAGTTCATCATCCAGAAAATCGGCTTTAGATATGGCTAATATGCGACGTTTATCCAATAGCTCAGGATTGTATTTGCTCAATTCCTCCACCAGGATATTATATTCTTTCAAAATATTTTCTGAATCAGCCGGCACGAGAAAGAGTAGCATTGCGTTTCTTTCAATATGTCGCAGGAATCTTAGGCCGAGACCTTTTCCTTCATGAGCTCCTTCAATAATGCCCGGGATATCAGCCATTACAAATGACCTATCGTCACGATAAGAAACAATACCGAGGTTCGGTACCAGGGTTGTAAAAGGATAATTGGCTATTTTGGGTTTCGCAGCTGAAACCACAGAAAGTAAGGTTGACTTTCCAGCATTTGGGAATCCTACTAGGCCAACATCTGCCAGTACTTTTAACTCAAGAATAAACCAGTCTTCAACAGCTGGTTCACCAGGCTGGGCATATTTTGGTGTCTGATTTGTAGATGATTTAAAATGTACGTTACCCTGGCCTCCCCTACCTCCCTTTGTCATGATTTCTATGGCACCATCCTCGGTTATTTCAAAAAGCACTTCACCAGTTTCAGCATTCTTTGCAATAGTTCCCAGCGGCACATCTAAAATTACATCTTCCCCATCCGCACCAGTTTTCATGCTGCCACTACCATTTACCCCAGCCCCGGCATAAATATGCCTTTTAAATTTTAAGTGTAGCAGTGTCCAGCGTTGTTTATTCCCTTTAAGAATTACATGACCACCACGCCCTCCATCACCCCCATCTGGACCTCCTTTTGGAATATATTTTTCCCTATGTAAATGGGCGGAGCCTGCTCCTCCTTTTCCAGATCTACATAAGATCTTAACATAATCAATAAAATTTGACCCGGACATAAGTAAGGAAAATTCTGAAATTAAAATTGCATTAGAGAGTTGCGTCTATTGCGACACAAATTCTCTCGAAGATTTCATCCACTGTACCCAATCCATCAATTGGCACATATTTGTGCATTTTATGGTAGAATTCGGCGATGGTTTCAGACTGATTCTGGTAGATTTCAATTCGCCTTTCGATGATGCTTTTCTTATCATCCGCCCTCCCATCTATCTCAGCTCTCTTAAGAAGCCGTTTTACTAGCTCATCATTCGGAACATTTAAAGTAAGCATAATATTTACTCTGAGATCACGGTCAGTTAATTCATGGCGCAGGAACCTGGCTTGATCGCATGTCCTGGGAAATCCGTCAAAAATAAAACCCTTAGGATTTGTATGCTCGTCAAATTTCTTCAGTACCATGGCTTTTACATCATCATCGGGAACCAGTTCCCCCTTATCGATAAATGCTTTGGCTTTTACTCCAAGTTCCGTTCCATTAGAAATTTCACTTCGTAAAATATCACCAGTTGATAAATGTATCAAGCCATACTTTTCAATTAGCTTTTCAGATTGAGTTCCCTTTCCTGATCCTGGAGGGCCAAATAGAACAATATTAATCATGGTTGTTAATGTTGAGAATTATCTAATGTGTACAAATCTTTTAAATTTCGCCCATACCCCTCATAATCAAGCCCATACCCGATTATGAAATCATTTGGAATAGTCATTGCTACATAATCAACTGTAAAGTCTCTCTTATAAGCATTGGGCTTAAAAAACATGGTAGCAATTTTTATTTCTTCTGGCTCAAAAGGCTGAACCCTATCAATAATAGTTTCCAAAGTTAAACCGGAATCCACAATATCCTCAATGATGATAACTGTTTTTCCCTTAATATTTTCATTTAAGCCAATTATTTGCCTCACTTCCCCTGTGCTTTCTGTTCCTTCGTAGGAGGCCAATTTAACAAAAGTTATCTGGCAATTCAAGTCTAGTTTCCTAATTAAATCCGAGGCAAAAATAAAGGACCCGTTTAATATTCCTAGAAATAAAACTTCTTTACCAGCAAAATCATGATTCAATTTAGCAGCCAATTCTGCTACATGTTTATCTAAATCTTCACACGAAACATAGCGCTTAAAGGTTTTATCCAACACTTTTATCGAATCCATATTCTATTCAATTGGTAACTATTCTATCGGCCGAAAATACAAATATTTGACGTAACTTTGCTCATCAAAAAAGTAAAATCTAACAAAAAATTATTTTCTGGCATGAAAGCAAAAGTAAGTATTATAATGGGCAGCACTTCAGATCTACCCATCATGGAAGATACAGCAAAGGTTTTAAATGAACTTAAGGTGCCCTTTGAAATGAATGCATTATCAGCACATCGTACACCGGAAGAAGTCGAAAAATTTGCCAAATCTGCTTCTGATCGTGGACTCAAAGTAATTATTGCAGCTGCAGGCATGGCAGCACATCTTCCAGGTGTAATTGCCTCAATGACTGCCCTTCCGGTAATAGGTGTTCCCATTAAAGCCAGTCTCGATGGCTGGGACTCTTTATTGGCTATTGTACAAATGCCTCCAGGTATACCCGTTGCCACAGTGGGTGTAAATGGTGCCAGAAATGCAGCTATTCTTGCAGTTCAAATGCTCGCTTTATCTGATGATAAGCTGAATAGTAGATTAATAGAGTTCAAGGAAAACCTGAAGGAAAAAATCATTCACGCCAATAAAGCGCTGAAAGAAATCAAATTTAATTTTAAAGTTGATTAAGGATTTTATTTTTATCCTCCTGATTTATTGAACAGTACAATTCAAGGTCTCAAAAATTCAAGCATTTCAGCTAAAAAGTTGACACTTTTTTTCAAAAATCCCGTATAAAGCAGATTGGAACCCTTCAATATTTTCGAAATATTGAAAGGTCTTTATCAACTCTAAATTTAACAGGATTAGGTTTGAAGAGGATAAATATTATCATTTTTTTGCTTTCGTTTTGGGGTAATTTAAATGTCGGGGCTACCGACGATTACCTACCTGGAAGTCGTTTTGCAGCCATGGCAAATGCCTCGGTAATGCTGCCTGACATCTGGTCAACATTCCACAATCAGGCCGGCCTTGCTTACCTGAATAGAATAAATTTTTCTTTCCATTATGAGAATCGGTTTATTGTCCCCGAATTTGGCCTGAAGGCAGTAGCCTTATCTATCCCAACCAAACCAGGATCTTTTGGCCTCTCATTCAGTTATTTTGGGTACTCAAAATACCATGAAACCAAAACCGGACTGGCTTACAGTAAGCTATTTGGAACCAAATTCTCTGCAGGAGTTCAAATAAACTATCATACCGTATTCATTTCTGAACAATACGGGAAATCCTACGCCATTTCAGTGGAAGGTGGAATTATGTACCAGCCTGTAGAAAATTTGTTTATAGGTGCCCACATCTTCAACCCCTCCCGATCAAAGTTTAATACACCAGATGGGGATGAATTCCTACCTGTCTCCTTTCGTTTTGGAGCTGGATATCGATTAATAAACAAAATTATGCTGGCTTTCGAAGCTCAAAAAGAAAGTGATCTGCCTCCATTATGGAAACTGGGTATCGAGTTTGAAGCCCTGGATAATCTATATCTTCGGGGTGGGCTGGGTAGTTATCCAACCAGCGGCAGTTTCGGTATTGGTTATGAAATAGTTGGATTACGGGCTGACATTGCTTTTTCTTTTCATCCTCAACTTGGATTTTCACCTCATTTCACCTTTACCTATGCTTTCCGGTAATGAGAATCCCATTGCTACTTAGACATAGAATCAAATGCTATTTGAATTGCAAGCTTCTAAAGTTTTGTACAACATTGCTGCTTGGGTATATTTTATCAAATCCATATTGCGTTTTAGCACAAGAAGAGGACAACACTTGGAAGTACCTCTTTGAGGAAATCGTTGAAAGTTTGGCTCAGAAGTCTGACATTCAGCTCGATTATACAGATTTACTCGAACAAATGGAGAATTTACATCAAAATCCTGTCCCTTTGAATAAAAACGATTTGAAGGGCCTGGAACGCCTTATTATGCTTAATTCTTTCCAGATTAAAAGTTTACAAAAGTATCTAGAAGAGCACGGATCTATATTATCTCTATTTGAGCTACAGTTTATTTATGGCTTCGATCAAAATACTTCCAGATTGCTTGAACCCTTTGTGACCCTGGAAAACGATAACACGGAATCAAAAGAAATCATTCGAAAACCCTTAAGATATGGCAAACACCAACTCTTTCTGAGAGCCCAGAAAACCCTTGAAATTCAGGATGGATTCCTTGAAGTCCCTGACAGCCTTGAAAACTTAAATCCAAATTCAAGGTACATGGGTCCTGCCTGGAAACTCTACACCCGCTATGGGTATTCGTACAGAGACAAATTTGCTTTTGGCTTCACAGCGGAAAATGATGCTGGTGAACCCTTCTTTACAGGATCAAATAAGACTGGATATGATTTTTACTCAGGTTTTATTCAGGTAAACAATATCTGGAAAATAAAATCATTGATTGTTGGCGATTATGAGCCTCAATTCGGCCAGGGCTTAACCCTAGGATCTGGATTCAAATTTGGCAAATCAGCAGAAGTTCTCATGCTAGAGAGGAGGGCAAATGGAATTAAGAAATACAGTTCAACAAATGAAAACAATTTTTTCCGTGGACTGGCAACAACATTTGATTTTGGTTTACCCGAAATTTCTTTATTTGTATCATCAAAAAAAATTGATGCCAATATTTTAGAATGGGATAGCATTGCCGGATTACCCATACTTGTATCAAAACCTTCCGGCACAGGAATACATGGTACTCCCAACCAGATCTTTGATGAAAAAGCCCTGAAAGAAACTCTTTATGGGTTTAACATTAGTATACGCCGCAATATATTTAAAGTAGGGCTTAGCATGCTGGGCTATAATTATGGAACACCTATTTCTTCAGGAGGTGACATTTATAATGATTTTTTATTTCAGGGGCAATCAGGTAGCAAAATAGGACTTGACTATAAGCTTTCTCTGAAAAAGGGAATGCTTTATGGGGAAGTTTCTCATAACCCTGGATATGGCTGGGCCATTCTTCAGGGTGGTCTTTTCCAGCTTCATGAACAACTATCTCTTACTTTCTTATATCGAAATTATTCCAAAGACTTCCATCCGATTTATAGCAATGCTTTCGGGGAAGGCTCTGAAAACCAAAATGAAAAAGGTTTTTACACAGGTATGGATTTGAATCCTTTCAGGATGCTTAAGATTTCAGCATATGTTGATATATTCTCTTTTCCCTGGCTCAAATGGCAGGTATCAGCACCCTCGAAAGGCTGGGAATATTTTATTCAGGTAGAGTTTGTTCCCCATGAAAACCTGAACATGTACTTACGTTTTCAAAATGAAAAAAAAGAAGAGAATATTTCGGATGAAGGCCAGATGGTTGAACTGGATGATAGAACCAGAATGAAAGCCAGGTATCAGGTATCCTATTCGGTAAACCCATCATTGGAGTTGAGGAACCGGGTAGAATGGTCGGGTTACAGAAAGGGCTCAAGAGATGAACAGGGTTTTCTTATTTACCAGGATATCATCTATCATCTCCAAAAATTTCCATTAGACCTCTCCTTCCGCTTTGCACTTTTTGACACCGATTCCTATGATACGAGGATCTATGCTTATGAAAGTGATGTATTGTATGCCTTCTCTATCCCTCCCTATTATGGGAAAGGAATACGCACCTACCTTGTACTTCATACTGCAATTTCGAAAAATATCGATCTCTGGTTTAGAATATCGCAGACTTCTTTTTCCGACCGCGAGATTGTTGGTTCCGGCTTGAACACCATTCAGGACAGTAAAAAAACAGACATAAAAATACAGATGAGATTGAAGTTTTAGGCTTCTTTCGATTGAAATTACTTTATAGCAGATATCAAAAATACGAAGAGTTGATGAATCAGAAATGTAGAAGAGGTCAAAGGAGCCTATGACGTGATGGAAAAGATCTTCAAAACTAAATGATTTCTTCCTCTTATTTTTTGATCCTTAACTTTATAAAGCTTTTTAGGTATTGCTCTTTTTAATATCCTTAACATTCAGCTGAAGGCTTGTA
>RCNC010000821.1_pt1 | contig 20375 bp, 16 predicted proteins | sample 2041301 | NCBI WGS metagenome assembly RCNC01 (sample SAMN09708231, study PRJNA481090) | Marine sediment metagenome, whole genome shotgun sequencing project. | biome: marine sediment; feature: ocean; material: sediment; isolation source: Sewage treatment plant 13A marine sediment (STP13A) ...
CCACGTATTGCCGGTCGAGTTTGCGGCCGGTGTACTGGGCGTCGACCGGGAACATGATGCCGTTTGACAGATTGCCGTTGTGAGCGAGCGCGAGCAAAGAACCGCCGGTCTTGGCCTCGAAGTTCTCGAGGTATTTGTAGAGATCGAGAGGGTCGGTGGAACCCATTGGCGCCTGTGTTGTGTAGGGCACGACCTGGCCGGCCTTCTCGGCGCCATCACGGAAGATCACATTGCGGTGCAGATTGTTGCCGGCCACGAGTGAGGTCCACTCAAAGCCGATCAACGCCGTGAAGTGGCCGGGGTCGTTGAACCGCTCGGCGGCATCGACCACCTTTTCCCAAATCGTCGCGTAGGTCTTGCCGCCAGGCGAGTAGTCGCCCATCATCTCTGGGTTGATTTTGCCTTGGGAGAAGGTCGTGATTAAATCCAGCGCCGCTGCAACCGAGGCGTCGCCACCGGCCATCAGGCCTTCGTACCAGCGCTTTCCCTGTTCGTATTTGATGATGTCGGGATCACCTGCTGCAAGATCAGTGAAGAAGCCCATGCCGTCGGAATGATCGGCGATCACCAACCAGTCGAGGGGGCGGCCGAGTTTGGCCGGTTGGCCGCTCGAAGCCATCACCTGCTCGCCGCGGGCAAAGCGGTAGGCCTCATCGAGACCGAGGCGTGCGCCGAAGAGACCGGCATCCATCGAGAGACCGGTGTGGAGGTGAGTGTCGCCCCAGAGAACCTTGTCGGGGAAATTGCGCTGGGCGTAGGGTGAATAGGCCTTGCCGGGATAGACGTCCGACAACGATTCCTTCGAAGGGGTGATCTGCGCGAATCCGGTGGCCACCGTACCGGCGAGCAGGATCACACCCAGAAGGCTGACGGTGAAGACAAAACGGAAGCGGGAGGGGGTCGCCGTTACTAGTTGCGTGGGAAACATCGATGATCTCCTTCTCTATTGTGAGACTCGGTTATTTTTGGCGCGAAGCTGGGAGCTATTGTAGACCAGATCTCAAAAATCGGCCCCGTTCGAGTGACGGCAACCACCCACGAGGAATGCAACAATGCGGAACGGGGCGCCCACGGCACCCCGGAAAGGCATTGGGAAACAAATGAGGAGCACACTACAACTGGTGACTCTGCACGATTTTGCGTCGAGATCGAGGGGATTCCGGTGGGCTTTCGATCAGTTCTCTGATTCTGCCAGAAGGTGTGGGGTCGCCGGACTGCTGGGCATGGTTGTCCTATCGGGCTGCCAGGCGACCGAGGAACCGGCAAGCACGCCTGACGTGAAACAACACATTCAAAACCGGGGAGACGGAAAGGACCATTGGTACGATGCACTTCCGCGCCCGGCGTGGTCAGCCTTCACTCTGGTCGAACAAAGCCAGGACTGGTTCGATGTCTATGAGATCGTCCCCGGCGTCTTCGCCATCTCCGAATCCGGTCAGTTCGAAGAAGTGATTTCCTACCTCATCGTCGGCTCCGACCGTGCCCTGCTCTTCGACACGGGTTTGGGCATCGGTGATATGAGGCAACTGGTCTCAGAACTCACCAAGCTAGAACCCATTGTTTTGAACTCGCACACCCACTACGACCATGTCGGCGGGAATCACCAGTTCAGTGAGATCTACGGCACCGACAGTGACTTCGCCAAAGCCAACGCAAAGGGACGTCCGCACGAGCAGGTCAAGGAATTCGTCGGCGAAGGCTGGATCTGGAAGGAGCTGCCGAAGGGCTTTTCAAAGGCCGAATATCGCAGCGAGCCGTTTGCAATCACCAGGGCGGTGACCGACCTCGAGAAGATCGACCTCGGTGGTCGCACCCTCGAGATTCTCTTCACACCGGGGCATTCCCCGGATTCGCTCTGTCTTCTGGACCGCGAAAACCGGCTCCTCTTCATGGGGGACACCTTCTATCCGGCATCTCTCTACGTCCATCTCCAGGGTTCGGATTTCGACCTCTACGCCCAATCCGCGGCCCGACTCGCGGCACTCAAAAATGAGGTCGATCACATTCTGCCGGCTCATAACGAGCCGTTTCTTGAAAGTGTTTATCTGGAGCGCTTCCGCGATGCGTTCGAGACGTTGAAAAACGAAGGAGTGCCGTGCGTTCTGACCGACGGAAACCGGGAGTACTCCTTCGAGGGATTCAGCATCATCGTCTCCGATCCGCCCCCGTGGGCTCACTAAGCCTCGGCCTCCACCCCATGGAAACCCGATTACAACTTCAGGAGAAGCGATGTCTTCCGGGAAACTTACCGTAGCCCTGGCCCAGATCTCACCTGTGTGGCTCGACCGGGAGGAGACGATCCAGAAGGTCGGCCGATGGATCGATCAGGCGGCGGACAAGGGCGCTGAGTTGGTAGCCTTTGGTGAAACCCTGGTGCCCGGGTACCCCTTCTGGCTTGCCCACACCGGGGGGGCAAAGTTCGACTCGAAGGTGCAGAAGGAGATTCACGCCCATTACCTGGATCAGGCTGTCGATCTCGACGCCGGCCACCTGGACGCTCTCTGCGACCGAGCGAAGAACCATGGGATCCATGTCATGCTCGGTTGCTACGAGAGACCCCGGGACCGGGGCGGTCATACGGGCTACTGCTCGCTGGTTTCCATCGATTCATCCGGATCGATCCAAAACGTTCACCGGAAGATCATGCCGACCTACGAAGAGCGTCTGAGCTGGGGAACCGGAGACGGTCATGGTTTGAACGTTTTCCCGGTGGGGCCCTTCAAGGTGGGAGGATTGAATTGCTGGGAAAACTGGATTCCATTGTTGAGGTCGTCCCTCCATGCCCAGGGTGAAGATCTGCATGTGGCCGTGTGGCCAGGAAGCCCGAGGCTCACCCGGGACATCACCCGCTTCATGGCCCTTGAAGGCAGATCCTTCGTGCTTTCCGTGTCAGGTGTTCTCAGGCGGGAGGAGATCCCGGAGACCATGCCACACCGGGAGCTGATTTTGGCTTCGGTTCCGGAGACGATGGCAGACGGGGGTTCGTGCATCGCGGCCCCCACCGGGGAATGGATCATCGAGCCCGCCGATGGAGCGGAGCAACTCCTCATGGCTGAGCTGCCCCTGGGTTTGGTCTACGAAGAACGCCAGAACTTCGATCCTGCTGGTCACTACTCCAGGCCCGACGTGGTCCGACTCCACGTCAACCGTGAACGACAATCCATTGTGATCGATGATCCCGAACTGGGCGGGGTGGGAGAGGACTAGGAGCACCACTATGTCGAACAGGCCCCAAGGTTTGGACCCGGAAAACACCAGTCCGGAGCTGGTAAAAGAGATCGGTGACCGGGTCACCCGAATCATCTCCGACTGTCTCACATCGAGGACCACCCAGTCCATCACCGACCCTACCGGCGTCGGGGAGCTGCGGGACCTCTTTGTTGAGCCCCTTCCCAGGATGGGAATCGGACATGAGGAGATTCTGGACCTTTTCGCGGACAGGATCGTCCCACACACCCTGGTGAGCACCAGCCCTGGATACCTGGGGCTCATGAACCCCACCCCGGTGACCATGGGCATCTTCGCCGATGCCCTCACCAGCCTCATCAACCAGAATCAGGCCGCCTCCCATCACAGCCCCGCCGGATCGGTGATCGAGGAGGTTGTCATTCGATGGTTGGGCGAAGCCACCGGTTACGGGGCTGACTGTCACGGCCACCTGACCAGCGGGGGAACGGTGGCGAACATGACGGGCCTGAAGCTGGCCCTCCACCGGGCAGCGCCCGAGGTCCGGGACCAGGGTTTGGTAGCATCAGGTCGCCGGTTCACCGTGTACGCCTCGGACCAACTCCACTTCAGCATCGAACGCTCCGTGGACATTCTCGGACTCGGCCGGGAAGCCCTCCGGCTGGTACCCACCCGGGACGATGCTACCGTCGACCCTGAGGTCATGCGGAAACTCATGGATGAGGACCGGCGGGAGGGGTTGGAGCCCTTCGCCATCGTGGGAATCGCCGGAGCCACTGCCACGGGCGCGGTCGATCCACTTCCCGAGCTCGCCGACCTGGCTGAGGAAGCCGGCGTTTGGTTCCACGTGGACGCGGCCTACGGCGGAGCCGCCGGCATGAGTCGGAAATATCCCGGAATCTTGGCAGGAATCGAACGTGCCGATTCGGTAACCGTAGATGCCCACAAGTGGTTCTTCGTGCCCTTCGTCGCCGGCGGAATCCTATTTCGGGACCAGGACTTCGCCGAGGACACCTTCCAAAACGTGGCCGGGTACATCCCCCCCAGCGAGGCAGCCGAACTTCCGCCTACGGACTATCTGAAACAGGGCCTGGCCGGGACCCGCCGGTTTAATGCCCTCAAGGTCTGGATGGCCTTCAAGCACCTGGGAGCCGACTGGTACACATCGGTTGTGGACCGGCAGTTAGGCCTTACCCACAAGGTCGCCCAGGTGATCACCGGACTCTCCGACTGGCGAATCGCCATCCCGCCGGCCACGGCCATCGTCACCTTCAGATACGAACCGGAGGATATGCGGAGGGCTATAGCCGGGGGCGGACCCGGTGGAGTGGCAGCCCTGAAGGAGCGGGATCAGATCCAGATCCGGATCGCGAATGCGATCCAGGACGAAGGACGCTTCTGGGTTTCGGCAGCACCGGTACCCGGCGGATTCGCCCTGAGACTGAACGTAATCTCCTGGCTTACCGACGAGACCCTGGTGGATGCTTTCCTGACCGAACTTCCCCGCTACGCCCGGGAGGCCATGGCCGAACTCACATGACAGGCCCGGAAATGTTCATGTCTGTCCCCCGGTGGTCCCAAACGCACATGCTTCCGCCCAACTGAGGTATTGACAGATTTTCAACGGGCCGGAAAGCAAAGTCTCGGACCCCCACAACCCTGGAGGTATGAGCCCCAGACCTTACCCTCCACCCGGTAGGCGTCGACCCGGTGTCCAGGGTGCTCCGGCTGCAGCCAGGTCCGTCTCCAATCGAATCAAATCAACTTCGACGAAGTTCCTCAACCCGCCGATGAAGGCGGCGTACTCCCTCTCGGCAATCTCGATACTGGTCAGCTGAGTCTGGGTGGGTTCCTGACGGGTGTCCCAATGTCCGGACTGGACGTATCCCACACGGCCCCGAATGGAAGGCACCGAAGGCATGTTCCACTGCCCACGAATGGGGTCACCGGAAAACTGGAGGTTCATCTCCCCAAGCCTTCGGTTCATCTCGTCCATCCTGGAGTGAAGGCTCGAGTCAGCCTTCGGCGTCTGGACCAGGGCGGCACGCATGTGACGGAGACGATCCCCGACCCGACCCATCTCCGCACTCGCCCCGGCCATTTCACGGGCCAGTTCGCTTACCCTGAATTGAAAATCGGCCACGGCGGCGAAATCCGTCCCAGAAGGCGCAGTGGGCACCGGTTTCACCTCGAACTCCCGTGCCTCGCCAATGGATTCGAACCCATCCGCGGTCACGAGGAAGAGCTCAACCTGGTACATCCCCGGGGCTGCCAGAGGCCCCTGGGGATCAGAGGCCCAGGGTGCCTGGAACCCTCCGCTGCTCAGGCTTATGGCATCGGGCGGGGGTCTCCTCAAATCCCAGTTGACGCGATGGAGCCCCTCTCCGGCCGGACCTTCGACCCACCGCATGGGTTCACCCTGAGCGTCCCGAACCAGGAGAAGGACCTTCGGCTCACCTTCCATGGATTCGGCACGAAGGGTCTCCCAACCCGGGAAGGGTACATTCTGATCCTCAGCCCGGAGGGCTTTTTCCCCTTCCCTTCGGATATCCGCCTGGGTCTCCGGCACATCGCTCAGCCAGTAGCTGAAGACCGCCCCAAAGGGCGGATTGGGCCCGACATAGGCCGTGCTCCCCTGGGTCGGCAGGCCAGCGGCCTGCCCCGGGGCGTTGGGGATGTACCACCAGGCATCCCGAACAGGGAATAGGCTCCCCTGCCCTTCAAGTGCGCCCCCGGCCATTTCCCGCAGAGGGGTATAGTCGTCCAGGACGTAAAAACCCCGCCCGAAGGTAGCCCCCACCAGGTCCTCGTCCCGCCGGTGGATTTTGATATCCCGGAAAGAGATGGTGGGAGCACCGGATTTCAGCATGTGCCAGTTGGTGCCACCATTTGGTGTGAAATAGATCCCGAATTCGGTGCCCAGGAAGAGCAGGTCCGGATCCACATGATCCTGTTGCACCGCCCAGACCAGCGTCCCATGGGGAAGGTCCCCTCCGATGGATTGCCAAGTGGCGCCCCGGTCGTCACTCCTAAAGAGGTAGGGAGAATAGTCCCCTGTTTTGTGGGCGTCGGCGGCGGCGAAAACCCCGTTGGCGTCATGGAGGGACGCTTCCATGTCGTTGATGAATGAAAGAGGTGGAACGCCGGGTAGTTCCCCGGCCACGGTCCAGCTTCCCCCATCGTCCCCGGTCACCTGGATGTTGCCGTCGTCCGTCCCAGCATAGATGACCCCAGCCTCCAGAGGCGATTCGGTGATGGTGGTGATGGTGGCATACTGGGACATGGCACCGTTGTCATGGAGACCGTCCACACTCCACACCCGGCCCATGTATTCCATCTCGTACCGGTTCTGGTCCTTGGTCAGATCCCCGCTGACAGGCGTCCAGGAATCCCCCCGGTCCTCACTCTTCCATACCCGATGGGAGCCGAAATAGAGGCGACTCGATTCATGGGTGCTGATCAAAAGGGGAGAGTCCCAATTCCACCGTTCCGGCGGATCCCCGGGACCGGCCTGAGGTTGAATGGAGAGGGCCTCCTCGCTCCGACGATCCGATCGGTAGAGGTTCCCCTGCTGGGTTTCCAGATAGAGGATGTTCGGGTCGGTGGGATCGATGCCGACGTTGTAACCGTCCGCCCCCATGGGAACGTACCAATCCTGGTTCCGGACGCCCTCGGTATTGGTGGTCCGTGAGGGCCCGTAGAGAGTTCCCAGATCCTGAGCGCCACCAATGATGTTGTAGAAGGGTTCGGCGTTCCCCATGGCCACCTTGTAGAACTGGGAGATGGGCATGTTGGGGAAATGTCGCCATGTCGTTCCTTCGTCGAACGTCTCGTATAGCCCCGCATCGGTCCCCACCAGAAGGTGCTGCCCGTTGGCCGGATCAATCCAGAAAGCATGGTTGTCGGAATGGGCCTCGGCCCCCGTCCCCAGGTTATCGAACGTGGCCCCGCCATCCCGGGTCACCTGGACAAAAACATCCATCTGATAAATCAGGTCGGGATCCGTCGGCGAAGCCTCGATCTCCTGGTAATAGTGAGGGCCGGTGCCACCGGAGATGTATCCATTCCGTCGGGTCCAGCGCTCTCCTTTGTCCGTCGACCGGAAGAAGCCCTGTCGCTCCCCACCGGCCTCTACGGTGGCGTAGACCAAGTCCGGATTGGCCGGAGTAATAGCCAGGGCGATTTTCCCTAAATCCCCCGTAGGCAGGCCTCCCGTCACCTCTCGCCAGGTCAGGCCTCCATCGGTGGACTTGTGGATCCCGGATCCGGGGCCGCCGGCCAGATACCCCCAGATGTGCCGCCGGCGCTGGAACGTGGCGGCATACACCACATCGGGGTTCTCGGGATCGAATTCCAGATCCGTGGCCCCCGTGTCCTCGTCGATCTCAAGAACCTGGATCCAGCTCTCACCTCCATCGGCGGAGCGGAAAACCCCCCGCTCCCCCCCTGGGCTCCAAAGGGGACCCTCAGCTGCCACCAGAACAACGTTCCCGTCTCTGGGATCTACGAGGATTTTTCCGATATGCTCTGAACTCTCCAGGCCCATCTGGGTCCAGGAGAGGCCTCCATCCCGGCTTCGATATACCCCATCACCCCAGGCCACATGACGACCGCTGACGTTTTCCCCGGTCCCTACCCACACCACCTCTGGGTTCGAAGGATCCAGAGCCACATCCCCGATGGAGTAGGACGGCTGGTCATCGAAGACAGGATTCCAGGTGGTCCCGGCATTGGTGGTCTTCCACAGACCCCCCGACCCCACGGCCACGAACCACGTGCTTTTGTCGGTGGGATCCACCTCGATGTCGGCGATCCGCCCACCGGCCACAGCCGGGCCGATTTCCCGCAAAGAGAGACCCGCGGAGGCCTTGGAAATGACGTCCTGCCCGGTCGCCTGGGCTGTGCCCTCCTGGCCCAAGACCATGAGGAGGAAAAAGAACAAAGCCACCCCAAACTTCGAGACAAGCTTGCTCATTGAGCGGTCCTTTCAGGTATGTGGACTGGTTTCATGGGGACGGTAGCCGTCATCGGCCAAGATTGATGGAAAGGGGAGGTGCGGCAAGTGGGAAACCAGGAGGCTCCGGGGCGGGTCCTGCGTGTTCTATCGCACTCCGCTATCTTATTGAGTATAAACATTTCAAATCCTAATTTTTTCGGAAAAGAAAAGAAATTTATGGAACGTGTCCTGGCAGTATTGGCGTTGGTAGCCTCATGCCCACTCTTCATGGGTTGTTCCGATGTAACGGGCTCCACTGAAAAGGACTCTCCGACTGGCGTATGGCGCGCCACGAGTGGCTCTGAATTCAACTACTTGGTCCTTTTTGAAGACAATACCTTTCTCTATGCGGAAAACGATTTGACGGCTTTGTCTCCTGAGGAGAACGGTCTCGAGGTTGGTACATACTCCTCCGATTCAGCCGCCGAAACGATCCGTTTCAACATCAACTACGATGACAACGATCCAGGCAACGACTCGGGTGTCGGGGACATCGGCCCGGCGGTTGTCATAGACGCCGTTGTGTCAAATGGGGGAGCCACTCTGACGCTGGCAGACGGGGCTTTGGCGCTAGCCTCTGTGAGCCAAGATTCTTCCACACCATTCGTCGGTGTTTGGCGAGCCACAATCGGCGCCGAATTCAACTACCTGATCTTGTTCGAGGACAACACCTTCCTTTATGCAGAAAACGACTTGACGGTTATTTCCCCCGAGGAGAACGGCCTCGAGGTGGGCACCTACTTCTTCGATCCAGGCTCTGAGAGCATCAGCTTCGACATTACCTATGATGACAATGATCCGGGCAATGACTCGGGGATTGGTGACATTGGCACTTTGGTCGCCGCCACTATTTTGCTTTCAAATGGGGATACCACAATGACGGTTGGGGGCGGGATCCTGGTACTCACCAAAGGATTCTGAGCCGGTTGGTCCACTGACCGTCTGAATGGGTGACCTTTAACGCCAGGAGAGGGCGAATTTTGGCCTTGTGCCCCTTACCGTTCGTCCTTTACCCTATTCCCTATCCCTGAGGCCCCAAAACCAACCGAGCTATCTTCCCACCCATGAAAAGCTATCTCGATATCGTTCGCACGATCCTGGACACGGGTTGGACCAAGAGGAACCGTACCGGAGTGGACGCCATCACGGTGCCGGGCATGATGTTCGAGCACGACATGGCTCTGGGGTTCCCCCTCCTCACCACGAAGGCCGTGCCCCTCAGGTTGGTAGCGTCGGAACTCGAATTTTTCATCCAGGGCACCACCGACAAAGAGTGGCTCCGGTCCAGAAACAACCACATCTGGGACGAATGGTGCAGTCCTGAGAAGGTCCCCTACGGCCACGACGACGAAACAAAAGCCCGAATGGCCGCGGAGCGGGAACTCGGACCCATTTACGGTTTTCAATGGCGTCATTTTGGGGCCGGATATCGATCCTGGAATGAGGCTCCGGATGGGAAGGGAGTCGATCAACTCAGGGGGGTGGTGGAGAAGCTCAAGGAGAATCCGGACGATCGGCGCATGATCGTGTCCGCGTGGAACCCGGTGGATTTCCATCGCATGGCTCTGCCGCCTTGCCACTACTCGTTCCAGGTGACGGTCACCGATGGCAAAGTGAATCTGCTATGGAACCAGCGCTCGGTGGATGTGGCCCTGGGATTACCCTTCAACATTGCCAGCTATGCCCTCCTTCTTCACCTCCTGGCCCTTGAAACGGGTTTGGGTGAAGGACGGCTGGTGGGTTTCCTGGCGGATACGCACATCTATGTAAACCATCTGGAAGGCATCCACGAACAGTTGAACAGAAAACCCCACGATCTGCCCACCATTCACACAGAACCCTTCACTTCACTTTTCGACTGGCGTCACGAACACAGTCAGGTGGAGGGCTACGAACACCATCCACGCATCAAATTCGAGGTGGCGGTTTAACTCACCGTCACGATGGAGACCCATATGCCCGAAATCGTGATGATTGCCTGTGCCGCCAAGAACTCTGTAATCGGAAACGGCCCGGACATTCCATGGAGCATCAGGGAGGAATTCAAACATTTCACGGACCTCACCATGGGCTCGCCCTGCATCATGGGCGACATCACGTATGAGTCCCTTCCTCCGAAATTCAGGCCCCTCCCGGGTCGGGAAAATATCGTCCTCACCCTGGACCCGGACTACAACCCGGAGGGGGTCACCCTCTTTCGGGATTTCGACAAGGCCATGGAGTACACCCGAAGCCTGCCCGCTACGCAGGCTTTTATCTGCGGGGGGGCCAGCATCTACCGCCTGGGAATGGGCATCGCCGACACCCTGGAGCTCACCCGCCTGGACCGAGACTTCGAGGGTGACGTGATTTTTCCGGAGGTCGACCCGGAGTTATGGAATTTGGAGAACACAGAGAGAGCCTCCGCCGTAGACCGCATCTCGGGCGATATCGTGGGCTTCGAGTATCAGACCTGGCGCAGAATCGGGGTGGGCTGAGGGGTATCCCGGGTGAGCTGAGGGGTATCGCGGGTGGGGTAGACTGACCTCGTACAACGTATGGAAACGGAGAAACAATGACACACCGCCGACCGAACTGGCCCGCATTTTTGTGCATCCTTCCCTGGATAGCCGCCCTGGCTTGCACATCTCCTGAAACCGACGGATCGGAAGCTGCCTCCGCCGAACCAGGAGACGGAAGTGGGCTGAGAACCGCTCTTCTGTCGGAAGCCCTGACTTTCCACGCTTCCTTCGACCAGGGACCGGATGCCGATTTCGCTCTGGGGGATCCGAAAATCTACACTGCCCCTTCGTGGGAGGAATCAGACCAAGCCCGGCCAGGGATCGGAAACCCCGACGTGGAGATCGTTCCGGACATGGGCCGGTTCGGCAGCGCTCTCAGCTTCAACCAGAAGAACACCTCGGCCATCTTCTACTGGGCCGAAGAAAAGGTCGCATACTCAGACGACGACTGGAGCGGGACAGTCTCCTTCTGGCTCAACCTAACTCCCGGCGAAGACCTGGCACCGGGCTATTGTGATCCGATTCAGATCACCGACCAATCCTACAACGATGCAGCCGTGTGGGTGGATTTCACGAATGCCAACCCCCGGCAGTTTCGCCTTGGCGTGTTCGGGGACCTGGAAGCCTGGAACCCCGAGGGGCTTTCCTCAGACGAGCATCCCGGGTTTGAAGAGAGGCTGGTGGTGGTGGGCGAGCCGCCGTTCCGTCGGGGCAGTTGGACCCATGTGGTCATCACCTATTCCGGCCTGGGATCGGCGGCCGGCGGAACCGCCAGACTCTATATCGACCGCCACCTCCAGGGGGAAGTCAATGGCGTCAAGGAGCCTTTCTCGTGGGATCTTTCCCGGGCCCAGATCCGCCCAGGGATGAATTTCGTGGGGCTTTTTGACGAATTGGCCCTTTTCGATCGGCCCCTCGCGGAAGCTGAGGTCGTGGCCCTCTATCAGTTAGAGGAAGGGGTGGCGGCCCTCTACAACTAGATGACACCCCTTCTCCCGCCCCTGCTCATCCTGCGGTCACAACCTTAAGGTTGGTACCTGACAGCATTTCTGTGCGCGAAAACCCACGACTTCTGTGAAAGGAGTGCTCTTGTGATCGCACCTGACCAAAGAGGCCAGAAAACCTCGAACGAGGATAGCTCAGAGGTGCCCCTTTCCCGCCGGAAGTTCTTGGCAGGTCTGACCGCCGGGGGAGCCGCGTTGGCTGCGGCCCCCTTCGTACCAACCACACTACTGGGCCGGGATCGGCCCAGAGGAGGCCGTGGGCTTCCCCGCCAGGAAATCCAACTGTTCAACGGCAAGGACCTCTCCGGATGGGACTACTTCCTCGTCGAAGAGGACGCCGAAATGGAAGACGTCTGGAGCGTCGAGGACGGCATCCTGGTCTGCACGGGAGAACCCGGTGGCTACCTCGCCACAAAGGGGGAGTACGAGAACTACGAACTCGTGGTGGAGTGGAGGTGGCCGGAGGAGCCAGGGAATTCAGGGGTACTCATGAGGATCGCGGGGGAACCGGCGATGCTTCCGAGCAGCGTCGAAGCTCAGTTGAGAAGCGGGAGCGCCGGGGATATGTACGGGTTTCAGGGGTTCAAAATCGGTGGTGACCCGGCCAGGCTGAGTGAGATCTCCATCGGGTGGAGCCTGGGGAAGATCGAGGGGAACGAGAAAGAACCGGGGGAGTGGAACCGGTACGACATCACCGTAAACGGGGACCAAATCACTGTGGTCCTGAACGGGAAGGTGGTCAACCAGGCCACAGGGTGCGACGTCCGACCGGGAAGAATCGGACTGCAGTCGGAGGGGGGCGTCATTCATTTCCGCTCCGTCAAGCTGACACCCCTCACCACCGACTAGCGTTCTGGTCGTTCTCGTGCTGGTCAATCAAAAATCAGCTGAGGCGGCTCCCGGTTTAGACGAGGACCCCACGGTTCGTCATCGCCCTGGCATATACATAAAGCAGAAGGGCAAAAACGAAGATCAAGCCGCTGAAGAACAGCGCGAAGGGGTCACCAATCACCTCCAGGCCGTTGGAGAGGACAAAGTTGTGAACGGTGGTCACAGCCATCGCCAGGAATGAGACCAGGAACACACGCGCTGCGAGTTTCTTCCTCAGAAGCAACAGGACGGCCCCCAGAACCCCACCCCACACGGCAATCGCCCAAAAAGCCACTACCCAGGTCGGGAACCCGTAGAAGAATTCGAGCTGCTCAGGAGTGAATTGGCCCATATAGGCCTCATTCCGGGTCTCTGTCATGAGATAGTCGAAGGCGCCCATGGCGTTCCACAGGACAGCGAAGATCCCAACCACCCAGAGGTGCCAGGGGGTACGTTCGTTTGAGGCATCTTGGTTCTCAGACATAGCTCTCTCCTGCATCAGGTGATGGAACACGTCGGAGGCTCAGCCCACCATCCACCGGACGGGCCCACATCTCTGTGACCAACCTCCCCAACTGTGACCTCCGTCACAGAAATTCCCAGCCTACAGTGGCATCTTTTTCATTATTTCCATAAAATGCTGCTTGTCCCCTCAAAGCAACCAGGATAGATCATGCCAATCCGCAATGCGTGGATAGCCTCCTCGCGGGGCATTTCCAAATTCGGAGCGTTTTCTCTCATCGCGATGGTTTCCCTTTGTTCCCTCTCAGCCTGTGGCGGCGGCGGTGAGGCCAGTGATGACGCCGGCGCAGCCAGTGAGGCCTCGTCCTCTACCCAGACCCAGGCTGCGTCGGATCTGACGGAGTGGGAACTCGAGAACGGGATCGGTCCGATAACCGACCCCATTACCCTGGGTGAGATCGACCCGGCCCTGGTGGCTCAGGGTGAGGCGAAGTTCACCCTCCTCTGCTCAGCCTGCCACAAACTGGACGAACGGTACGTGGCCCCGCCCCTTCGAGACGTGACTTCTCGCCGGACCCCAGAGTTCGTCATGAACATGATATTGAACCCTCTGGAAATGACCCAAAGACATCCGGCTACAAAAGAGCTCCTCGCCGAGTACTTCACCCCTATGGCTCCCCTTGGGCTGACCGAAGACGAGGCCCGAAACGTTCTCGAATATCTGCGTAAAGCATTTGCCGACGGACCATCAGGACAGTGAGGTCCAGCGGCATCGGGATAGATCAACTTCAAGAAGCCGGGTCGGAACAGACCCGGCTGTAACCTACGACGAAGGGATGAAGAAATGGAAAGGATCCGCGGAAAAGGGTGGACCTTCGGGTTCATCGCCCTGGTTCTCGGTACGGCGGCCCTCTACTCCTGCCAATCCGGTCAGGCGGGCCCAGGCATGGACGATGCTGCCTCGGCTGTTTATGTGGCCCCGGGAGAGTACGACGAGTTCTACGCCTTCATGTCGGGCGGATTCAGTGGGAACGTGACCGTGCATGGCCTTCCCTCTGGGCGCCTTCTGAAGACAATTCCCGTGTTCTCCCAATTCCCGGAAAACGGATATGGGTACAGTGAGGAGACGAAGGGAATGCTCGATACTTCCTGGGGGTTCATTCCCTGGGATGACAGCCATCACCCGGAGCTCTCGCAAACGGAAGGTGTCACCGACGGGCGGTGGCTCTTCATCAACGGGAACAACACTCCCAGGGTGGCGCGGATCGACCTGACGACCTTCGAGACCGAAGAGATTCTGGAAATCCCTAATTCGGCCGGAAACCACGCTTCCCCCTTCGTGACGGAAAACACTGAGTATGTCGTGGCTTCCACCCGGTTCAGCGTGCCCATCCCCCAAAGGGACATGCCCATTTCCGAGTATGAGGGGAACTTCCAGGGCACGATCTCGTTCATCAAGGCCGATGAGCCGGGAGGCATGGAAGTAGCCTTCCAGATCCTGGTCCCGGGCTATAACTACGACCTTTCCAATCCAGGCCGGAAGGAGTCCGCCGGGTGGGCCTTCCTTACCAGCTATAACACGGAAGAGGCTCACACCCTTCTGGAGGTCAACGCTTCCCAGCATGACAAAGACTTCATCGCAGCCGTCCACTGGCGGCGGGCTGAAGAGTGCGTGGCCCAGGGTGCCGGGACGGTTATGGACGCCGAGTTCTACCACAACCACATGGGCTCCGACAGAATCGCCCACACTGAGGTAAACGAGTCCGTACTGGTCCTCGAGCCTTCCGAGTGCTCGGACATGGTTTACTTCCTTCCCACACCGAAATCCCCCCATGGCGTAGACGTTGATCCGTCCGGGGAGTACATCGTTGCGGGAGGAAAGTTGGCTGCTGTAATCCCGGTCCATTCCTTCACCAAGATGATCCAGGCCATTGAGGCCCAGGACTTCGAGACCGAAGTAAACGGGATCCCCGTCCTGCGATACGAAGCGATCCTGGCAGGTGAAGTTCAGGAGCCAGGCCTGGGTCCCCTTCATACAGAATTCGACGGTCGGGGCTACGCCTACACATCCATGTTCATCTCCTCCGAGATCGTGAAATGGGAGCTGGGAACATGGCAGGTGGTGGACAGGGCTCCAGCCTTCTACTCCACCGGACACCTCATGATTCCGGGAGGAGATTCGGGTCAGCCTTGGGGCAAGTATGCCGTCGCATTGAACAAGATCACGAAGGACCGATACCTACCCACCGGCCCCGAGTTGGCACACGCCGCCCAGCTGTTCGACATCTCCGGCGACAAGATGAAGCTCCTGTTGGACTTCCCTACCATGGGAGAGCCTCACTACGCTCAAGCCCTTCCGGCACACATCATCATGGATCGCCAGGTGCAGATGTTCCCCCTCGAGGAAAACACCAATCCTTACGCTGCCCTTGGGGAGGCCGAGGCCCGGGTTGAACGGGACGGCAACACCGTTCACGTCTACCTGACCACTATTCGAACCCACTTCGTCCCGGACAACATCGAAGGTATCAAGGTTGGTGACGAGGTCTACTTCCACGTCACAAATCTGGAGCAGGACTGGGATGTTCCTCACGGCTTTGCCATGATGGGCGCAACAAACTCCGAGCTCCTGGTCATGCCCGGTGAGACTCGAACCTTGAAGTGGATTCCGACCCGCGTGGGTGTCTACCCCTTCTACTGCACGGACTTCTGCTCGGCTTTGCATCAGGAGATGCAAGGGTACGTCAGAGTGTCGCCAGAAGGTTCGAACGTACCAATCACATATTCAACGGGCGGCTAGAGAGCTATCCGGTGAGAGAGGGGGGTCGGTGGACGCCGGCCCCCCTTCCTATACCTACCAGAAATCGAGGGTCGAACGGTGAGAAAATCGTCCAGGATCACTCTGGCGCTATCGGCTCTGGCGTTGGCTGCGGGCTTCTTCCTGCCCCTTTGGAGTATCAGCCTCGAGGCTCCTCAGTATCCGGAAGGAATCGGGATGCTGATCGAAGTGAACACCATCTCAGGTCAGCGACCTCACGATCTGGACAACATCAACAAACTGAACCACTACATCGGCATGAAGAGCATCGAGCCAGATGCTATCAGGGAACTTGATTGGATGCCCTGGATCTTGGGATTCCTTATTCTGGCGGGCCTGGCCGGTGCCGCCCTGGGTCGCCGGTGGATGCTCTTTGCATGGTTGGGGCTCCTCGGAGCAGTGGGGGTGGCGGGAATGGTGGACTTCTGGCTGTGGGGATACGACTACGGCCATAACCTCGACCCAATGGCGGCTATCAAGGTCCCGGGGATGACCTACCAGCCTCCCCTCATCGGATCGAAGGCCCTGTTGAACTTCGTAGCCTACTCCTGGCCTGCCCTTGGTGGACTGATCGTGATCGGGGCTGGTGCTATTACGGGAGTGGCCGGCTTTTTTGAAATTCGGAGAAAGAGACGGGAAAAAGGCTTCTCGGCAGCCATGCTGGTTTTGATCGGCTGCGCCCTCCCCTTTTCGGGGTGTGCCCCAAAGGAGCCGGTGCCGATCAGAATTGGTGAGGAATCCTGCGCCGAATGTCTCATGACCGTTTCGGACGCGCGATATGCCACTGAACTCATCACCAAAAAGGGGAAGGTCTATTTCTTCGATTCGGTAGAATGCCTGGCCGGGTTCTACCTGGATCAGAATGCGGACGATGTCGCATCCATGTGGGTCACCGACTTCCACACCCAGGCTCGGCTGATATCCGTGCATCAGGCCTTTTTTCTGCGGAGCAAAGACCTCAGAAGCCCCATGGGGATGAACCTCACCGCTTTTGGAGACGGAATCACACCCGAGACCATTCTGAATTCCTTTATTGGAGAGATTCTCGATTGGCCTGAGGTTCTCGCCCTCGTCGAAAACGAAGGCATTCCGGGAGCGGGCATGGGAGGAATGCACGGCGGTCATGATGAAGGGTTGGTCGAAGGATCAGGTGGAGGCTGATGGAGCGTGGCCTGGCCCCCCTCCTTCTGAGCTTCTTTCTCTCCGGGTCCGTTCTCGAGCTTGCGGCCCAGGACACCCTCCATGTAGGGGTCGGATACCCCATCTCCACCATTACTGAGGGCTTGGCCTCAGCAGCGCCGGGCGATCGCGTAGTCGTGCACGCCGGGGTCTTCAGAGAGCCGACCATTGTGCTGACTCGGCCCGTTGAGCTGGTAGGAGAGGGATGGCCGACGTTGGACGGGCAGGGAGAGCGTGAAATTCTCCGGATCGAATCAGACGGGGTGACAGTGGAGGGCCTGGTTTTCAGAGACGTGGGGGTAAGCTACGTGGAAGACCGGGCCGCCATAAAGGTCCAGGAGGCCGGGGACTGCCGCATCATTGGGAACCGGATCCACAACGCTTTCTTCGGGATCTACCTGGCCAAGGCCCATTCCTGCCGGATCGAAGGAAATGAGGTCGTCGGGGAAGCCCTGAAGGAGACAGCTTCCGGGAACGGAATCCACCTGTGGTACTCTCGGGACATCGACATCAAAGACAATGTCGTCTCGAATCACAGGGACGGGATCTATCTGGAGTTCGTGGAAGACTCGAGGATCGTAGGAAATCTTAGCCGGAACCACCTGCGGTATGGGCTCCATTTCATGTTTTCGGACGGATGTGTCTACGAGGGCAACGAATTCAGGGAGAATTCCTCGGGCGTGGCGGTCATGTACACCAAACGGGTCCAGATGCTCAACAACCTCTTCCAGGACAACTGGGGAGGGGCTGCTTACGGCCTCCTCTTGAAGGACATTACGGATAGTGAAATCAGGGGAAACAGATTCGTCCGGAATACCGTGGCCATTTATGCGGAAGGGTCAAACCGCCTCACGGTGGAAGGGAACGAGCTGAGGGGGAATGGCTGGGCGGTAAAGATCATGGCGAACGCCCAGGACAACCTCTTCACCAAAAATGACTTCTTCGGAAACACCTTCGACGTCGCCACCAACAGCAGGCGGGCCTACAGCACCTTTGAGGGAAATTATTGGGACCACTATGAAGGGTACGACCTGGACCGGGATGGAGTAGGAGACGTTCCCTTCCATCCCGTCCGCCTCTTCTCCCTCATAGTTGAGCAGAACGAACCCTCCTTGATCCTCCTCCGGTCTCCCTTCGTGGAACTCCTCGACCTGGCGGAGCGGCTCTTCCCGGTGCTCACGCCCGAAACCCTCAGAGATTCTGCTCCAGCCATGGCCCCCTTTGGCCGAACCGGCCTACTCGCGAAAGGGCGGCAGACTGACGGGGGGCACCTGAGATGATCACCATCCGTGGGCTCCGGAAATCCTTCGGAAGGTTGGAGGTTTTGAAGGGTGTGGATCTTACTTTCCCCGAGGGGAAAATCACAGCACTCGTCGGACCGAACGGCTCCGGAAAAACCACCTTGATCAAGACGATTCTTGGCCTCTCCAAACCCGACGCTGGGGAAATCGCGGTGGGTGGCCATACCCTGAACGGGGATTGGCGTTACCGGTCTCAGCTGGGCTATATGCCCCAGATTCCTCCCCTTCCTGAGAACCTTTCGGCCGGTGAGCTCTTTCAGATGCTCCGTGATCTGAGGAAAGCCGAAGTCGGCCCGGATCCCGAGTTGATGGAGGCCTTCGCCCTCGAAGAGCATCTGAATAGTCCCCTTCGGACCCTCTCAGGGGGGACGCGCCAAAAAGTGAACGCAGTGATGGCTTTCATGTTCCAGCCGGATCTCCTGATTCTGGATGAGCCCACGGCAGGCCTCGACCCCTTGGCGTCCAGGTACCTGAAGGACCGAATACTCAGAGAGCGCTCTAAAGGGAGGACGCTCATCATCACCTCCCATGTTCTGAGCGAACTCCAGGAGCTAGCCGACTTTGTGGTCTTCCTTCTGGAGGGCCAGGTTCGTTTCGGCGGATCGGCGGACGAACTCCTGCGAGTTACCGGGGAAGAGAGCCTGGAAAGCGCTGTGGCCGAACTCATGCGAAGAGGAACCGACGCATGAACTCCACGGCAAAAATCGCCTGGTACGAGATTCGGGATGTAGCCCGGGGAAAGTGGCTTCTCCTGTACGGAGCCTTTTTCTTCCTTCTCACCGAAGGCCTGTTTCGTTTTGTCGGGGACGGATCCAGGGTTCTTCTGAGCCTGGTCAGCCTGGTCCTTCTACTCGTCCCTCTGGTCGGGGTTTTGTTCGGCACCGTTTACCTCTACGGAGCCCGGGAGTTCAACCAGCTCCTTTTGGCCCAACCGGTGAACCGACGGCAAATGTTCGGTGGCCTCTACCTGGGGCTTTCGATCCCCTTGGCCGGGGCAATGGCATTGGGGATCGGGCTTCCTTTCCTGTTCCACGGGGTTCTTTCCGGCCGGGATATCGCAACACTGATGGTACTCCTCGGCACCGCAGTGGCCCTGACCCTCGTCTTCGTAGCCCTGGCATTCCTCATCGCCGTTGGCGTGTCCGACCGCTTGAAAGGAGTGGGGGCCGCAATTGTCGTTTGGTTGGCTTTCTCCTTTCTCTATGACGGCCTCGTTCTATCAGGCGTGGCGGCCTTTTCCGAATATCCGCTGGAGGGGGCCCTCATCGCAGCCGTACTCTTGAATCCAGTCGACCTGGGAAGGATTCTTCTTCTCATGCGCCTGGATGTTGCCGCCCTCATGGGCTACACAGGAGCCACGTTCGAGGCTTTCTTCGGGACCGTTTCCGGGGTGGCCCTTGCCACGGCGGCCCTGGCTGTCTGGGTCGTTGTCCCCGTCCTTCTAGGGTTCCACCTCTTTTCCAGAAAGGACTTCTGATGGCCGGGAGGCTATTGGAAAAATACGGTACCGCGTGACCCTCTGGAGAAAAGGAAAAAATCAGGGCTGATGGAAACCGGCTGGTTTCACACGTATCTTCTCCCTTCCATTGATTGTCCGTTTCGGATTCCTGACATCACAAAACCAGCGGTAGGAACCAATCATGGTCTGGAAAAGCGCCGTCCACCTGATAGTGGTCCTCCTCTTATTGTCTCCCAACCCGGAAGTTCATAGCCAGGAACCGGGAACCAACAGCTACTTCGAGCACATGCAGTGGCGACAGATCGGGCCGGCGGTCTTCGGCGGTCGGATTCCGGACCTGGAGGCGGTCCCTGACAACCCGGCTGTGATTTTTGTTGCCGGATCCACCGGTGGAATCTTCAAGACCACGAACAACGGCGTGACCTGGAGGCCCGTCTTCGACCAGGCGGGCCCGACCCTTTCCATCGGCGACATGGCACTGGCGCCATCGGATCCTCTGATCATGTGGGTGGGGACGGGGGAGTCGAACGGGGAGCAGCAAGCAGCGTCCTGGGGAGACGGGGTCTATCGGTCCCTCGACGGCGGGGAGACCTGGGAAC
>RCNC010003657.1_pt1 | contig 20370 bp, 16 predicted proteins | sample 2041301 | NCBI WGS metagenome assembly RCNC01 (sample SAMN09708231, study PRJNA481090) | Marine sediment metagenome, whole genome shotgun sequencing project. | biome: marine sediment; feature: ocean; material: sediment; isolation source: Sewage treatment plant 13A marine sediment (STP13A) ...
CGCAAACTGGATCCACTCACCTGGCGGATTGTACGAGGAAGAAGCCGGGATCGGAGCGTTTGCCGGGAAGATCGACGCGCAGCGTCCATCTACTTTCAGGCGCCAGCGTCTTCTTGAAGCTCTTGGCGCCAAGCAGGCTGCGGTCCTCACCGAAGAGCTGCACACCGACTTCATAGGTGCCGGAAGGGGTCAGGATGACCCGGCGAACGGTGCCGCTGCCCTTTCGTTTAAAGCCGAGGACGCCTTTTGATGAGAAATCGAAGGGCACCTCGGAAAGGGTCTCGCCGTCGAGGGTGATCGCAACGGCGCCGGAGGAGATGGGGGAGTCGAATGACAGGGTCACGCGGGCGATCCCTGACGCTGGAGTAGGAGTTGGAGGCGGCGCGGCGGTCGCCGTACCGACTCTGGCAGCGCGCGTCGAGCGACTGGTCGTGCGGCGGGTTTGTGAGCGCTGAATTCTCTCCTCAGAGAGTTCGAGATAGGAGGCCGCAATCTCGTTCATCGGATCGAGTTCGAGTGCCTCACGGAAGATGTTCCCAGAATCAACGTAGTTGCCGGCGCGGTAGAGTCGCCGGCCTTCGGTCACCAGCTCCGCCACCCGCCGCTGGTTTTCGGCGCTCGTTCGTTCAGCCTCGATGGCGCGATGGATATCACGAGCGAGCCGTCTCGCTGCCTTGGAGCTCGGGACCTGGTCAAGAGCGGACTGGATGGCGCTTTTCGCTACTGTCAAATCTCCCAACCCGAGATACATGGAGGCAGTCTGGAGAGAGCTGACCACCGCGTTGAGATTGCGAGTCGAGGCGACAGACGGCGCGATAAAAGGACCTCGATCAATCTTCATACGTAGACCAGCGACGGTCAATCCGCAAAGGACGAGAGTCGCCCCAATGATGATCCATACCCACCGCGTTTCCACCTCCCACTCTGCCCACTCGGGAAGCTGGATCCTCTCCTGCAATCCTCGCCAAAGTCCGGCAATCCGCGATGTGGGTGCGGCCGGAGACGGAGTGGTGCCGTGGATGCGGGTTTCGAGGTCGGGCTGATGGATGCGGGTGCTGCCGGTGTCGTTGGGATCTCGCTGGACGAGCGAGCGGGCGAGCGCTGCGAGCACCTTTGCCAGCTCTTTGCCGGTCTGGAATCTTTTTTCCGGATTCTTCTCGAGGCATTTGAGGACAATCGGATTGAAAGCTGCAGGGATCTCGGTACCGACGGTGGACGGGATCGGGCTTGGCTCCTGGACGATCCGGAGAGTGACCTCGTGCATTGTGTCGCCGCCGAACGGGCGTTGGCCGGTCAGAAGGGTGAAGAGAACGACACCGAGTGAGAAGAGGTCGGAACGGCCGTCGATCCCCTTGCCTGTGATCTGCTCCGGCGACATGAAATTGGGGGTGCCGATAAATTGGCCGTCGACTGTGAGGTTCGAGGTCTCGAGACGGGCGATGCCGAAGTCGGTAATCTTAGGCGTGCCATCGGCAGTCAAAATGATATTGGCCGGCTTGACGTCGCGGTGTACAACCCCGAGCGAGTGGGCGTAGTCCAGGGCGATCGCGACATCGGATGCGATCCGCGCCACCTCGGAGGGTCGGAAGACGTGGCCTGTCGAAAGGATCTGTTTGAGGTCCCGACCCTCGACGTGCTCCATGGCGATGTACATGAGACCGGTCTCCGGATCCTCGCCAACGTCGTGGACGGTGACGATCCCCGGATGGTTGAGCCTGCCTGCGGCCCGCGCTTCGCGGAGAAAGCGCTCACGAAACTCTTCGGCATGGTCGGCATCGAGGTCGACGCGCAGAGTCTTGAGCGCAACCAGACGGTCGATGATCGGGTCGCGGGCGAGGTAAACCACCCCCATCGCCCCGCGTCCGAGCGTCTTTTCGAGCTCATAGCGTCCGATTCGCTTCTCAGACATCGCTCTTCATTGTATCTGGACTCGTACCCGGACAGTGAATTGCTATCGCTATCGCAATCGCTATCGGGATCGAACTCTAGATTCCCAATGTGATCCATCGATAGCGATAGCGATCCCGATAGCGATAGCGACCGTCATCTCGTGCCTTTCCGGCATTCATCAGGCCGAATCGACGCCCTGTTGGAGCGCATCTCCCGATATGGCTGTGGGCACGATACTTGCTGTATTGTCCCTCTGGGCCAACTGGAAAATCTGGAAACACGAGGTGACGAAAAGGCAATCGATCGGGCCGCGTCGCGGCTTGGCGAGATCCAGCGGGCCGTGTCCGAGGTCGTGGTGGGACAGGACCGCCTGGTGGAGTCGCTGCTGGTGGCGATGCTGTGCCGGGGGCATGTGCTCCTCGAAGGGGTGCCGGGACTGGCCAAGACTCTCACCGTGCGGACCCTTGCGGGCGTGGTCGGGGGGAGCTTTCAACGCCTCCAGTTCACTCCTGATCTGCTGCCCGCGGACGTCACCGGCACCCAGATCTTCGACCAGAAGACTTCGCAATTCGTTCCGCACCGAGGTCCGATCTTCTGCAATCTGGTGTTGGCGGATGAGATCAACCGCGCGCCGGCCAAGGTCCAGTCAGCGCTCCTCGAGGCGATGGAGGAACGCCAGGTCACGATCGGGGACACCACCCATAAGCTGCCAGAGCCCTTCGTCGTGCTGGCGACCCAAAACCCGATCGAACAGGAGGGTACATATCCTCTGCCCGAGGCGCAGCTCGATCGCTTTCTCTTCAAGGTGTTGGTCGACTATCCGGCTCCGGAGGAGGAGCGCAAGGTCCTCGAGTTCCACCTCGCAGAATCGTTCCCTGAACCGGAGCGTCTGAGCTCAGTCGAGGAGCTGGCGGGACTCGAACCGGTCGTTCGCGAAGTCTACCTCGACGAGCGCATTCGCTCCTATATCGTCAATCTGGTGACCGCGACCCGTGATCCGGCCGAGGTCGGTCTTGGTGATCTGGTGCCACTGCTTGCTTTCGGGGCCTCCCCGAGGGCGTCCATCGCCCTGGCAATCGGCTCCCGTGCGCTGGCGCTGGTCCGCGGCCGATCCTACGTCACGCCGGAGGATGTCAAAGAGTTGGCGCCGACGGTGCTGCGCCATCGTCTGGTTCTCACCTACGAGGCCGAGGCCGAGGGAGCGACTGTCGAAGAAATCACCGAACGGATCCTGTTGGCGGTGGAAGTTCCATGATTCCCGTGCCCGAGCCCGTGCCCAAGCCCGTGCCCGAAAAAGAGGTCGTGAGCATTGCGCTCTAGACTCGCCTCCTTCTTCGGTCGGCCCCAACCGCAGGCAACTTCGGGCGAGGCCGGCGCAGAGCTCCGCGCACAGGTGCGTCGGCTCGAGATCCGTGCCCGCCAGGCTATGGAGTCGGGGCTGTCGGGCCAGTATCAGAGCGCTTTCCGGGGCCTTGGGCTGGAGTTCGAGGAGGTGCGCGAGTATCGGGCCGGCGACGACGTCCGGACCATCGACTGGAATGTGACCGCAAGGACCGGATTCCTCCACGTCAAGCGCTACCGCGAAGAGCGCGACCTCAACGTTCTCCTTCTCGTCGATCTATCGGCCTCAACCCAGTTCGGTTCAAAGGTCATGACGGTCCACGACCTCATCGCCGAGGTGGCCGGCCTCTTTGCGCTGGCTGCGGCCCGGCGCGATCGTGTGGGGGCGATTCTCTTCGACGACAGCGTGCGGACGTTGATTCCGCCGCGTCTTGGCTGGCGGCACGGCCTCCGGGTGGTGCGTGAGGTGCTGGCGGCGGAGCCGCGAGGCCACGGCACCGCCCTCGACGAGGCTGTGCGGGCAGCGGGTCATATGCTGCATCGGCGGGGTGTGGTCATCATTCTCGTCGACCAGGCTTGCCCTTTTCCGCGACGCGAGCTGGTGGCCCTCGCTGGACGCCACGAGGTGGTGGTCGTTCGACTCGGAGACGATCTGTTCGAGAGCGGGCTCGAGGGCTCGAGCCTGCCGGTAGTCGATGCCGAGGCCGGCGACCGCGGCGTGGTCCGCGGGCCGGGCGTGGTGAAGCGACAGTCACCGCCGCCGGGTGTTGATCTGATCGAGCTCCACACCGGCGAAGATTACTTGCCGGCGGTGCGCGCCATGCTCGAGCAGCGGGAACGGCGCCGTGCGCATTAACCACACTTACCCGCTTCTGTCGGCCCTTCTCTTGGTCGCGGCGACCTCGTACGCAGCACCAGCGGCGCTCGAGGTGGCGGTGTCAGCGGCTTCGCCCAGGATTGGCGACCGGGTGCTGGTTCGAGTCACCGCCCGTGGCGGCGAGGACCTGATGTGGGGTGAGCTGAGAATTGGAATTGAGGAAGATGGTCCGTGGGTGGTCGTGGATGGCCCCCGCGAAATGGCGGCTGCCCGCCCCCCGGTCTGGGAGCTCATTCTGGCGCCGATGGCAGTGGGGGAGCTCACCCTGCCCGAATTTGGTGCCGGGGTTCGCGGCCCCGATGGTGAGGTGGGTGAAGTCGAGGCCCTGGAACTGCCGACCGTCAATGTCGTCTCAGTTCTTCCTCCGGAGGAAGACGTCCAGCCTGTGCCGCTGCGTGACCCGGTGGGGGTGAGCGGTTTCCCCTGGGAATGGGTGCTGCCGCTGGCGATGCCGGTCCTCGGTGCGGCACTGGCTCTCGCTTGGTGGCTACGCCGCCGGCGGATGCAGGGAGGCGTGGCGAGCATCACGGTGTTGGCGCCATTTGAAGAGTTGATCGCTCTTCTCGATCAGCTCGGAGGGCGAATCGGCCACGTTCCGGGCGAGAGTATCTGTGATCGTTTGGCGGGTGGCTTGCGCCGCTACCTGGAACGCGCGAGCGATGAACCGGCGGAGGAGATGACCTCCTTCGAGCTCAGGATTCTCGCCCGCAAGCAGGAGTGGCCGGAAGACGTGCAACGCGGAATTCAAGCCGTAATGAGCGTTGCGGACAGGGTACGGTTTGGTCGCTTTGCGGCCGAAGACGGCGAGCTGCGGCGAGCGATCGAAACAAGCCGCAACGTCGCGCGGTGTCTCGAGGATCATCTAGCAGTCGATGATGAGGACGCAGCGGAACTGGAGGCGGTGGGATGATCCGGCTGGCTGCACCCCTGTGGCTTGCTGTGGGTGGCGTCGGGATCGTTGCTGTCATCGTCTGGCTCCTCCGCCGGAGATGGCAACGCTACCCTTTTCCGCTCGGTGGGAGAGACGGAGCGCATCGCTCCAGCCGTTTCAGCGCGACCTCGACGGCTGGTGTTCTGGTCGCCATGGCCTTTGCGCCGCTCGCGGTGTCGTTGGCTCGGCCACAGGAAGTGCTGTCGAGACAGCTCGAGCATGCGGAGGGCGTTGATATGGTTATTGCTCTCGATGTCTCGGGGTCTATGGCGGCCCTCGACTTTCAGCCCAGTGACCGTCTCGGGGTCGCCAAGGAGACGATCGCTCGCTTTCTCGGTGGGCGGCCGCATGACCGCATTGGGCTTGTGATATTCGCCGGTGCGGCGGTGACGATTTGCCCGCTGACTCTGGATCACGAAGTTGCCGACCATCTTCTCGAACAGGTGGCGCTGCGCACCCTCCCGGACGGCACCGCTATCGGCCTCGGCCTCGGGACCGCGGTGAACCGGCTTCGGGCATCAACCTCTGACTCCAAGGTGGTGGTGTTAGTGACTGATGGCTCCAATAACGCCGGTCAGCTCGATCCGCGAACCGCGGCCGAGCTGGCGACGGACGAAGAGATCACGGTCCACACCGTGCTCGTGGGGCGTGGCGGAGAGGTCCCGATTCCTGTCCGCATGCGCGACCCACGAACCGGTCGAGAGTTTTCGCAGATCCAGAACGTGAACGTGGATATCAATCCGGAGCTGCTGGCGGAGATTGCGCGCAGCACCGGCGGCACCTCGTTTCGTGCCCGCGACCCAGAGGCCCTGGTAGACGTCTTCTCTGAGATCGATCGCATGGAGAAGACGGTCTTCACATCAACTCGACTGGTCCGCTACCGTGAGCGGTTTGAGCCGTGGGCACTTGCCGCACTGGTCCTTCTGGCGGCGGGCGTCATTCTCGAGGGGGCAGCCGGGAGGACGCCGTGGTGAACTTCGCGGAACCTGCACTGCTGGCTTTTCTCGCGCTGCCGGTGCTGACGGCGGTGCTCGCCCTTTACCGTCATCGCCGTCGGCTTCTGCAGCAACGCCGGCTCGCGTCGCCGGGGGTCTGGCGGCGGCTGTTAGGTGGCATTCCGGCCACCGGCGTGGTGCGATTGATCCTCTGGAGTGGAGCAGCGGCCCTCCTGGTAGTGGCGGTAGCTCGACCGCAATGGGGCGAAATGCCGTCTGAAGAAACGATTCGAACCCGCGATCTCGTGATCGCCCTCGACGTATCCGACTCCATGCTCTGCCAGGACCTGCGACCGTCTCGTTTGACTCGCAGCGTCGAGACCCTGCTCCGGCTCCTGCCACAGCTCGAGGGCAACAGGATGGCGGTGGTGGTCTTTGCAGGTGAAGCGTACTCGTTGGTGCCCCTGACCACCGATTTGAGCGCGGTCGCGGTCTTTCTCGAAGGGGTAGGGCCCGGCATGGTGGGCCTCCCGGGCTCCAATTTGGAGCGTGCGGTGGAGGGTTCTCTGAAGCTTCTGCCTCCCGAAGGTGAGGGACGTGTTCTGCTTCTCTTCACCGATGGAGAAAACCTGCAGGGAGACGTGAACGCTGCCACCGATGCTCTCTCGGAGGCCACTGTTGGGCTGCTCGGGATCGTGGCTGGGACGGAGCGGGGCGGGCCGATCCCCGAACACGATGAACGTGAAGGCGTGCACTACAAGCGCGACCAGAACGGCCAACCGGTGGTGACCCGCGCCCACCCGGAGGTGCTGGCGGAGATCGCCGAAAAGGTCGATGGCGAGGTCGTATCTCTCGAAGACCCGGAGGTCGTGCACGAAATCGCGGATGCGGTGGGGCGGCTCCGTACGCGCGAGGTCGAAGAGACCCGCAATATCAGGCGGGTTGAGCGATTTCCGATCTTCCTCGCTGCAGCCGCGATCCTCCTCTTCCTCGGTTTCGCGATGTCCCCGTGGCGGCGACTGGCGACTGCAGCCGCAATCTTAGTGATTGCCGCGCCTTCTTTCGCCGTCGCTCAGGGCGTGTCTCCTGCGACGTCTACGCCGCGGGTGGATGCGCCTCTGGTGACCGACGACCAACCGGCGGCGGTCGAGGCGGTGCCTTCGGCTTCGTGGTGGCAGCGCCTGATTCCGGGTGGAAGCCGCCGCCTCGCCCGGCGGGGTGTCGGCAAGTGGCGTCAACAGAAGTTCGATGAAGCGACAATGTCCTTTGCCGGCGCCGCAGAACTCGACCCCAACGGACCAGAGAGGCTGTATGACCTCGGCACAGCCCTCGCGGCCGGTGGTAGCCTCGAGATGGCAACACCGCTTTTGGCTACGGCGGACCGGGACGGGGTTCCTTTCGCGGCCTACAATTCGGGAACCGCGGCACTCGTGCAATCGCAGCCGGACGCTGCACTTGAGTGGCTGCGACGGGCAATGCTCGCTGATCCTGACGATCTCGCGGCCAAACACAACTACGAGCTCGCGCTGAGGATGCGTGATCAGCAGCAACAACAACAGGATCAGCAGGATCAGCAGGACGAACAGGAACAGGATCAACAACAGGAGCAAGAGCAAAAAGAGGGGGACGGTGAACAGCAGCCGACACCGACCCCGCAGCAGAGCCAGGGCGCAGCCCCTACACCGACGCCCGATGCGAACCAACCGCTTTTCGCGGCCCTCGAAAGGGCCGAGGCGGAGGCCAGGGAAGCCCTTCGCTCGCCGACTCCGAAAGCTGGCAAGGTGGAGAAAGACTGGTGAGGCGGGCCTTTTTTCTTGCAGTGGCATTCCTGGTCGCTGGAGTCACTATTGCCGGCGCAGCTGATCCCAGCCTCGAGGTCCACCTCGACCCCCGCAAGATTGGGATCGAGGACGCGACCGTGCTGGTTGTCCGGATCCTCGAGCCGGAGGGGACGCCGGAGGTCGACCTCGGCGCGCTCGAGAACCTCAAGGTTGTCTCCGGCCCATCAACCAAGACCGAGTTTTCGTGGATCAACGGGGCAGCTACCCGGGCCGTCAGCTATAGCTACGTCGTGCAGGGCCTGGAGGTAGGGGCGGCCGCGATTGGCCCTGTGACGGTGAGGCTTGATGGAACCGAGCTACGATCCGAGATAGTACGGGCCGAAATCGTCCCCGGCAGTATCCTTCCGCAAAGGCAGCAGGGGCGGCGTTCGCCATTTCCGTTTGATCCTTTCGAAGACCTCTCCCAGCGTCGCCAACAACCCCGCTCAGCTCTGGTCGTCCTCAGACAACTGATTGGCGCAACTCAGGTGGTGCTCGGTCAACCGGTTCGAGTAGCAATTGTCCTCGATACGACCGCGGGCGGCGTCGACGGTTTCGAGTGGACAACCCCGCCCGCCTATCCAGGTTGGTGGGCCCAGAAAATTGAGCCACCGGAGCGAGTCACCGGCGATGTGGTGGAGGTTGAGGGAGTTCGCTTCAACAGATTCGTGGTCGCGAGCCACGTGCTTGTTCCCCTCAAGACCGGCCAACTCGAGGTGCCGCGTGTCGAGGCAAGGATCGGTTTTCGAACTGCGAGCCTTTTCTCACCGCAACAGGTGGTGGAACGCGCCACCGACGCGAGAACCGTCGAGGTTTCACAGCGGCCCCGCCCGCCAGCGGGGTTCTCCGGTGCGGTTGGTGATCTTCACTACCGGGCATCGATCGAACCGGAGACCATCGACTTCGGGGAGTCGTCTGTGCTGACCATCGAGCTCCGAGGAAACGGCAACCTACCTCTCGTGGAGGCCCCCGCGATGTGGCCGGCGTGCCTGGACTGCGAGAGCTATCCACCCGAAGAAGAGAGCAACGTGGTGGTTGACGACGGCGGGATCCACGGTAGGCGTGTCTGGCGAACGACCCTGGTGCCCCGTACCTCGGGTGAGATCGAGCTCGAGCCGGTGATGCTGGCGGTTTTCGATCCGGCTGCCGGCCATTACCGGAAACAGACCCTCGGGCCCCTGCGCCTCGTGGTGGAGCCGCCACCCGCGACACCGACCCCGGCGGTGGAGGAGGAAGAGCGGATCGTCGATCAGCACGAGTCGGCCGAGGCGGCGCCATCGATGAACAATGCCGAAACCGGCGTCCCTCTGTGGGCTTGGATCGCCGGTGCCCTCATCGTCGGTCTCGCTCTCGGCGGTGTGGTGCCGTTATTCATGGTCCGGAGGCGCAAAGGAACACTTCCTCCGCGCCGTGCCGGGGAGAGTCCAGCAGAGCGTGCTCGTGAGCTCCAGGTGGCTCTCGAGCGGTGGTGGATGGATGCGCGGACTCGCTCCAAAGGCCGCAATCTCGAGGGGGAGATGCAGCAACTGCGGCGCGAGCTCGAGGCCATACGTTTTGCGCCTGGCCGAGCTGACCATACCGAGACCGTACATGACCTCGAAGAACGCCTGAAGGGGCTGATGCGTCGCGCGTGATACGATTATTTAATGGGTCCACCAGATGTCCACAGCCTGCCACTGGGCGATCTTGAGCCCTTTCTCGACCGCAAACGCTACTCAGCGTTCGCTATGTCACAGCTGCAGCTGCCGTCGTTTCTCAGCGAGATCCTGAGGAAGGCGAACGACTTCGTGCCGTCGGAGGCGGGATCGATTCTCATGGATCGGCCGATCGAGCGGGGCGAGACGCCTTCAGAAATCCTGCTCTACTTTGTGGCCGCTTTTGGTCCCTCCGGTTCGGCCCTCCTCGGAAAAAGTCTTCGCGCCGATCGTGGTGTGGTCGGAAACGTGTATAGGTCCGGAGAGCCCTACCTCATGTCGGACCCGAAAAACGATCCCAACTTCTACTCCAAGTTCGACGAAGACCATGAGTTCCGAACCACCGGTGTGGTCGCGGTGCCGGTCCGAATCGAGCGCACCGTGTGTGGTGTTCTCGAGCTGCTCAACCGCTCTGATGGCAAACCCTACACCGAACGCAATATGCAGATGCTCGAGATTTTCGCGCGCTACACTTCGATCTCGATCGAAAATCTCCTCGACGCGCAGCGAGCGACCGAGATGGCGCGCCGCGATGATCTCACCGGTCTGTATAACGATCGCTTCTTTCACCACCGGCTGAGTGAGGATCTCATTCGCGCTGACGTGACCCGTTCCACGATCGCCCTGCTTTTTCTTGATATCGACAACTTCAAGTCCGTCAACGATACGCACGGCCACCTTGCCGGATCGCAGGTGCTGAAGGAGCTTGGATGGCTCCTGACGCGCGCTGTGACCGACGAAAAGTCAACACTTGCGCGCTACGGCGGGGATGAATTTGTTGTGATATTGCCGGACCATAACCTGGAGATGGCCTGCGAAGTGGCGACGAGGATCCAGACGGAGCTGGCAAATACTCAATTTCTTCAGGGCTCCTTTTCCTGGTCCGAAGGGCCGGTCTACTGGCGCCAGCCGCTCACCGCCTCCATCGGCGTCTCTGTCTATCCCCACCACCTTGAAGAAGAACCTCCTCCTCCGTGCCGCTGACCTCGCCATGTACCGCGGCAAAGAAAACGGCAAGAACCAAATCCGTATCGCGGACTAAAATCCGTCTCCGTGCTCGTTTCCATCTCCGTGCCCGAGGTCGCTATCGCTATCGGGATCGCTATCGCTATCGACTGCCGCCTACCACGCCTTTCTGAGAGAAAAGTGTGAAAATAAGGATGGCGCCTGAGTTCCCTCCGCCTCTTCCTGGCTTTTGAAACTCTTTGTGATTTCTTGGTGCCCTTGGTGTCTTGGTGGTGAATAGGGAGGGTGGGCGGCTTCCGAAGCCGTATTCCCGAAAAGCCGAAAAGCCGAAAAGCCCCATCCTTCGCGTCAAAATGGCAGAGAACAATCACTCAGCAAGCCGGAACTTCGGAGTAAAGTGGCTCTCTCGATGCAAAAACCTGTGAAATCCGGGTCGATATCGAGAAATTTCTGAGAAAATGCCCTCAGCCGGAAACTTGGCAAGGCTTTTGCTGTTACGTGATCTGACAGATGCCGGTGCGCTTGAACTCATCGGCCCTTGGAGGTTCCTAAATGAAAAGTGACGCTCAGAAGGTATTTTCCCTCGCGGCGGTTGTTGTTGCCGCGATTCTCTTTGGCATGATCCTGTCCGGTGGGCTCGATATGACAAAGCGGGTCGATGCAGATCGGCCGGAACCGGTGCCGGCGGCCACATCCGGAGGTTTGGTTCTTCCCGATTTCGCCGACCTGGCCGACCACGTCGTTCCGTCGGTGGTGTCGGTGTATTCGGACGAGGTCCGGGAGCCATCGGAAGATGGCGGCAGGATGCCGAACGATCCCTTTCACTTCTTCTTCGGTCCCCGCGATGACGGTCGCGAAGATGGTCGCCAGCGGGAGCCGCAGGTTCGCCGGTCCTCCGGCTCGGGCTTCTTCATCACCGCCACGGGTGAGATCGTCACCAACCACCACGTCATCGAGGACGCCGACAAAATTCGGGTCCGGCTTGTAGATGACGTGGAATATGAGGTGGAAGTCGTCGGGATGGATCCGGCCACCGACATCGCACTACTGCGGGTGGTCAAACCCGATCGTGATTTTGACCATCTCGCTCTCGGAGACTCGGCAGCGGTTCGCGTCGGACAGTGGGTCATGGCCGCCGGCAACCCCCTCGAGATGGAGCACAGCGTGACCGTGGGAGTCGTGTCGGCCAAAGGGCGGGCCCTCGGTCTGTCGGCCGAATCGAATTCCTTCGAGAATTTTCTACAAACTGACGCCGCTATCAACTTCGGCAATTCCGGAGGTCCGTTAGTCGACCTCCATGGCAATGTCATCGGCATCAACACCGCCATCAACGCGGCCGGGCAGAATATCGGTTTCGCGATCCCGATCGATGTTGCCCGCCGGATCCTGCCCCAACTGCGGGAGAGTGGACGGGTGGTGCGTGGGTATCTCGGTGTTTCCATCAACAACATCAATCCTGGTGAGGCCGAGGCCTTTGGGCTCGACAGCAACGAGGGCGCGCTGGTGGTGCAGGTGGTCACCGACCACGCGGCTGACAAGGCCGGCGTGCGGCACGGCGACGTCATCGTCAAGGTAGACGGAGAGCCGATCGAAAACACTCGTGAGCTGATCGATACCATTTCGGCGATGCCGCCGGATACCAAGGTCGAACTTCGTGTCATGCGGGATGGAAAGCCGAAGACCTTGACCGTGGTCCTCGAAGAACGTGACGACGCCGACGCGAGTGCCGAACCGGCTGAAGGTCCGGGTGACGAGGGTGATGTCTTCGAGCGCGTCGGGGTCGCGGTGACCCAACTCGACCCGTCGGTGAGGCAGAACTTCCGCATCGAAGAGGACATCGAGGGCGTTGTGGTGACCCGAGTGCGGCCACTTTCGCCTGCCGGCCAGGAGGGCGTGACGCCTGGACTCGTCATCACCGAAGCCAACGGCGTGCCGATCAACAGCCCCTCGGATCTCGGAGCAGTCATCGAGGACGTCGATGCCGGTGGCTATCTGCGGTTGTATGTCTTTATTCCGCGGGCCGACGCCTATCGCTTTGTCATCCTGAGGCTCGAAGAATAGAGCGAGACGCTACCATCAACAGGGCGCACCTTCGGGTGCGCCCTTTTTTTGACTATGGTGTGAGCTGACCCGGACGAAGTATCCAGTGACCAGTGGCCAGTGGCCAGTGACCAGAAATCAGTGAAGAGCGGTCAGCGGGAGAGTTCGAGAGGGTGGGTGGGTACTGGTTACTGATTACTTGCTTCAATTCGTCCCACTCGGTGGAGAATTGGCCGCGCCCTCAGGTGGGTCTGGAATTGGCCCGAAGGACTGCTCATACATCTGCACGTTGTGGCTCAGCGCCCGCAGGAGCTGTTTCGCCTGGAATGGGTTCATGATGATTCGCGCCACTACCGGGATGTCCTCACGGCCGGGTAATGTGCGGCCGAAGTCGAGCAACACCTCGGAGAAGTTGTGGGCGATGCTGACGAAATTTGAATAGTGGCCGAGGCCGATCTCGGAGCTCAGGGTCAATTTGGGTACCTTTGGAACCTTTGGACGTTCGTCGCTCATGATGCCTCCTCTGGGGCCTGGATCGATGTAAGAAAGGTAACACGTTGAGGAGTACGGGAGCGGGCGAGCAGCGTCAATTGAGAGCGCCTTGTCGCTTCAGCGACACCGGGGGGAGGAGAGGGACCGGACGCAAGATCCAAGATGCAAGATGCAAGATGCAAAATGAAGAGCAACTCTGAGTCCGAGGTTGTGGGTGGGTGGTCTTGTATCTTGCACCTTGTATCTTGCATCTTGATTGCGCATGGCACAATCTCCCCATGAGTGGTCGCGACGAAATCCTTGAGCTTTTCCAGCGGGCGGCGGCCGACCGCGAACACGGCGCGGTCGAGATCGAGAGGACGCTGATTCGCGGTCTCCTCGATATCAAGACCAGATTGCGTGTCGAAAGTCTCCATCGAGGTTTGAAGATGCTAGCCGAGGGCCAGCCGGCAATGGCCAACCTGCGCTCGATGGCGGCGTGGATGGCCGCGATTGAAAGCCCGGCCTCCTGTGTATCCCGGCTGGCGCGCCGCGCGGCCGTGCTCGATGAGCTTCCCGAGCGCCTCGCAGCCAACGCCTGGCAGCACATCGAGAATTCCGCCACGGTCGTCACATTGTCTCGTTCGAGCGCGGTGGCCGCCACTATCGAGGGCGCCTGGGAGCGGGGATGGGGCGGTTCGGCGGTGGTTTTGGATGGTATGGCGTCGGCATGCGGTGCCGATCAAGCACGACGGTTGGAGGCCTCAGGTCGAGCCATTTCACGACCCGATAGCGATGCTTTGGTGTGGCTGAACGGGGCCGCGGTTGTTGTATTGGTGGGTGCCGATGCGGTCGGTGGGCGACGGTTTGTCAACGCTGCCGGAACTCGAAAGCTCCTCGAGTTGTCCCGTCTGCGGCAAGTGGAAACGGTGCTGGTCGCCGACACCGGCAAGGATGTCGGCGAAGAGATAGTGGACGAAATTGTCCGCCGACTTCCGTTCGACCGCGAATCGCGAGACCGCGAGTGGCCAATCTTCGAGGCGGTGCCGCTAGAGCTCGTAACCGCCCGCGTCACGGAATAGGTGTCAGCCGTCAGCAATCAGGTTTCAGCCCTTCGCACGCCGACTGAACATGACAGATTGCGGGATTGTTGTGGCTGCTCGACCTTTTATTGCTGGATCCTCCGACTCAGAAGCCGAAAGCTCAACCCGCCAACGTTGTCCTCAAAGCCCTTCTTTGGAACCGCCGTAGAGCCGCGGAGCGGCGAAAGATGAATAGCCTGGGGCGTGAGCCCCAGGTGCGGCGATCAATAAATGAAGAAAAGCCGCGGAGCGGCGACAGAAAAACAAGGTTGAATGGCCGCAGCTCACGCTGCAGCAGCAGTCTGCCGCCCCTCCGGGGCTCAATAATTTTTTCTCATCGTTCCTGGGGCTGACGCCCCAGGCTAAATATCTGTCGCGCCTCCGGCGCTTTGCTGATTGCTGAGAGCTGAGCCGCTTGCAAAATTCAGGAATTCTCGACAAAGCAACACTTCAGATCGTCCGCACACTGCGGTGGATTCTGGGTGAAGTTGTTGTAGGCGCGTCCTTTAGGGCGCGCGAGAAGCGCATCGAAGTAATCGTTGGCGGGCCCTCGAACCCGCCGACGGCAGCGACATGTGGCCGAGGCCGGGGATCGCCGGCCATCGGCCACTCGCTGGTGGCGGTGCGTCACGACGCCCGAAGGGCGTCAGTAAGGACCCGCCTACAAACGAAATCGGTAATTTTGCAAGCGGCTCAGCTGACAGCTGATAGCGACGCGCTCCTGTGCTAAAGTACGCCCCGTGAAAGTTTTGCGACGATTCCTGTTGACCGCGACCGGGTTGGCTGTGGTGGCTCTATCGGCCGCAGACCCGGCCCCGAAAACGGTCTCGATCGATGATCTCGAAGGAAGCGCCAAGCTCGATGCTTTGATCCAGCGGGTGGTCGAACGGCAACGCACCCTGCGCACCCTCGAAGCAGAGTTTGTGCAGCTCAAAGAGAGCGCCCTGCTTCTCGAAGCCGTGGAGTCGACTGGCACTTTTCTGTTCCGGGCTCCGGATCTGGTGCGCTGGGATTACCGGCGACCGGACTCCATGGTGGTTCTCTTCGCCGAGAACACAGTCACTACCTACCACCCTGCGCAGGCCCGTGCCGAGCAAATCAAAGTATCCAACAAGCAACGCCGATTCGTGAGAGTTCTCGCGGGGACCCAACCCCTTGATGACCTGACCTCGCACTTCAGCATCACGCTGGCGGATCCCGGCGGCCAGGCCCACTATCGGTTGACGCTCCGGCCGGTCGGGAACATCCTGTCCAAAAAGCTACAGTCGGTGAAAATCGAGGTCGATCGGAAGCTCTTTCTACCAGTGGTGATCGAATACAACGAGGCCGATGGGGACAGGACCCGCTACGAGTTCAAGAAGATGGTCATCAACCCGGAAATCGACGATTCGCGCTTCGACCTCGAACTGGGCGCAGACGTGAAGTTGGAGACCCTCGACGCCTCGGCCGGCATCGGCTGATCCTGGCGTCCGGACCGGTACCCATCTGATGTTGCCCTTTTCCGTAATTGGTAAGGATCTTGAGACCTCCGCTCGAGCCGCCGAGCTGAGAACGCCCCACGGGGTGGTGCGAACGCCTGCCTTTATGCCCGTAGGTACCGCGGGGACGGTCAAGGGCATGGCGGCATGGGAGCTCGAACGTCTTGCTCCTGAGATGATTCTCGGCAACACATACCACCTGCTGCTGCGGCCGGGCGCCGAACGCATCGGCCGTCTCGGCGGACTCCATCGGCTTATGGGGTGGAACGGCCCGATTCTCACTGATTCTGGAGGATTTCAGGTTTTTTCGCTCGCCGGTCGCCGCACGATGGACGCCGATGGCGTCACCTTCAGGTCCCACATCGACGGCGACCAGCATCGCCTGACCCCCGAGAGCGTCATTGAAACCCAGGCGGTGCTTGGGGTCGATGTGGCGATGGTGTTGGATGAGTGTCTTCCATATCCGGTGGATAACGAGCGGGCTGAGCGGTCGACGGCAACCAGCGTCGAATGGGCGCTGCGTGGACTTGGCCGGGCACAGGAGATTCGGCGCGGAGAGGGCGGCTGGGAGGGCGGCGTGTTCGCCATCCAACAGGGTTCGCTTGATTCCGCGCTGCGTCGGAGCTCGAGTGAAGCCCTGGTGGCTGCGGACTTCGACGGCTATGCCATCGGTGGTCTCGCGGTGGGGGAGCCCGCAGATGCCCTTTATGAGGCGGTAGCCATGGCTGCTCCGATGCTCCCCGACCACCGGCCACGATATCTCATGGGCGTAGGTTATCCGGAGGACATCCTGCACGCGATCGATTGCGGGGTCGATCTCTTCGATTGTGTCCTTCCGACACGGTCGGCGCGGACTGGCAAGGTCTTCACCTCGTCCGGCGATCTGGTGATCAAGAACGCGCGCTTTGCCGATGATCCAAAGCCCCTCGATGAGAGCTGTTCCTGCCCCACATGTGCGGTTTACTCTCGCGCTGCGCTACGCCATCTCTTCGTGGCTCGCGAGGTCACGTCGGTGGTGCTCCTGACGATGCACAATCTGTGGTTCTACTTGAGCTTGATGCGCGAGGCTCGGGAGGCTATCATGACGGGCCGCTATACGCGGTTTCGCGCCCGGGTGGAGAAGAATCGCAGTTCCGCCCGGGAACAGATAGCGCCCACTGAAAACGAGAGGTGAATCATGGAAGGTGGAGCCGGGGGTGGTCCCCTGTCGATGGTGATGATGTTTGCCCTGATATTCGGGGTGTTCTACTTCCTTGTCATCATGCCAGCAAAGAAGACGCAGAAGAAAAAGGATGCCATGATCGGGGCCCTCAAGAAGGGGGACAAGGTGGTGACTTCCGGCGGCATCTACGGCACGGTGGCCGCAGTCGAGGACCAGGCGTTGCTACTTAAAATTTCCGAAAACACCAAGATCCGGATAGCCAAGAGCGCCATCGGCGGACCCGTCGGCGCAGACGACGGCACTTCCTGAAGCGGAGGCGAGTGTGGACTCGAAGATACTCTGGCGAATAATACTGATTCTGGCAGTGGTAGCCCTCAGCGTGTGGTCATTGTACCCACCCGGAGAGAAGATCCACTACGGACTCGATCTTTCCGGTGGTATTCACCTGGTGCTGCAGGTGCAGACTGATGATGCCATCAAGGCTGAACTCGATGATGCTGCTCAACGGCTTGTCAGCCGGGCAGCGGAGGAGGGTCTGGAGCTCTCTCAGGGAGAGAGCAACATCGACGACCTGAGCTTCACCATCAGAGTGCCGGCCGATACCGACGCCGCGGCCCTTCGGGAGCTCGCAGGTAGCTGGGTGCCTGAATACGGGGTTGATCCCGGGGTCGGCGAGTGGACCTTCCAGCTGCCGCCGAACATGGACCGTACGGTTCGCGACATGGCTGTCCGGGCGTCATTGGAGACGATCTGGAACCGTGTCGATCAGTTCGGCGTTGCCGAGCCGGTCATCCAGCGTCAGGGCCTGGAGAGCGATCGCATCCTCGTCCAGCTGCCCGGCGTGGACGACCCTGCGCGAGTCAAGGACTTGATCTCTTCGACCGCGTTCCTGGAGTTTCAGGAGGTGGTGGCGGGGCCGGCGCCGGATAGGCAGAGTCTGCTCGCTGCAATCGGCGGAATGACGCCGTCCGACTCGGAAATCGTGTCGGGAGACCGCCGGGGGCTCGACGGCCAGGTTCTCGGTGTCGATTACTACCTGCTCAAGAAAGCGGCGATCATCTCCGGACAGGAGCTGCGGTCGGCCAGGAGGAGCCAGGACGAGTACGGCCAGCCTGTGGTCAATTTCGCAACCCAACCGTATGCGGCCGATAAGTTTGGCCAATACACGGGTTCCCACATCGGCACCCGGATGGCGATCGTGCTCGACCAGAAGGTGATCTCGGCGCCCTCGATCGAATCGAGGATCCCGGGTGACGGCCGCATCACCGGCAGCTTCACGATCGAGGAAGCCGAAGATCTGGCTCTGAAGCTTCGAGCCGGCGCCCTTCCCGCCGCCATCACCTATCTCGAAGAGCGGACGGTCGGACCGTCGCTCGGTCGCGACTCTGTGGTGCGTGGAGTGCGGGCGGCGGTTTCCGGGCTGCTGTTGGTGATGGTCTTCATGCTCGTCTATTACCGGCGGTCCGGGCTCAACGCCAATGTCGCCCTGATCCTCAACATCATGATCCTGCTCGGCGCGATGGCCTACTTTGGCGCGACACTGACCCTGCCCGGGATCGCAGGTGTGATCCTCACGATTGGCATGGCGGTGGATGCCAACGTGCTCATCTTCGAACGCATCCGTGAAGAATTGCAGGTGGGCAAGACCGTGAAGGCGGCCATCGACACCGGATTTGCCCGGGCCTTCGGCACCATTCTCGACGCCAACCTGACGACCATGATTGCCGCCCTGTTCCTCTTCAATTTTGGCACCGGCCCCATCAAGGGCTTCGCAGTAACCCTATCAATCGGCATTCTGGCCAGTGTTTTCACGGCCGTGTTTGTCTCTCGCACCCTCTACATGATTGTTCTTGCCGGCCGCGAGCGCGTCGAGAGCCTCAGTATCTGATTGGATGAATCCATGCGCATCATTGGCGACACCAATATTCCGTTTCTTTCCTACCGCAAAATCGCTATGTCACTTTCGGCGTTGGCGATTGTTGGCGGTCTGGCCTACCAGTTCCTCGGTCCTGGGCTCAATCTTGGCATCGATTTCGTAGGTGGGACCCAGGTTACGCTCAAATTCCGCGACCAACCGAATCTCGGAGTGTTGCGATCTGCGATCGATGAGCTCGCGGCCGGTACCCCAACCATTCAAAGCTTTGACGAAGCAGAGAAGAACGAGGTTCTGATCCGGATCGAGAATCCAGAGGGCGAGGAGGGTGACTTCGCGAGCCCGATTCTGGATCTTCTCAACCGCGATTTTAATGCCGAGATTGGTGACAGCTTCGACCTCAACACCAATGGCTCGGTGAACCTGACGACGCTTCTGGTGGCGGCTGATCCCGATGGCATGGGTGGCGACGACGAGGCCCGCCGAGTCTATTATGAGCCGATGGCAGAGGCCGTGTACAACTACCGAAATCGGACACAGGCGGAACACAAGGGTATTTTTCACTCCCTCGACGAGCTCGCGAACGTCGAAGAGCTGAGTGATTCTGCCCGCGCTTATCTCGAGGCGAACGCTGCGGTAGGCGCCTTCTCCTTGCTCGGAACCGAAAGCGTCGGACCGGCGGTTGGCGCGGACCTGCAGAAGAAGGCGCTGCTGGCGATCGGGTTTTCGCTCGTTGGCATGTTGGTCTATATCTGGATTCGATTCCAGCTGCCGTACGCGGTGGGCGCAGTTGCGGCCCTGTTCCATGACGTGCTCATCACCCTTACCGCCCTTGCCGTGACCCATCGCGAAATCAACCTGCCGACGATTGCGGCCCTCCTGACCCTGGTTGGTTATTCGGTGAACGACACGGTCGTGGTCTTCGACCGGGTGCGCGAAAATCTGAGGTTGCGCCGTGGTGAGGAGCTCGAGTCGGTGATGAATCTGTCGATCAACCAGACTCTGTCACGGACCTTCATCACCTCGGGTACCACGCTGGTTGTCGTGTTGAGCCTCTACATTTTTGGTGGCGATGTCATCAACACGTTCGCCTTCGTGCTTCTCATAGGCATCCTTGTCGGCACCTACTCATCCATTTTTGTCGCCTCGCCTGTGGCGTTGGCGATGAACACGGGGCTGGTCTCGCGCCGTGAGCGGAGACGTCTCAAGGGACGCCGCTGACACGAATTCTGAATTCTGAATTAGGAATTCCCATCCCACCACCCCCTTGAATTCGACGAGTGGGTGGGCGGAAAATCCGAAATCCGAAATCCGAAATCCGAAATTCCCCCGGGTGGGTGGTAACTCAAAACTCCCCTGGGAGAGTGGCCGGCATTCCTAATTCCTAATTCCTCATTCCTCATTCAAAACGCCCCTCAGACCCTCCCAGGAGCTCTCTCGCGGTGTAATGGCCATCACATCGCGCCACGTGAGCGGACGCGGACTCGGGCGCGTTTTGGGCTGTTTCTTGACCCGAGGGATAAAATAGATGGATGGCCAGTCTGCATGTCTCACCAGGCTTCGTAGCGAGACCGGAAAGATGGTGCGAGATGTGGTGTTTGCGACCCGAGGGCCGCGCAGGCGTACTTGACGGTACGTCGAGCAGCCCGACGGGAGCAAACGCCGCAGATTTCCACAGATTTCCGGCCGCAGCAGAAGGTTGTTGAGACATGCAGGCTCAAGGAGTCACGACTGCGCCGGTTGAGGCGAAGGTCCGCATCGAGGACATTCTCAACCGCATGGAGCGGTATCGTCCTGACCTGGACGAGGA
>RCNC010000822.1_pt1 | contig 20321 bp, 14 predicted proteins | sample 2041301 | NCBI WGS metagenome assembly RCNC01 (sample SAMN09708231, study PRJNA481090) | Marine sediment metagenome, whole genome shotgun sequencing project. | biome: marine sediment; feature: ocean; material: sediment; isolation source: Sewage treatment plant 13A marine sediment (STP13A) ...
GATCGATCCAAAAAAGGAAATCAAAGTTTGCCCGAATGTCAGTGAGCGCATGAAATTCAGGGACGGCGAAATACCGGATATTCTGCTTAAACCGGGGGAAATCATTATCCCTGAAAAACTGGCCGCAGGTTTGAAGATTAAGATTGGATCCTCTGTGGTGCTGGTAGCCAACAACAAGGATGGTTCTGTAAACGGCCTTAATTTCAGTGTAGCCGGGATTATAGAAAGCCTTTTAGGGCCTCAGGGCAAGGAAGGGTATATGCATATAAAAGATGCCCAATCTTTGCTTCGTATGGAAAAACCAGAAGTGATAGAAATTGCACTGCGAATTAAGGAATTTGATAAACTCGACCATGTTTACAAAGACCTTAAGTCTTCCCTGGCAAAGTTTAAGAATAAAAAAGGAAAAGCTGCTTTTGAAATACATACATGGGAAAAACTTTCACCTTTTTCAAATATAGCTAAAATGATAGACATCATGACTGTTTCTATGAAAATAATCATGATCGCTATTGTTCTTATAAGTATTTTAAATGTGATGATGATGTCTGTTTACGAAAGGGTCAGGGAAATCGGAACCATGTCCGCCATTGGTACCGCTCCAGGGAAAATAATGGGACTGTTCTTGGCAGAAGGATTATCCCTTGGGCTTATCAGTGTCCTGGTCGGCAACTTTATCGGGATCTTCGGGATTTATATTTTAAACATTTATAAAATTAGGTACGCTTTTGGCAGGATGGATAATCTTTTATTATCTCCGACAATCAGCCTTTCAGAGCTGGTTTGGGTGTCGGCAATCGTTTTAGTGGTTTCGGTTTTTGCCACTTTGCAACCTGCATACAAGGCTTCTAAGATGGAACCGGTTGATGCTTTGGGGCATGTATAGGAAGAAAATTTCCAAATCCGAAACATAAAAATGAGGATCATTAATTTAAGAGGGATATTATGAAAAAAACATTACTGATAGTGTTTATGTCTCTGTGCATTTCTGCACCGGCATTTGCTCTTGACGGAAATGAAATGCTTAAAAATGTTGACCGCAATCTGAATCCGGAAAGTTATGAACTGTACAGAAAACTGATAAATATTGAACCGGACGGCTCGAAAAAAGAGTTTGTCATGTATGCTGTCAAAAAGGACAAGGAGAAGATGGCATCTGTCTTTTTGTCTCCAGCCAGTGAAAAAGGCAGAAGCACCCTGCGGATCGGAGAAAACATGTGGCTTTATATTCCGAATGTAGGCAAGCCTATCCGTATCACCAGTTTGCAATCGGTAACAGGTGGAGTTTTCAACAATTCGGATATTATGCGCCTTGATTACAGTGCGGAATACAACTGTGAAAAGGTTGAAGCGACAGACAAGGGACATATTCTTCACCTTAAAGCAAAGACAAATGCCGTTGCCTATGACAAAATAAAAATGTGGGTTTATGGTAAAAGACTTCTTCCGGATAAAACAGAATGCTTTGCTTCATCGGGAATGCTTATTAAAACTCTATATTTTAAAAAGGTCAAAGATTTTGGCGGCGGTATTGTTCGTCCTGCCGTAATCGAGACAGACAGCCCGCTCTATAAAGGGTATAAATCGATTATGATTTTTGCAAAGGTGAAAGCAAAAGATCTGCCTGACGAAGTTTTTACTTTAAATTACATGTCAAAAGTTGAAGGTCTCAGGCAGTAATGAAATTTTCTATTCGTATATTGTTCTTTTTAATCTTTATATATATTCCCATTCCCGGATATATTTTTGCAGAGGATAAAAGTTCAGATACGATTGATCTTGACTTTAAAATTCCTGAAGTTGAAAAAAAACCATATTCATTCAATGCTGAATTTAAAATATCAGAAACGATAAAGGGATTCGATGAGGACAGCCTCCTTTTTCATCAGAGATACCCAAACGGCAGTGATGATGGCACCTTTTATCAAACCGATTTGAATCTTAAGGTTGAGGGGAGTTACCAGGTTAGCATAGTAAAACTTTACGCTCGCCTTAATGGAAATCTTTACTATAGCGATGAAGAAGATTGGGAAAATGACCGAAGAACGGAAGAGGCTTATGTATCGCTGTTACCAGGTCCCTCTGTATCCTTAGATGCCGGCAAAAAAGTATTAAAGTGGGGAAAGGGATATGCCTGGAATCCGGCAGCCTTTTTCAGCCGTCCGAAAGATATTGAAGACCCGGATGAAACCCTGGAAGGATACTATGTCGTCAGCGGCGATTTGATAAAAAGTATAGACAGTCCACTCAAGACGGTCGCCCTCACACCTGTCATTCTTCCGGTATCAAGACATATCAATGATGAATGGGGCACGGAAAGAGAGACTATATGGGGAGGCAAGGTTTATTTTTTTGCTTTTGACACAGATTTGGACATTATGCTTCTGGCAGGAGAAGAAGTAGAAGACAGGTTTGGGATCGATTTTTCCAAAAATATTTCTGTTAATTTTGAAATCCACGGTGAAGCAGCTATTGTCTTGGATTATGTAAAATATATAACCGATCAGCAGGGGAATCTGACTGAAAAAAAATATGACGCAAAAAGTTATCTTCTCGGTATCCGCTATCTTACAGGTTATGACACAACTTATATTTTCGAATATTACAGAAACGGGCAGGGTTATACCTCAGATGAAATGAAAGATTACTTTACCCTTATTGAAGACGGATACCAGGATTACATCAACAGCCAAAACATGGCAAAGCTTTCTAAAAGCAGAGAATATGGAAGTCAGTTTTATAACAAACAAACCGTAATGAAAGATTATCTTTATCTGAAGGTGTCGCAAAAAGAGCCCTTTGATATTTTGTATTTTACGCCTTCTGTTACCTGCCTCTACAATATAAATGATAAAAGCGGTTCAATCATGCCCCAGATAATATACACTCCCATAACCAATCTTGAATTTGAGCTTAAAACCACATTTCTTTTGGGAAAAGACTATACTGAATTCGGAGAGAAATTAAACGACTATAAAATTTATGCGGCAGTAAAGTACTACTTCTAAAGAAAACGGTTTCGTAAAAAGTCCAACTTCTGCGTTGTAGCGGTTTTTCAGGAACTCGACATACTATATGTATAGTCTCATTCCTGAAAAACCGCTACGCCTTGAATTTGAACTTTTTACGAAACCGTTTAAAAGGGTTGTGGGCAAACTGTCTGGTGTGAAAAAGGCTTTAAACTTTTTCACACCAGGGATCCAATTTCTGCATCCAAATTTCTTAGGTTGAAATCTGCCCGTACCCATCGATGAAAGTGCAATTTTCCTAATATTTCCTAATTATGTTAATTGCTACTGTAATGGGTTAACCTTCTTTCCGTAATTAGCAAAGGGCGTGCCATCCAATTTTAATCTAAACAAAACCTTTAAATACAGAAAGTTGCCTTTGATCAACCGCTTATGGTTCACTCAATCTGACAGAAGATTTTAGAAAAATTACGAAAAAGTTTCGCAAGATTTCGAAATCGAAAATTTCTAAATAAGTAATTTTACTTAGGTGAAGACATGCTTCGAGAGAGAAGAAGCTTCGCTTGCTGGGAAAACCCAAATTTTAAAGGTAATGAAAAATGAATGAAAAAAATTATTTCAAATATGAAAGAGCACTTCGGCCTGGCGAGTCTATTATAGATCGAAAACAAAAAAGTAAAGAATTGTCAACCAAACGAGGAAAGGTCATCATAAGCTCCTTCTGCAGCCCTGATGATATCGCATCGTTATCGTTTATAGAGGCCTATACAAAGTATGCCGGATACAGGTCCATTGTCTCTAAGAAAGAGACCCTTATCAAAACAGCCTCACAGCCGGATACAAATGTGACCCTGGCTTTTACTCCGGATGGGAAAATAGTCGGGTTTGGCATCTTAGAATACCCCCAACCCGGGGAACGCTGGCAAAGGATAGGGGGTTGGATCATGATGGAGGTCTCGGTCATCGAGGTCGGCAGGCCATGGAGATCCCTCGGCATATCCAAAAAAATTCTCCAGTTCCTTGTTGACCACCCACTAAAAGAAGGGAAAGTTTTCTACATGGTGGGGTACTCATGGACATGGGATCTGGAGGGGATATCCGCCATGGACTATCGGGACATGCTGATTAGTATATTTTCTCAGGAGGGGTTTAAGACCTTCAAGACAAATGAGCCTAACATTATGATGCGACCGGAAAATCTGTTTATGGCCCGAATTGGGGCCAATATATCCGAGGACATTAGAAAACGATTCAAACTGGTCAGGTTCGATTTAAGCCTGCAAGTTTGATTATGTTGTATGAAAAAGAAGCACTTCACTATCATTCAGAGCCGCGGCCCGAGAAAATCGAAGTTGAGCCTATCAGGCCGGGCCTGTCTCAATCCGATTTGAGTCTTGCATACACTCCCGGTGTTGCCTCTTCTTGTGTTCTTATAGCTACCCTGTTTTTTGCCCAACAGCGAACGGAGTTAGACTCATTCGTAACGATGGAATGGGATATGGATTTCGCGGAAAAGGAATGGGACGCAGGCAAAGCAACCATGGCCGTTGCTGGTAAAAACAAAGCTGAAAATATGCAGGGGGGCACCTGCCCCCCTTATGAAAAATTAATTAAAAATTTTCTAAACCCCTGAGTCTTTGTAGTTACAATAAAAGTTTTAATTACGTCCTTCCTATATACTCGCCATATGCCATGGCAACTGTTCTGTATACAAGGTGGGCTAACTTTGAAAACGGCAAAAATGCAAAGAGCATGAATACAAATACAAGGTGTATAAAATAGAGCCAGTAAGAAACGAATGCCCAGCCAAGTAATCTCGTTATTTCCGTACCCAAGCCGGTAAGACCCAGTCCAAGAACAAGTCCTAACAAATACCAGTCAACATAGCTGCTTACCTGGTCTGTTTTGGCCAGGCGGTTCTTTATAAGCAGAATGCTGCCTACAATAAGTGCAAGTCCCGCAATATTGGCAAGCCACTTAACGGGATTCATCTGTGAATAGGGGCCGTGTACCTGCAGAACATACAGTGTAAAAAAGAATATATTGGTTACGATAAACAGCGATATAAATGAATAAAGTACAAGCAAATGCGCTGTGGCCCGGTCCTTGTTGTCGCTGCACTCATTAAATTGTCTGTGCAATAGGATCTTTGGGATAACTCGGATAAGCCCCTGGATAAAACCACCAATTTCAAGTTCTTTTTTATCGGTTTTCCCTGTAAGCAATGCATTTTCATGAATATCATTTAAAAATCTTTTAAGACCCATGGCGAAAATAGCAAAAATCCAGACTGTCAGGGGAATAAAAATCAGATCGACCAGCCATGTGGAAAAGAAATGTGCGTGAACGATTTCAGCTCCCCCCGGGTTGAAGTTCAAAAAACCTGTAATAAGACCCAGAACAACAAAAATCACTACCGGGATTGCCAGGAGAAGCGGCAGCTTCTTCGGGTCATTAACAGCCTTGCCCAGTGCTTTTGGTACAGCGTAATCTGCGATGGCATAGGAGCGGATGGCTCCAAGCACATCACCCGGTTTTGCCCCTCTGGGACACAGGGTTGAACAGTCACCACAGTTATGGCACAGCCATATGTCGTAGTTGGCAACAAGTTTATCCTTTAACCCCCAGGATGCGGCAATCATTTCCTTTCTGGGGAACGGTTTGTTGTCCGGGGAAATCGGGCAGACTACCGAGCAGGTGGCGCACTGGAAGCACTTTTTCAGGTCTCCGCCACCCAGCCCTTCAACTTCTCTAATAAATCCTAGATCAGGCTCAATCATGTATGTATTCGCCATATTTACCTCCTGTATTGAAGACCGACTGTGCGACCTTTAAAATGTTTCAATTCTTATGGGTCTCTATGATTCTTTAATCAGGCAATCTTCAACCAAAAATCATCAATCAACTAGAACCCCTTAAACGGATTGGGACCGAGGTCTTCAATCATTTCCACAAAATCATTAATTATCTTGGGAAGTTTATCATAATCGTCGATTGCAACCTCAAATTGTGCAACCCTTTCCTCCTCCAAAGCCAGGCTTGAAAGCGCATCACCTATCTTTTTCATTCTGATATCTGCAAGTTCGCTTCCCTTCACAAAATGACACTGATAGTCATCCCCGTGCTTGCATCCGAGAAGGAAAACTCCGTCCATACCCTGGGCAAGTGCATCTTTAATCCAGATCACATTCACTGATCCAAGGCATCTGACAGGAATAAGCCGTACATCGGCTGAATAGGACAGACGGTTGAGACCTGCAATATCAAGAGCCGGGTAAGCGTCATTTTCACAAACCAGACCGAGAACCCGCATTGGAGGTTCATCATAATCGTCTTCAGAAGGAACACCCACGGCTTTCACCATGGAGCCGATACTGTCGATATTATAATCGGCAAATCCTATGATTCGTTCAGGACATGCCCCCATACAGGTGCCGCAGCGTCTGCACCGAGTCGGATTCAGTTTTGGCGTTCCTTTTTCATCATCATCCAGAGCGCCAAAAGGACATTCCTCCGTACACCGCTTACACTGGGTACATCTCTGGAAGAAAAAGTCAGGAAAGGTCATATCACCGGATCTTGGATGAACTGAAACCCCCCTGTTTGCCGACTCTATACATTGAATCGCTTTAAGAGCAGCCCCTGTTGCATCTTCCATGGATTCCTCTACGGTCATGCTCCGCCTGACACACCCGGCAGAATAAATTCCTGTTCGCTGGGTTTCATAGGGAAAGCATATGAAATTCGAATCCACATAACCGTTAAAAAGATCGATGTCGCGAAAGGCCGGTCCCTGCCTGTAAGCCATGTTGACCACGGGATCATCTGCAGTAACCGGTACCATTCCGGCAGCCAGTACCACTATATCCGCCTTTACCTGGATTTTTTCTCCAAGAAGGGTGTTGTCGGCTTCTACGATCATTCCATCTCCGTTTTTAGAAACGCTGATGACCTCACCCTTGGTTAAAAAGATACCAACATCCTGCTGGATGCTTTTGTAAAAGTTCTCGGAAAGACCTGGTGTTCGCATATGCTGATAAAATATATAAGCTTTCCCATCATCAAAATCTTCCCGTACATACTTAGCCTGCTTGAGCGAAACAAGGCTTGTAACCGAACCGCCAAAATCAAAGTCACTGTCATCGTCGCCCTTGCCGGGACTTTGCACAAAAACAACTGATTTGGCTTCTTTTCCGTCAGATGGGCGTGCTATTTTTCCTTTTGCGGCGATTTCTTCAAACTTGGAGTTGGTCACAACGTCAGGCAGTTGTCCCAAGCCCAGGTGAGCAAATTCTTCGCCTTCGATTTCAGCCGGTCGCCAGCCTGCGGCCAGTATGACTGCACCAAAGAGTTCACCGTTCGGATCAAGAGCCAGAATGTCCTGCTTGCCCTTGTTATACTCCATATATATCTCATGGAGTTTTTCCACATCGAACTCTTTTCCTTTTTCATCAACTTTCATTTCATCAGGCAAAGGATAAGGAACATCAAACTCAATTTTTTCACCCGGCTTTTTAAGCGTCACCGTAAATTCGCCGGGTTGTCCGGCAATACGGGCAACAACTGTACCTGTTTTAACCGTTATATTTTGATAGTTATCAAGCTCTTTGATTTTATCGCCGATTATTGGCGAAAGCAGGCTTTCATAAGGATCGGTCAGGGGGAGTTGTTTTCGCCAGAGATTGGCATGTCCACCAAGCTCGGCCTCCTTTTCAACAATGGTTACATCATATCCTGCTTTTGCCGCATCAATAGCGGCAGAAATACCGGTAATACCACCACCGATGACCAGTATTTTCCTGCTGATAGTTTCAAGCAAAGACGGTTCAGGCAGATCTATTTTCTCAACCTTTGCCATTGACATTTTAATGTAGTCTTCGGCCATCATCTGGACCCGGTCAAAATGCTCTCCGCTGTCTTTTTGTTCCTCAGTCAGCGCCGGGAATTCAGAGCGCGGGTGAGACCATACCACCCCTTCTCTTAAGTTAACCCGATCGACGATACAGCCGTCAAAACTGAAGGCATCAAAGTTGACCCTTCTGCTGCATCCTGCAATAACCAGGGTGTTGATTCCTTTTTCTTCAATATCTTTTTTTATAAGTTCAACCCCTTCTTTACCGCAAAGAAACGGATGGGTTTGAACAGGAAGCCCTTCTTCTTCCGGTACGCCGCACAAGTCCTTTATATCAAGGGCATCCCCGATTCCGCAGCCTGTGCATATATATACACCATACTTTTTATCCATGGATACCTCCTAACTCTTCACCAGGGTTTGAATAGCCTTAAGGGCCATACCGGTTGCATTTTGGTTTGATGATACGACATCGGCAGGTTTATTGGCACATCCTGCAGCAAACATACCGCCTTTCTCAAAATCGTTAATGATAAAGCCATCCGCATTATACTTCAGGTCAGCAGGGAGTTTTGCACCTGCCGCTGTCGGCTGCATTCCGGTAGCAAGGACAACCATTTCGACAGTCTGGCTTATCTTTTCCCCGGTTACGGCATTTTCAGCAACTACGGTGATATTTCCGGTACCATCTTCTTCACTGACCTCAGCAACCTTGCCTTTAATCATAAAGACATTTTCATCTTCTTTTATCTTTTGGTAAAATTTTTCATATCTCTGACCGGGGGCCCTTACATCTATATAAAAAATATAAATTTTGGCATCAGGGTACTGCTCACGGATATATGTAGTTTGCTTTAACGAAGCCATACAGCAGATATAGGAACAATAGGGGAGATGATTTTCATCCCTTGATCCGGCGCACTGAACAAAAGCAATGCTTTCAGGCTCCTTGTTGTCTGATGGGCGGGTTATTTTCCCCTTTGTCGGGCCGTTGGGAGAAGCCATCCTTTCCATCATCATATTGGTAATGATATTTTGATATTGACCAAAACCAAGATTATCTATTTTCCTTGCATCATACGGTTCCCAGCCTGTTGCCCAGACAACCGCCCCAACCTGCAGGTCAATCGTCTTTGCCTCCATATCAAAGTCTATGGCATCGTACTTACAGGCTTCCTTGCACCGCTTTTCATCATCTGTTCCCTTGATTTCAGGGGCCATGACATACCGGGCAGGAAAGGCCATTTCAAAGGGCAGATATGCTCCTTTGATTTTATTCATTTCAAAATTATAGCTGCTGTCTATCAATGTCTCGCAAACCTTTTCACACTCTCCGCAGCAGGTGCAGTTTTCATTCACATATCGAGGATTTAATTTAATAGAGACGTTGTAGCTGCCGGGAGTACCGCCAACTTTTTCAACTTCGGCCATTGTCAATACTTTTACTCTTGGATTATCCTTAATTCTCCTGAAATTGATTTCAAGGCCGCAGGTCGGAGGACATAGCTTTGGAAAATATTGATTAAGCTGTGATACTCTTCCGCCCAGGTAAGGATTTTTTTCGACCAGAAACACCTCGTACCCCACTTCAGCAGCTTCGAGGGCCGTGGTTATTCCACTTATCCCTCCGCCAACAACCAAAATGCTTCCGCTTGCAGGGGTTGCTTTGTCTTCTGTCATGCTATCCCTCCGTGCATTAAAAGTTAATAGCTGTTTTTTCGATATACGTTTTAAATGCTTGTCTTCAGACAATATCCTTTATTTTTGAAACTAAAAACTTGAAATTGGAAATTCGCCAGTGCTTATTCGGTATCTTATATGGTAGGTTTATTATGATATAGGTCCGTCATAGACCACCAGGAATGATGAAAAGCATCCGTTGAACTATTCGGTGCAACTGTCCGGTTTCAAATTTCAGGTTTCAAGTTTCAATCCGGATACCGCCTGAAAGCAGTCCTGTCCGTTAAAACTTAATAAAAACCCCCAGGCGTCTTGCAACACCTGGAGGCATTTGTAATCGACTATCGAGTAGCCGACCTGGTTATTAATCAGGAATGATCTTGATATAGTCTTTCTTGAACATCTCCCAGGTTCCGGCTTTGGTATCGTACTTGGAGTTGACAAAGCAGAACCAGTTTTCATCATCCTGTCCCGGATAATCGGACTGATAGTAGAAACCGGGGTAACGGGTCTCTTTACGGAACTGGATATGACGAAGATGAGCTTCAACAGTCCAGATACGATGTAGAATCTCCCATGACCTCATGAGCTCATGAAGATCACCTGCAGCCAGCTTTTCGCAGTCTTCGCGCATGGTCTGGAGTAAATCCATAACGATTTCCAGGCTTTTGTTGCTGGTCTGATAGAAGGTTGCCGTACCTGCACCATACTCATGGGTGGCTTTCATAAGTCGCAGAGCCATTCCGGAAGGCTTGACATAGGCAGGGTTAATATCTTCTGCCGTGGTGTACTCATAGTTGTCAAGATATGTTCTTACCGGCTTGTAAATCATGTCAACAAGTTCTTCTTTGGACGGGCTTATGGTCGGTGAAAAATCTGCATGGTCCTTGGCAAATTTTACCATTTCTTTTGCAACCATACGACCTTCGGCATGTGAACCGGAAGAGAACTTATGTCCCGAGCCACCGACACCGTCACCGGCTGTAAATAGCCCTGTAACAGTGGTCATCCGATTATAAACCTTGCCCTTGTCGCCCCATTTGTATGCATCCGGTACCCAGTCATAATCCGGGCCGGAGGTCCATAGTCCGCAGCAGCCTGAATGTGACCCCAGCAGATAAGGTTCTGTGGGCATAACCTCGGAGTTTTTCTTTTCAGGCTCGCAATTCTGTGCACACCACAGGTTGGCCTGTCCGCATGTCATGTCAAGAAAGTCTTCCCATGCTTCAGACTCAAGGTGTTTGAGCTCTTTTTTGTCCATGGTTTCGCCCAGTTTAGCAAGAGCTGAAACTGTATCCATGATAATCGGCCCGCGCCCTGCTTTCATCTCAAAAAGCATCAGGTGGTTTCTAAGACAGGTAGGTGTAACGGCAGCGGTTCCATAAGGTGCATATCTTTCGAGCTCTGCTTTGGCAGTATCACTTCCTGCAAAAGCTTCGCCAAGACCATTGAGAGTCTGGGCTTTGAACAGAAGGAACCATGCACCCACAGGACCGTATCCGTCTTTAAAACGGGCCGGGGTGAAACGGTTTTCCATCATGGTAAGCTCTGCACCGACTTTCATGCACATGGTATAAGTAGAACCAGCATTCCATACAGGATACCATGCACGTCCCTTCCCTTCACCAACCGATCGTGGCTGGTAAATATTTACCGCACCACCGCAGGCTACCATCATTGTCTTACACTTGATGATATAAACCTTGTTTTCGCGGACGGAGAAACCGACGGCACCGGCGATCTGATTTTCGTTGTTGGCATCAAGGAGAAGCTCGACGATAAAGCATCTTTCTATAACGTTTTCTTCTCCAATGGCAAGTTTTGCAGCCTCGGCAACGATTCTTTTATAAGACTCGCCGTTGATCATAATCTGCCACTTACCCGTTCGGACAGGGGCAGCTCCGCCTTTTAACGTACCCAGCTTCTGGCCTTTTTTTCCGTCCAGAGATTTCCCTTCTTCCGATCTTTTCCAAACGGGAAGTCCCCATTCCTCGAACAGATGGACTGAATCATCCACATGACAGCCCAGGTCAAAGATAAGGTCTTCACGGACAATTCCCATGAGGTCGTTTCTGACCATGCGCACATAGTCATCAGGTGAGTTTTCACCAATATAAGTATTGATAGCCGACAGACCTTGGGCAACTGCACCGCTTCTTTCCATGGCAGCTTTGTCACACAACAGAACGCTCTGTCCGTCGTCCATCCATTTCTTTGCTTCAAACGCAGTTCCGCAGGCAGCCATTCCGCCGCCGACGATCAAAACGTCAACTTCTCGTTCCTCAACTTCCGGATCCCTAACGGCTTTTAGTTCACCCGTAGGTTTGTTTGGTAATGCCATATTATATCCTCCTAAAAATTTATATAATCGTGATTAATTTTTTCCCGGGTTAAAACACAACCTGCTTAGACAGTCGCCTGAGGTGTCGGAAGAGCATAACCGTCCGCTTCTTCTGTTGAAAGCAGGCCACTTTCAATGTCACTGCCTTTTAGGTCCTTATAGGCGTTGGCAGTCCCTTCGGGAGTGGTTCGTATGGGGAACTTAAAGCGCTTGATCAAGCCGTTTCTGAACTTACATGTCCACATAACATCTTCGGTACCCAGCATCGGCATGATGCTGCTTCCAAGGGGTACAAAGTCAGAGTAACCCCTTACTTCGACTGCCTGGGTGGGGCAGATCTTTACGCATGAAAAGCATTCCCAGCACTGATCCGGTTCCTGGTTATAAGCTTTCATTTCATTGGGTTCAAGAACCATCAGGTCATTGGGGCAAATATACATACATGCTGTCTTATCCCCGCCTTTGCAGCCGTCACATTTTTCTGCAATTACAAAACTTGGCATTTATTATACCTCCTAATTTTGTTTTGTATTCATTATTATTAATTTCCTATACCAATTTTTACTACAACTTTACTACAGCCCTAAGTTTATTGCACCTCCCTTCATAACTTTGCCCTAAATAAAATCCTTTTTGGGGCGTTCAAATTTTGGTTAAATCTTCTCCATCAAGATATAAATTTAAAAAGGCAACGTCCTTATTTTATTTACATATTTTATTAACATTAATATTTTTGCATGTAAGAAAATATCTATTAATTTCAAGAAGATATACCTAAAACAAAATAAGACCAATATCACCCAAACCATTGGCTGTCAAGAACTTTTGGTCCAAAATATTAAAATATATGCGCTTTGTGTTGCGGAACATTCAAAACACAATATGTGTATCGTACGGCATATATAGGCACAACATACAGCCATAGTTTGGTCTGATTGTGCAACCTTTTTGTTGCGAATGGGTGTCAACGGGTGCGATTTCCCTTTCCCTGGCGGCAGGGGACTAAAGGGAGATGAGGTGTCTAACTTTTTAAGAGCTATCAAGTTTGATTGCGAGATAAAACAAATTATCTTTACAACCAGGTCTGTTTGTCTTATAAAGCCGGGCACAATGTCATTAGATTATATAAACAGCTTTTCATTTGAATATTAACTATGCACAAAAAAAGACTATTGAAAAAATGAGTAAAAATAAAAAATACCCTTCAAACAAAAAACTTATTGTGGGAATCGGATCAGCACTGGTGGACATTCTTGCTAATGAAGGGGACGATTTTCTGGAAAGAACAGGCGCTGTGAAGGGTGGAATGACCCTTGTTGATAAGGATTTCATTGAACAGACTTTGTCTAAAACAAAAAGTAACACTTCCATACTGCCTGGAGGTTCAGCCTGTAATACAGCTGTAGGCATTGGAAAGCTTGGCGGGCAAGCCCGTTTTGTCGGTAAATGCGGCTGTGGTTCCATGGGTAATCTGCTTAAATCCAGTCTGATAAAAAACAATGTTGAACCTTTGCTTTTTACATCTTCACTGCCCACAGGAAGGGTTCTTTCCATCATTACACCGGACGCACAGCGGTCCATGTTTACGTATCTTGGCGCTTCATCTGAAATAAAGCCTGATGAAATATCAACCGGTTGTTTTGATAATGCAGCGATTGTTCATATTGAAGGGTATCTGGTATTTAACAGCAACCTGATACTGGCAGCATTAGATTCCGCCAAACAATCCGGTGCTCTTATCTCTTTGGATCTTGCCAGCTTTACGGTTGTTGAAGAATCGAAAGATATCCTTGTAAAAATTGTAAAAGAATATGTTGATATCCTTATAGCAAATGAAGATGAGGCCCGTGTGTTTACAGGATTTTCTGATGAAATAAAAGCTGTCGGAGCTCTTTCTGAGGGAGTTGAAATTGCAGTTTTAAAAGTTGGAGAAAGTGGAAGCTATATTTCAAACAAAGGTAAAATTATAAAAATTGCCCCAAAGGTAGCAGGTCCTGCCGTTGACACAACCGGTGCGGGTGACCTTTGGGCTGCCGGTTTTCTTTTCGGATTTGCAAATGGATATTCGCTTGAAAAATGTGGTGAACTCGGCTCTGCATGCGGATCGGAGGTCTGCCGGGTTATAGGTGCTCAAATTCCTGAAGAGGGTTGGGATAGAATAAAAAAACTGGTAACATTTTAGCGTTATGAAAAGCCGCTTTCAGGTGATCCGATTTTAAGACGTGTCGAACTTAGGCATAAGTAAGCGTAAAGTAAAGAACAGGTGCAATCCTTTTATAAAAAGCTTGCTAAACGGACATATTATTTAGCTTACATACAAAATGTGCTTGTTTGTTGTTCTTTCTTAATCCGCCTGCGGCGGACTAATACCTTCAAACAGCGACCCGCATTAAAATCGGATCACCTGAAAGCTCATTTGGGTTTATTTCTCAATAGGCTAAATTAATACAAAAATTGCTTGCAAAACGTAATGGAGGAAAAATGGCAAAGAAAAGAAAAATAAAGATATCGCGAAAACAGCTCCTCAATGAACCGGATGAATTTATAACTTTCTCATCCAAATTGCTAAAGTTTATTATAGATCATAAAAATCAGATAACAATTGCCGTGTCAGTTATTTTTATGTTTTTACTGGCATTTTCCGGCTGGAGATATTTTTTAAATAAAGCCGAAGACAAAGCTTCTATATCCCTTGACCGGAATATAACCAGATACGAATCAGCAAAGATGAAAGGGGATGCTAACGAGGCTTATCTTGAGGTGGAAAAAGATTTTCAGTTGTTATTAAAAAAATATTCGGGCAAGCATGGCGGAAAACTTGCTCGGGTTATTTTTGCAAATATTTGCTATAATGCCGGAAAAGCGGATGAAGCTATTGCTTTATACAAAAAATCGTTGAAGGATTTTGATGACAAACCATTTATTAAAAATCTGATTTTAAACAGCCTGGGCTATGCGTACGAAAAGAAGGAAGATTACGCCGGTGCTATACAATATTTCGAAATGACTGCCCTAGGACCGCAGCCTGATCTGAAAAATGAAGCTTGGTATAATCTTGGCAGGCTTTATTCCCGGGAAGGTGATAACGAGAAAAGTTCAAAAGCATACAGTAAAATCGTTTCTGATTTTACAAATTCAATATACTTTGACCTTGTAAAGGAAAAGCTGGCATACTTATAATCAGTTTGAAAATTTCTGATGACATAATGAGACCCTCCAAAAGTACCGTTTCGAAGTCTGCGCTTATCTGCAAAGGTCTCATAATAAAAACGGCTAACCAGGACCATCCCGGTTAGCCGAAAAAGGAGGAAAACATATGAAAAAATTGTTTGTTGTTTTTAAGTAATGCAAATTTCCTGCCAAACTATGAAAAATTAAAACATATTTCCACGCCTATTTTTTATATCAATTATTACAACAATATATGAGCTAATTTATTTGCCAGATGCTGCATTTTCCTATTATTTTTATTTTCTTAAACCAATAGAAAATTCAAATTTTTGAACCATTTTTAAGGCCTGACAACTTAACTATTTGAATTAACTTGGCATACATTTTATTTGGTCAGGTTCAAATTTTTGAACCCGTTTTTATTAAAATTATATAACCTCCTGAATTAACATACTTTCATTCTTTTACCTGTTGGTTCAAATTTTTGAACTAATATCAAGTTTAAACTTTTTTATCTTCCAGTTAAGACCACTTTTTCCAATGCCAAGCAGCTTTGCAGCTTCCGATTGAACATTGCCTGTTGACTTCAGAGCCCTGCTTATCATCTTTTTTTCTATTAAATCAAGGGTTTCATCCAGGTGTGCATCTTCAGGTATTCCTTCTAGATATAATGTATTATAAACATTTGCCTTAAATTCCTTAGGAAGATCCGCCTCACTTATTTTAGCTGTAGTACACATAACCATTGCGCGTTCAATGACATTTTCAAGCTCGCGAACATTTCCGGGCCATGCATAATCATAAAAAAGCCGTTCAACTTCTTTTGCAATACCATTAACCGGAATGTCTGATTTATGTTCATGTGCATACTTGGCAATAAAATGTTTGGCCAGAAGATGGATGTCCTCTTTTCGCTGCTGCAATGGTGGCAATACAATATGTACTACATTTAACCGGTAAAAAAGGTCTTCACGGAATTGCTGATTTATCATTTCATTTTTCAGGTTCTTATTTGTTGCCGCAATAATACGAATATTTACAGAAACCGGCTTTACTCCTCCGACCCGTTCAAAGACCTTTTCCTGGAGGACACGAAGAAGTTTTACCTGAAGGCCGGGTGAAAGTTCTCCGATCTCGTCGAGAAACAAAGTCCCGCCGTCAGCCAATTCAAACCGTCCCTTTTTCATGGCAACAGCACCGGTAAATGCTCCTTTTTCATGGCCAAAAAGTTCACTTTCGAGAAGGTTTTCAGCCAAAGCACTGCAGTTGACTGCTACAAAAGGTTTCTCTCGCCTGGGAGAGTTAAAATGAATAGAGTTTGCAACGAGCTCCTTGCCTGTGCCGCTTCCTCCTTCGATGAGCACCGTTGCTGAGGAAGGTGCAACCTTTCTGATATTCTCATAAATATCATGCATCACTTTACTTTTTCCGATGATATTTCCGAAACTGTATTGTGATTTTACTGCATCCCGAAGGCGTCTGTTTTCCTTGACAACCCTGTACATGGAAATGGCTTTATTAACGTAAACAACAAGTTTCTCGTTATCGAAGGGTTTTAATATATAACTGTAAGCCCCTTTTCCCATCGCTTCAACCGCCTTATCAACACTACCATATGCAGTCATCATGATTACCGGCATATCGGGATCTCTGGCCTTAATTTTTTCAAGGAGTTCAATGCCGTCCATGGAAGGCATCTTCATGTCTGTCAAAATAAGATCAACATCGGAGGTTTTCTGAATTTCAAGGGCCTCCCTGCCGCTGTTCGCTGTCAGAACTTCGAACCCTTCTTCTTCTAAAACGGCGCTTAAAATAAGCGGATAATTTTTTTCATCATCAACGACAAGTACCGTTTCCATAGACTGTCTCTCCTGATTTTCAGGCCTGATTTTCAGGCAGTGTAACTTTTGCCCTGACTCCGCCGGCAGATCTGTTTTCAAGCTCGATACTTCCTTCATGGGCTTCGATTATGTTTTTCACAATAACCAGCCCAAGCCCTGTTCCTTTTTCCTTGGTTGTAAAAAAAGGATCCCAGATTTTTTCAGCGAGGTTATCCGGAATACCTTCCCCTTCATCCTCAATTAATATTGTTACGGCACCCGCGGTAGAACTGATTTTAATATAAATGGTCCCGCCGTTTTGCATCGCCTGGATGGCATTAATTAAAAGATTAAGAAATGCCTGGTAGAGCATATCAAAATCAGCAATTATTGCCGGGAGATTATTATCATTATGCTTTTTAATGATATACCCTTGGCTTTTAGTCTGAGCTGAAAGATACTTTATATTCTTTTCAAGAATTTCTTCTACATGGCATATAGCAAAAGCAGGCCTTTTCGGTTTTGCAAAATTTAAAAAATCCGTGATTATATTATTTAACCTGCCTGATTCCTCTACAATGATATCAGGTATTGTGTTTGAAGGATCAAAGCCTGCCATCTTTTTCTTTAAAAGTTCAGCAGAACTTCTTATAATTCCCAATGGGTTGCGGATTTCATGGGAAATTCCGGATACCATCTCGCCCAGAGAAGACATATGCTTTGAGCGACTCAATGCTTCCTCAAGCCTGAGTTTTTCCTGAGTACGTTTTTGGATGATACCTTCACCTCTCTTTACCACGAAAATAAGGACAAGGAACAATACAGACATTACGATTGTGCTGGTAATAATAACATCAATCTGAAACTTGAAAATCGTTTTATATTCTTTCGACATATCCTGAACGATTTCAATAACGCCAAGCACAGGGCCGGATAGCGTAGAAAGTGGCCTTTCTGCACGCAAGGGAGCAAATGTAATGATGCGGCTTTCTTTTGGAAATCCGAGCAAAATTTCTATAATATTACCTACTTGAACCTGTTTTGAAACTGTTTCTCCCATAAGCGCTTTTTTAAAAGCCGCGCCACCATAATCCTTTTTACCTATTAAGGATTTGTCAAAACTGTACGAAATGGTTTCCTTCATGTCGTATATGTTTACCATTTCTACTTTGAAACTGTGCAACGTGCTCCTTACAACTTTGTCCATATGTTCAAACTGTTCTTTTTCCCTTAGTCTAATTCCACCATATTTTAGGGCAACCGGTATTATGAATTGTAGAAATATCTGATGGTTGAGATTTTCTATAAGAAGCAGGGCATACTCTTCACTTTTCTCACGCTGCATCGTCCTTGCCCGATGGGTATTGAGTATGGATATAATAATTGCCCCTGAAAAAATTACTATTAAACTTGTAAAAGTGAAGTACTTGACAAGTCGGAAAGGTTTAACTTTTTCTTCAGAAGATTGGAGGGTCATGGCCATAGGAAATAAGGTTCCGGGAAATTTTGATGGTGTCGTAAAAAATCGAATTTACCACAGAGAACACAGAGATAACAAATTAATAAAATAAGCTATTCTATGTGTTTTCTGCAAGCTCTGTGGTGAAAAATGACTTTTTACGAGACCGTCAATTTTTAAAACCACGTCTTTCTGGCGTGGAATTTTTACTGTTTAAAGCTAAGGTTCTTAATACATATCAGCAAAATATATTGAAAAGCAACCTGGGTGTCAAGTTTCAAAGCAAAAGCCAAAAAGATCAGCGATAGATACGGTAATCTACCTGGCACTTTTCCGCTTTATAGGAAAACTTTCTGACCGTTGTCCGAAGTATTTTTGCCGCCAGTGTGATATTGCCGCGTGTATTTTTAAGAGCATCTATTATCATCTCCCTTTCAAGATTTCCTACGGCATCTTCGATGGATACGGCCGGCAATGTATCCGATTCAGTACCCGTCTGCAGGGTAGGCGGAAGGTGGTAACTATGGATTACTCCCCCCTCACATAAAAGTACGGCCCGTTCAATGCAGTTTTCAAGCTCCCTCACATTCCCCGGCCAGTGGTATTCCATAAGCATGTCTATGGCAGGCGTTGAAAACCTTCTTATGTCTTTGTTATTTTCTTTTGCATATTTTTCAAGAAAATAGTCGGCCAGAAGCAGAATATCAGTTTTGCGTTCTCTTAAGGGAGGCATGTAAATTGGAAAAACATTTAACCTGTAATACAGATCGCCCCTGAAACTTTCATCTTCGACAGCCTGTTCAAGGTTTTTATTTGTAGCGGCAACAACACGGACATCCACTTTAATGGTCTTATGTCCACCTACCCGTTCAAATTCTTTTTCCTGCAAAACACGAAGCAATTTTACCTGGACATCAAGACTGATGGAACCAATTTCATCTAAGAATATGGTTCCCATATGTGCCAGCTCAAATTTGCCCAGATTTTTTTTTATTGCGCCTGTAAAAGCCCCTTTTTCATGGCCAAAAAGTTCGCTTTCAATCAAATTTGCAGGCAGTGAAACGCAGTTGACCTTAATAAAAGCATTTTTTGCCCTGTTGCTGCTATAATGTATGGAGTTAGCGGTAAGTTCTTTCCCTGTTCCGCTTTCACCTCGAATAAGTACTGTTGCATTGCTTTTGGAAACCTGGGAGATCATCTGATAGACCTCTCGCATTTTATTGCTGTTACCTATAATATTGGTGATACTGTATTTATTCCCGAGTTTTTCTCTGAGCCGTTTATTTTCTTCTCTCAACTGCTTTTTTTCAAGGTGTATTATTTCAATGTTAATAACATGTTGTGCGATCATTGTCGCTACAACAGACAGAAGTTTTTTTCCTTCTTTCAGTATGTAAGATTCATCAAAAGGTCTGTCGACGCTCAATGCTCCGATAACCTGTTTTCCCTTTTTTACAGGCACGCATATAAATGAGATTTCCTGAACCTGTCTGGACTTTCTGGATGCAGTTCTGTCAAGAAACAGTGGTTCATTACTTATTTTTGGAACGGCTACACCTTTTCCGGTTTCAATAACACGGCCGGTAATTCCTTCTCCGAGTTTATATTTCACTCTCGACATGGCATTTTTTGAAATGCCATGAGCAACCTCAATATTTATCTCGTTTCTTACAGGATTAAGAATTGTTACAGTTCCTCTTACCATATTCATGGAGCTGGATAGTATCTCTAAAACCTTGTATAAAGATTTTCGAAGGTTAAGATGTTCATTAAGGGCCTTACTTATCTCATAAAGCAGGGTAATTTCTTCTATTCGTTTTATTGTACGCATTTATTCCAACTCCTGTTCAGTGTTTTTAGTTTTTTTGGTGTAATAATACATTTTTGTAATAAATAGCAGCTTTCCTGTCAATATCAACTAAAACAAGTTTGATGGCGTCGTAAAAAGTCTCATCTACTGCGTTGTAGCGGTTTTTCAGGAACTCGACATACTATATGTATAGTCTCGTTCCTGAAAAACCACTACGCC
>RCNC010000845.1_pt1 | contig 20321 bp, 17 predicted proteins | sample 2041301 | NCBI WGS metagenome assembly RCNC01 (sample SAMN09708231, study PRJNA481090) | Marine sediment metagenome, whole genome shotgun sequencing project. | biome: marine sediment; feature: ocean; material: sediment; isolation source: Sewage treatment plant 13A marine sediment (STP13A) ...
ACAATCAATAACACCAACCCGCTTACCAGGCATCCGACGGGCACATCACCACGCTGAGAACGCCAGCTTTTCATGAATCAGCCTCCGACGTCGTATCCCGCATTAAAAAAATCCTATCATCTTTCACCGGATGAGCCGAAATTCTCTTTCCCAGCGGGTCTTGGTGAAGAAATTGAAAAAGACCTCCGCAAGCTGCTTCAGTCGATGGCCGAGCCCCCGCCATTGCCAGTCATTCCGGCCAGCCTCGTATGACCAGTAGATTATCACCGCCCGTCCCTTGACGTAGCTCAAGGGAACCGGCCCCCAAAAGCGTGAATCAAGTGAGTTGTCGCGGTTGTCGCCGAGACAGAAGATCGTTCCGGGCGGCACCGTGAACGGCCCGAAGTTATCCCGGGTGCGGGACGAAATCGGCACTGCGGGCGAGTCATCGTAGACTCTCGCGTCCCTGTGGATCACCTGAGGTTCATCCTGCAGCTCGCCATTGATGAAGAGCTGTTTTCGGCGCAGCTCGACGGTGTCGCCGGCTACCGCGACGCACCTCTTGATGAAATCCCTGCGGGTGTCCTCGGGGAACTTGAAAACCACCACATCGCCTCGCCGTGGCGCACGATAGGGAAAAAGGCGATGCAGAAAGCTGCCGCCATTTCCCGAAAAGATGAACTTGTTGACCACCAGGTGATCGCCGATCAGGAGGTTCTCTTCCATCGAACCGGAGGGAATCTTGAAGTTCTCGAAAACGAAGGTGCGCACGAAGAGTGCAAGGAGGAAGGCCACCAGAATGGCCTCGTAGTACTCGCGCGCGACCGATTTCTTCATCAATCCCCTCCCGTCTCTCGAGATCTTAGCCGATTTGCTTGCTTGCGCATCCCCGGAGGCTGCCATACTTCACGCCCCCGGGCATCGACGCGGCGAGGATCGTCCACGCGTCCCGACCGGTGGGCGAGCTGCCCCGCATGGGCGATCATGACACCGTTGTCAGTGGTTAGCGCGCGTATCGGCAACAGGATCTCAACCCCCTGTCGGGCACCCCAATCCGTCAGGCGATCGCGCAGCAATGTGTTCGCCGCCACCCCGCCGGAAGCCGCAATCGCCTGCGGTCGATGACGCTCGGCCAACTCGTCCAATGGCCTCAGCAATTGCTCCACTACGGCCGATTCGAAGCCAGCCGCCAGATCACGCACCTCCCGGCACCTTCTGCCGAGACCCGCGCCGCGGAGATCGCGGTCATGGACCCACCGAACGGCCGCCGACTTCAAACCCGAGAACGAGAAGTCGAACGGCGCGTTTTTGAGCCGTGGCCTCGGTAGTGGTACCGCCTGCGGATCGCCGTGGCGGGCCAGCTCATCGATCGCCGGTCCGCCCGGATAACCCAGCCCGAGAATCTGCGCCACCTTGTCAAAGCTCTCCCCAGCCGCATCGTCTCGGGTACGTCCCAGGCATCGTCGGCGCCCACCTTCGATGGCGTACCAGCTCGAGTGCCCGCCCGAGGCGACCAACGCCAGCATGCGTTCGGGTTCGGGGCGTGCCGGCCGGCCGTCAAGGGCCAGCAGAGGCGACACGAGATGGCCCTCGAGGTGGTCCACCGCGACCAACGGGACGCCCTTCCCCCAGGCAAGGGCCGCAGCAAACCGCACCCCAACGAGCAGCGCTCCGACAAGTCCCGGACCGGCGGTGACGGCGACCATCTCGATGGGTTCGAGCGCTCCCTCGAGCGCATGCTCCACCAGATACGGCAGGGCCTTCAGGTGTTCTCGCGAGGCAAGCTCCGGAACGACTCCCCCATACGGAGCATGCACTGTGATCTGGCTGGACAGCAAATTCGCCTCGACAGCACCGTCACGGTCCAAAACAGCTACCGCGCTTTCGTCGCAGGAAGTTTCAATGCCTAGAGTGCGAAGCAATTCTGGGGTTCCACCGTTTCCGCTGTCAGTAACCCACGCAAGGGCGGCGATAAACCCCTCCCCTACCATGAGGCCCGTGGGGAGGGGTCTATCCCCGCCCTTGTTGAATGAGGCCTAACTGATATTTGCCCGCACCGGAATCTCGATCTTCGGGAACTCGGTGTCGGTGGTCTCTAAAGTGAGTACCGCATCCCGTGGGCCGGGGTTGGCATTGGATTTGATGGTCACGGTCACCTGGTACCTCCGACCCTCTTCGATGGTCACGACCTCGGCCGCAAAGGCGGCGTCGTTGACCGTGGCCCCGGTCACATTCACCGGCACATTGCCGGTGCGGTTGTTGACCACGATGAGATTTCGCCCCGGCTCGGTCCTGGCCGACACCGATCCAAACTGGATCTGGGAAGGCGTCACGTGCAGGAGGGCACGCACCACACCGAAGACCTTGACCGGCACCATCTTGGCCTTTGGATGATTGGTCTCAATCTCGAGCACGGCGTTAACCGGTCCCACCGGCGCATCGTTCTTCATCGACAGCGAAACCTCGTACTGCTGCGGCGACTTGCCCGCGAGCAGTGCGTCTGACGGCAGCGGACGCACGCTGGCAACCAGGAACGGAACGCTGCTTTTTACACCCGTGACTTCGAAGTCCTTGTCGTCGCTTCCGGCAACCACGGTGACTTTCTGATTCATGGGTTCGTGGAGGACTGCGTTGAAACGCACCAGGGGGCGCGGCAGCACCTCCACGTATGGGTGGACATCAGTCTTGATGACCACGGTCATAGTCGGATCCCGAGGGTCGTTGGTCATGATCAGAATCGACTTGGCAATCGGTCCTGAAAAATCGCGGGTCTCGAGCTTGGCCTTGACGTAGCCCGTCTTGCCAGGGGCAATCTCACGATCGAAATCGGCAACGGTGCAGCCACAGGTCGGCCGGACGGCCTTGATCTCGAGAGTCTCGTCACCTTCGTTGACGAGCGCAAAGTCGACCTCGAGCACCTCTCCTTGAGCCACGACGCCCACGTCCTTGATCTTCTCGGGAACCACGAGCTTGGGGCCGTCGGCCGCATCCGCGACCGTGCCGGCCGCCACCGCAAACACGACCAGCGCGGCCGCGGTCAAGAGCACGAATCGGTGATTGGTCATCTGTAGTCCTCCTTGTCATCTTCTCCGCAAACGGGGACAATCTTATGAGCGGGTCTGGCGAGGAGCAACCCAGGGGGGCGCATTTTTGCAGAACTTATACGGTGGTTCCCGAGACAGCCTCTACTTCCTTCCCATCGGCGGTACGGCGATGGCACCGCTGGCAGGCCTTCTCCATGAGGCGGGGCATCGGGTCGAAGGTGTGGACTCGCAGCTCTATCCGCCGATGAGCACCTTGCTCTCTGAGCTCGGAATTACGGCACGCATCGGCTTCGACCCCGCGCTCATTCCCTCCGATCTCGACCGGGTCATCATCGGCAACGCGGTGCCTCGCCACAACCCTGAGGTGGCGGCAGTTCTCGATCGTCATCTTCCCCATCTTTCCCAGGCCGAGGCCGTCGCTCACTACGTCCTGGCCCGCGGCCCGCAGAGCCTGGTGGTGGCGGGCACGCACGGCAAGACGACGACCTCCGCCATGCTGGCCTGGATTCTCGACCAGGCGGGGATGCAACCGTCGTACCTGATCGGCGGCATGCCGAGCTGGAACCCGCGAGGATTTCGCCTCGGCAGCGGTCCCCACCTGGTCATCGAGGGCGACGAGTACAACACCGCCTTTTTCGATCGTGGACCGAAGTTCCTCCATTACCGGCCGCATGTTTTTCTCGTCGGCCCGGTGGAGTACGATCACGCGGATCTGTACCCGAACCTCGACGCCGTCCTGACCGCCTTTCGGGCCGGTTCAGCTCAGGTGCCCCGCGACGGGGCGGTGATCGCCAATGCGTGGAGCGAGGGCGCTCTTGCGGCGTGCCGCGACGCCACCGCGCCTCTGATCAAAGTCGGCCCGGATGCCGACTGCGACCTCCGATTGACGGCTTGGACGGGCAGACCGGAAGGCAGTAGGGCCCACGTCGAGTGGCGGGGGGAGCGGTTTCAACTCGCGCTCGACCACCCCGGGCTTCACAACCTCCAAAACGCCGCAATGGCGGTCGCCGCCGCCATCATGGCCGGCGCGCCGCCGGCAACTGCCTTTGAAACCCTGGCACGTTTCCCTGGCGTCGTACGGCGGATGGAGGTGGTCGGCGAGGTCTCGGGAGTCACCGTGGTGGATGACTTCGCTCACCACCCGACTGCGATCGAGGCCACCGTTGCCGCGGCGCGCCAACGGTGGCCAAATCGCCGGCTGATTATCGCTTTCGAGCCGCGGTCGCTCACCGCAGCACGACGATCGTTCGAGGACGCCTATCTCGAGGCGTTGGCCGGCGCGGACGTCGTGATGGTGACGGCGCCGTACCACCGCGACCGTCTCGACGAAAGCGAGCTCCTGGATCGCACCGCACTCGCCGACAGGTTGACCGGGGAGGGTGTGGTGGCGCTGATGCCGGCCGAAGATGAGGATCCAGTCGGCATGCTCGCCAAGGTCGTGGTCGAGGGAGACGTCGTGGTAGGCTGTTCCTCGGGCGATTTTGGGGGATTCCACAACAAACTGATCACGGTCCTGACCAGTGGAGGGGAAGGATGACCAACAACGCTCGGCTCGCACACGCCATCGCAACGATCGGAGGACTCGGGGATCGCATCCCGGCGCCGGGAACGATCGTCGGCTCGTTACCCGCGTGTCTTCTCTGGTGGGGCGCCTGTGCAGCGTTCCCCTCCACCAGGGCGCGCATCGCGATCACAGCCATCGGATTGTTCGTGACCGCCGCGCTCGGAACCTGGGCATCGGAGGTCGAGGCTCAGCGAAGGGACGAAACGGATCCCAGACCGATCGTCGTCGATGAGATCGCCGGACAATGGCTAACCTACCTCGTCGCGCTGCCTTTCGTGCCGCTTCAAAACCACATCCAGCTTGCGGTCTTTGCGCTGGCTGGCTTTTTCCTCTTCCGGTTCTTCGACATCGTCAAACCGTGGCCCATTCGAGCCTTCGAGCGGTTGCCCGGTGGTATTGGCATCATCGCCGACGACCTCGTCGCCGGTTACTTCGCCGCCGCCGTCCTCGCCATAGGTTGGCGGGTTCTGGCGTGACGACGTTGCGTTAGGCCCCCCAACTCAAGAAGATTTCAAATTTCAAATTTGCAGCCCCCCAGCTTGGATCTTCCGCCGGGAAACCTCAGTCAGCGCGGCGGGGCGCGTTCATTGGAGGTGCCTGGCATCCTCTCGCGGCCGCGCCTCCCCGGGACACAAGCACGGACGCAGGCACCCAAACGGGCACAGACCGCGGACGGCGGGCGTTCGGGCACGGAGACGGAGACGGACACGGAGACGGGTCAGGGAACGCTCAGGAGCTCGTCGAACGGCTCGATCTCGGCGATGAAGCGCGTCGGACCGGTGAAGCGGGTCGGGCAGCAGGGCGGTTCGCCGAGGGCCTCGACCGTCAACCGGTCGCCGGATGCCGGGACCAATACGAGGCGTCGCACATCGTGGGCCGCCATGACGAGCAGCGCCACCGCCACCAGCCCGGAGCCGCAGCACAGGGTCTCGCCCTCGACTCCGCGCTCCCAGCTCCGCACCTGAACAACGCCATCGGCGTCGATTTCGTAGAAGTTGACGTTGGCTCCATTCGGGCCCACGGCCGGATGGCTCCGAAGGGACGGCGCCACCGCGCCAAGATCGATATCCGCGAGGCTCTGCGTCGCCACCGCAAGGTGCGGGACCCCTACTTCGAGAAGCCGAAAATCTTCCAGCGATCCGAAGCTATCGATCGCGGATCGCACCGGCGAGCTCGAGGGAGACGGCAGCTCGAGCGTCACCTCCGACCCTGCAACCTCGGCCGGAATCGACCCCCACCCGGTGTCGACGACAAGATGCGATGGGTGGTCGAGGTGCTCGACCGCGGCGCGCGCGGCGCAGCGGGTGGCGTTGGCGCAAAAGGAAGCCTCGCCGCCGTCGGCGTTTCGGTAATCGATGCGAACCCGCCCCTCTGCCGTTGTGAAAAGAGCAATGACCCCGTCGGCGCCGATACCGAGCCGGCGATCGCAGAAGCGTCGGACACGCGTTGAATCGTGCGCCAGACGGTCGGCCCACGCACCGATCCCGAGCAGAAAGTCGTTACCGGCGCCCTCTACTTTGAAAAGACGTGACCTCACGGCTCGGCGCCCATGACCACCGTGCAGTCGACCGCAACACTCTCATTGCCGGCGCTGTCCACCGCCACTACCACGTACCGCAACGCTCCGAGAGGGGGCGATGGGTCAGTCACCTCCATCACCCGCACACCCTGGGAAAGAACCTCGGCCGGTGCAGATCCTACGTGTCGTGAAACGCGATAGGTCACTTCACCCGCCACCGCCTGCCAGCGCACCCGAACTCGAGAGCCCTCGGGCAAACACACAACGCCCTCCGGCGTTGCCGGCGGGTAGGTATCGGGATGATCGACACGGACCGGTGGAGACGGCTTGCCAACCACCTCGCCGCCACCATCGAGCCTCCGCACCGACCGCAAACGGTAGCTCCAGCTTCGGCCCTGGGCGGCCTTCGCGTCGCGCCACTCACCGCCCCCGACCGGCCCCTCGGTTACCGCAGTCCAGGCGGCGCCATCGGCGGATCGTTCGACCAACGCCGCGAGATCGTCGCTCTGTCGCCAGCGAACGTCGATGCCATTCGTGCTGGCCTCGAGCTCGAGGTTGGTGGGCGGCGGCGGCGGCGCCTGGGGCTCGAGCCGCACGACGTTGGACAGCACCGACTCCCGTTTCCGACAGCAGATGGTGCGCACGCCGTACCACAGGACCGGCGACTCGATCTCCGCCCCCTCCGACTCTCGCCACCGTCTGAGGTCGTCGCGAAAGACGAGGTCCGCACCGCGGGTGATCGCCGCAAGTTCATCGGGTGAGAGCTTCCGGACCGCCTCACCCTCGCCCTCGAGAAGCTGGCGGCGCAATTGGCGATCCTGAGCTGACACCGGCGGCGGCGGCTCCTGGCCCGCCGGCAGCGTAGCGCGCCATACCTGGATCGCCTCGATAGCGGTCAGTGATTCGCCGTTGGTGGTCAGTGACGGATAGCTCCACTGCAGAACCGCGTCGTCGCCTTCTTGAAATGCGGTCAGATCGGTTATCCGCTCTGCAACCCGGATCTCAGGCGGCAGCGGCGGACCCTCCTTCCCGCAACCAGACAGGACGATCACCAAGGCTACTGTGATGGGGGTAAGAGTTTTGAGTTTTGAGTTTTGAGTTTTGAGTTCCCATCCATCTGCTGCGCCAAGTGCTCGTCTTGGAGTGGGTGACCCAATGTTCGGCATTCCTAATTCCTAATTCCTAATTCCTAATTCCTAATTCAGAGAATGTAGCGCGCCAAGTCGCTGTCACCCACGAGATCACCGAGACGCTCCTGCACCATCTCCGCGCTCACTTCGACCACCTCACCGGCGCGGTCCGGGGCCGAGAAGCTGAGCTCTTCGAGGAGGCGTTCGAGGACCGTGTGCAGGCGTCGAGCGCCGATGTTCTCCGCCGCCTCGTTGATCTCCGCCGCCATCGACGCGATGGTCTTCACAGCCTCGTCTGAGAAACGAAGCTCGAGGTTTTCGGTCGCCAGGAGCTCAGTGTACTGGCGGATGAGCGAGTTCTCGGGCTCGGTGAGAATACGCTCGAACTCTTCGGCGCCGAGCGACTGCAGCTCGACCCTGATCGGGAACCGCCCCTGCATTTCCGGGATCAGATCCGCCGGTCGCGAGACGTGGAATGCGCCGGCAGCGATAAACAGGACGTGGTCGGTGCGTACCACGCCGTAGCGGGTGTTGACGTGGGTCCCCTCGACGATGGGCAGGAGATCCCTCTGCACTCCCTCCCGTGACACGTCCGGACCGCGCCCTCCCGCGTCGTCGCGCGAGCAGATCTTGTCGATCTCGTCGAGGAAAACAATGCCGGACTCCTCAACCCTGTTGATCGCCTCGCTCTCGACTCGCGCGCGGTCGATGAGCTTCTCCTCCTCCTCCGAAAGCAGCACCCGGCGCGCCTCGCCGACCGTCATCCGTTTCCTGGCTTTGCGGCCCATGAGACCGCCGAACATGTCCTTGAGGTTGATACCCATCGATTCCATCCCCTGAGGGGTGAACATCTCGACGGTCGGCATCCGGTCCTCGTCAACCTCGAGATCGATCTCCTTCTCCTCCAGCTGTCCGTCGCGCAACGGCCGTTTCAGAGCCCGGCGGCGCTCCTCCAGGGCGGTCTCGGCTACCGAGCTCGAGCTCACGATGAGGAGGTCGAGCAGGCGGTCCTCGGCCGCCCGTTCGGCACGAACCGCAACCTCGGCCACCCGTTCGGCGCGGACCAGCTGGATCCCCGCGTCCAGCAGATCGCGGATGATCGACTCGACATCACGGCCGACGTAGCCAACCTCGGTGAACTTGGATGCTTCGATCTTGAGAAACGGCGAGCCGGTGAACCGTGCCAGGCGGCGGGCGATTTCAGTCTTGCCGACCCCGGTCGGTCCGATCATGATGATGTTCTTGGGTACCACCTCCTCGCGCAGTTCGGGACTGAGCTGCTGGCGGCGCCAACGGTTACGCAGGGCCACGGCCACCGCGCGCTTGGCCGCGTCCTGACCGACGATGAAGCGATCGAGCTCGACCACCGTCTCCTTGGGGGTCAGTTTCTCCAGTATCACGTTTCAAGCTCCTCAATGGTGATGTGATCGTTGGTGTAGATATCGATGCCGGCGGCGATCACGAGCCCCTCATTGACGACCTCGCTGGCATTGAGGTCGGTGTGCTTGAGCAGCGCACGCGCCGCGGCCAGCGCGTAGCTTCCTCCCGAGCCCACGGCCACGACGTCATCATCCGGCGAAAGCACCTCGCCGGTACCGGATACCAGCAGCGTCGTTCGGTGGTCGGCGGTGATGAGGAGCGCCTCGAGATGGCGCAGCGCCTTGTCCGTCCGCCAGTCGCGAGCGAGCTCGACCGCCGCCCGTTCGAGGTTGTGACCATACTCCTCGAGCTTGGCCTCGAAGCGGGTAAACAGCGCCAGGGCATCCGCCACAGAGCCCGCAAACCCGGCCAACACCTTACCACCGGCAAGCCGCCGCACCTTGGCCGCACCATGCTTGACCACGGTTGTTCCCAGGGTCACCTGACCGTCCGAACCGATCGCCACGACGCCGTCCTTGCGGACCGCCAGAACCGTCGTGTGGTGCCACGTATTCTTCATGATGTCTCCAGTGCATTCTCCGTGCCCGTACCCGAAGAGCATACGAAGGATACTCTCCCTACATTCCAGATCATATTCTCTCGAGCTTTGCGATCGTGGGCACGAGTGTTTTTCGGCCGGCTCGATCGAAGTAGACAACCAGCTTGAGCTGCGCGCCGCGACCCTGGCAGGCCAGCACGACCCCGGTTCCGAACCGGCGGTGGCGAACGCGATCGCCCGGACGCCAGGCAGCGCCGGCGTCGTCGGTCACCGCGGCCGGGATCTTCGACCCGCGGGGGCGGGAGGCGGTGGCGGCTGCGCCCGCCGGCCGTCGTGCAGCACTCGGACGGGAACCCTGCTGCGCCGCCCTCCTTTGGGGCGACGAAGGCCAGGTCGGAGCCGCCACCGACAGATCCTCAACCGCGTTTTCCGGCAGCTCATCGACAAAGCGCGAGATCCGGGTCTGCTGACGTTGCCCGAAGAGAAAGCGATTTCGAGCTCCAGTGAGGGACAACCAGTGGCGGGCGCGGGTCATACCCACATATGCGAGCCGACGTTCCTCTTCGAGGCTCTCGAGGTCGTCCCGCGAGTTGGCATGCGGCAGCAACCCATCCTCCAAACCGGCAATGAAGACGACATCGAACTCGAGCCCCTTGGCCGAGTGCAGGGTCATCAGCGCCACGCCCTCGGGGGTTCCCCGATCGTCGTTCTCCTCCAGGAGTGCCACCGCATCGAGGAACTCCTCGAGATCCTGGCCGCGATCAGCCGCCTCGGCCACCGCCGCGGCCAGCTGCTGGAGGTTCTCCCGCCGCGCGACCCGATCCTCGGCCTCGCCCTCGTACATGGCGAAAAGTCCCGACGCCTCGAGCAACCAACCCACGAAGTCGCCCGCCGTAAACTCGTCGCGCCGATCTCCGGCCTCGTCGAGGAGACCGAAGAAGCGCTCCAGGGAGAGCCGGGCGCGCGGGCTGAGGCCCTCGGGCAACTGCCGCGCCGCATCCGGAAGATCGATCTCGTTCTCCTCGGCCGACCGCCGGAGCACGTCCATGGTGGCCGCGCCGATACCACGGGTGGGGGTGTTGACCACGCGCTCGAACGACAGTGGGTCGCCAGGCCGCACGACGAGCCGGAGATAGGCCAGGGCATCCTTGATCTCGGCACGCTGCCAAAACCGCAGACCGCCCACGACCCGGTAGGGCACACGACGGCGGGTAAGCTCCTCTTCGAATGGCCGGGTCTGGGCATTGGTGCGCATCAGCACCGCCATCTCGTGCAGGGCGTGATCTGCGGCAAGTGTCTGCATCTGGTCCACGACCCAGCGCGCCTCACCGCGCTCGTCCTCCGAGATGCACAGCCGAACCGGCTTGCCACCCTCACGGCTGGTGAAGAGCCGCTTGCCGCGACGACCGGCGTTGGCCGCGATGAGGCCCCCGGCGACCGCCAGGATGGGCGCAGTCGAGCGATAGTTCTCCTCCAGCGCCACCACCCTGGCGCCAGGGAAGAAGCGCTCGAAGCGGAGAATGTTGTCGAGCTCGGCCCCCCGCCAACGATAGATCGACTGGTCCTCGTCGCCGACCGCGGTGAGGTTTCCCTCAGCGCCGAGGACAACGCTCAGCAGATCCATCTGCAGTGCATTCGTATCCTGGAACTCGTCGACCAGGAGCCAGTGGGCGCGCCGCGCGACCGCTCGCAGGATCTTCTCATCATTGCGCAGGGCCTTGAGCCCGCACACCAGCATGTCGTCGAAGTCGACCACCCTGGCCGCTCGCTTGAGCTTGGCATAGCGCTCCCAGACGCGAGCCAGGGTCTCATCGCCCGATCCAGCCGCGCCACTGGAAAAGGCGTCGAGCCCGGTACCGCGATTGACGAGACCCGAGATTCGCGACAGCACCGCTCGCGGCGGGAGCTCGCGCGGGTCGAGGCCGAGATCCTTGAGCGCGCGGGTCGCCAACGCCCGTTGGTCGTCTGAGTCGGCTATTCCGAAGTACGGGGGCAGTCCTGCGGCGCCCGGGTGGCGGCGCAGGAAATCGAGCGTCCAGCGGTGAAAGGTACCGACAAAACCACCGCCGAGCGGGCGGCCGAGGAGGATCTCGACCCGCTCGCGCATCTCTCGCGCCGCCTTGTTGGTAAAGGTCACCGCGGTGATTTGGGAGGGTTCGGCCGCGCCCACGGCCAACAGGTGGGCGATACGGTAGGTAAGGACGCGGGTCTTGCCCGAACCGGCGCCGGCGAGCACCAGCAGCGGGCCCTCGCCGTGGGTCACGGCCTCACGCTGCGGCGGGTTGAGATCGTCGAAGAAGGAGCTCAAGGGACGGACACCTCCGGAGGAGGGAAGAACTTAACAGTGCACCGTAGGAGAAACAACCTTTTGAATTAGGAGTTAGGAATTAGGAATTAGGAATTTCCATCCAACCCCTGGAGAATTTTGAGGGTGGGCGGCATTCCTAATTCCTAATTCCTAATTTGTCGAGTGACGCTCGCGCGTCACTCGACGGTGACGCTTTTCGCCAGATTCCTGGGCTGGTCGACGTCGTTGCCGAGTGCCACCGCCACGTGGTAAGCGAGCATCTGCAGCGGCACAACCGTCACCACCGGTTGCAGCAATCGGTGCACCCGCGGCACCCGCAGCACCAGATCTGCCACGTGATCGAGGCCGCCGGAGTTCTCCTCGGAGATCGCCAGCACCCGGGCACCTCGCGCTTTGACCTCCATCAGGTTGCTGATGAGCTTTTCCCGATTCGCACCCTCCGGCACCACCGCTACGACCGGAAAGCCCTCCTCGAGAAGGGCGATGGGACCGTGCTTCATCTCGCCGGCCGGGTACCCCTCGGCGTGGAGATAGGAGATCTCCTTGAGCTTGAGGGCTCCCTCGAGGGCTATCGGGTAGAGGATGCCACGACCCAGGTAGAGCGAGTCGGTGGCGCCGGCCAGGAGCTCGGTGGCTTGATGGTAGGTCTCGCGGCTGACCGCCAGGGCGCGCTCCACCGCCATCGGTAGGTGCTGAAGTTCAATAACCAGCTTCTCATCGGTGTCGTCGGCAAGACCGCGAGCGGATCGCAGCGCGAGTGCCATCAGGACCAGGGCCACGAGCTGGGTGGTAAAGGCCTTGGTCGAGGCGACCCCGATCTCCGGGCCGGCCTGGGTGAGCATGCGCGAGGAGGCGAGACGCCACGCTGATGAACCGCGATTGTTGCACACCGTCGCCAGCAGGGCGCCGCCCTCGCGCGCCATCTCCATGGCCGCCAGGGTGTCGGCGGTTTCTCCGCTTTGGGTGACGCCCACCACAAGAACATCGTCGCCGATCAGCGGTAAGCGGTACCGATACTCCGAGGCGTAGTCGACCTCGGTCGGTAACCCGGTCAGCTCCTCGATCACAAACTTGGCCACCAGACAAGCGTGCCAGGACGTGCCGCAAGCGACGAGATGCACTCGTTGCAACCCGGCCAGCTCCTCGGCGGTGAAACCGAGCCCGTCGAGATTGACACCGCGGCGATCGGCGTCGAGGTAGGCCAGGACAGTATTGCGGATCGCGTCCGGCTGCTCGAAGATCTCCTTGAGCATGAAGTGGCGGTAGCCACCCTTCTCGACCCGCGCAGCGTCCCAGTCGAGGATCTCGATGGGTCGCGTGACCTCGCCATCCGCCGCATCAAAAATCTCAACACCATCCGCCCTCACTACCGCCACATCACCGTTTTCGAGGAAGATCACCCGCCGCGTACGATGGAGGAGAGCGGTGACGTCGGAGGCCACCATGTTCTCGTCCTCGCCGAGACCGACCACCAACGGTGGTCCGTTGCGAAAGGCCACGACGACATCGGGCTCGGACCGGCGCACCGCCACCACCGAGTACTGGCCCTCGAGCCGCGACCGCACCTCGAGCACCCGTTGTGCGAGGGTTCCCTCCGCCCTACCGAGGAGCTGGGCGATGAGCTCGGTGTCGGTGTCCGACTGCAGATCGACGCCGGCCGCTAAGAGTTCCTTTCTCAGATCCGAGTAGTTTTCCAAGATGCCGTTGTGGACCACCGCCACCTGTCCGCCGGCATCCGTCTGCGGGTGGGCGTTGGCTTCGGTGGGTGCGCCGTGGGTCGCCCACCGTGTATGACCGATGCCGACGGTGCCATGAAGCGGTTCGTGATAGGCCCGTTGCTCGAGGTTTTCGAGCTTACCGGCGGCACGGAGAATACCAATCCCATCCGCGCCCATCACCGCCATGCCGGCCGAGTCGTAGCCGCGGTACTCGAGCCTTCGCAGCCCGTCGAGCAGCACCGGCACGACCTCGTCCGCGCCCACGTAGCCGATTATCCCGCACATTTCACACGCGGGCCGCGTCGAGGGCGGCGAGGAGCTGGTCGAAGGATGCGGCAAAGGCCGCAACCCCTTCCACCTGCAGCTCCTCGGTAACGGCGTCGATGTCCACGCCGAGGGCGGCGAGATCTGCAAGGACCTGATCGGCGCCTTCCAGATCCTCGCGCAAGCTCGCGCGCACGACGCCGTGGTCACGGAACCCTTCCAGGGTGGCGACCGGCAGGGTGTTGACCGTGTCCGGACCGATCAGCTCCTCAACGTACATGACGTCGCGGTAGGCCGGGTTCTTGGTGCTGGTCGAAGCCCACAGCGGCCGCTGCACACGCGCACCACGCGCGGCATGAGGCGCAAACGCCTCGCCGCCGAAGAGCTCCTCAAAGCGGCGGTAGGCAAGCTTGGAATTGGCTATGGCGGCCTTTCCGCGAAGGTCGAGGGCCTCCGGCGTATCGAGGGATTCGAGCGCCGCATCGATCTTGGTGTCGACCCTGCTGACGAAGAACGAGGCAACGGAGGCGACGCGCGCGGGCTCAGCACACGCCTCGAGACCGCGCAGATACGCCCCGGCCACCGCCTCGTAGTGACCGAGAGAGAACAATAGAGTGGCGTTGACGTTGATGCCGCGAGCGATCAACCGCTCGATGGCTTCAATGCCCTCCGGGGTGGCCGGCACCTTGATCATCAGATTGGGCCGATCAACATATCGCCACAGCCGTTCGGCCTCGGTGATCGTGCCCTCTGTGTCGTACGCGAGATGGGGTGAGACCTCGAGACTGACGTAGCCGTCATCACCGCCGCTGGCCTCGAAAACCGTCTCCAGGACATCGGCCGCTCCGCGAATGTCCTCGATCGCGAGGGCCTCATAGAGGTCGATCGTGGTCATTCCCGGATCGTCTGCGAGCAGCTCGGCAACCGCAGTTCTGTAGGCGTCGCCGCCCTCGATGGCCTTTTGGAAAATCGAGGGGTTCGACGTCACACCGCGCACCCCATCGTCTGCTACCAGCCGCGCGAGACCGCCGCTCGAAAGCAGTGCGCGTTCGATGAAGTCAAACCAAACCGCCTGCTTCTGATCCTCCCACAGCTGTTTCAGTGGATTCATGCCGCCTCCGTCTCCATCTTTGTCTCTGTCTCCGTCCAGCACAGCTTTCGAATCAACCCTCGTCGCCTACCAACTCTATCGCTTTTTTCACCACAGCTTCGGCCGTCAGCCCCAAATGCTGGGCGACCTCCGCGCCCGGGGCCGAGGCGCCGAAACGGTCGATGCCGATAACGGCCCCGCTATCGCCAACCACCTCCCGCCAGCCGAGGGTCACCCCGGCCTCCACCGCCAGCCGCGGGATCGACGGCGGCAGTACCTGCCGGCGGTAATCTTCGGTCTGTTCGGCAAAGAGCTCCCACGAGGGCATCGACACCACTCGCACCCTGACTCCCCGCCGTACCAGCTCCCTATGTGCGTCGACCGCCAGCGAAACCTCACCACCCGTGGCGACGAGGACGATCTGCGGTTCCCCACCTTCACCATCGATCAGGACATAGGCCCCGCGGGCAACCCCGTCGCCACCGGCATTGCGGGCTTCCTCGATCACCGGCAGCCCCTGTCGACTGAGGAGCAGGGCCGTCGGCCCCGCCTTGCGTTCGATGGCGACCTGCCATGCTGCCGCGGTCTCGTTGGCGTCGGCCGGCCGCACCACCACCAGACCCGGGATCACCCGCAGGGCGAGTATGTGCTCGACCGGCTGATGGGTCGGTCCGTCCTCTCCCACCCAAATCGAATCGTGGGTAAAGACGTAGATCACCGGCTGCTCCATCAACGCTGCGAGGCGGATAGCCGGTCGCATGTAGTCGGAAAACACCAGAAAGGTCGCGCCATAGGGTCTGAATCCCCCGTGCAGCGAGAGTCCATTGAGAATGGCCCCCATCGCGTGCTCGCGAATGCCGAAGTGGAAATTCCGATTGCCGGGCGTCTCCGCAAGCAGGTCCCCGCCACCGTCAATCATCGACTTGTTCGACGGCGCGAGGTCTGCCGATCCGCCGATCAGCTCGTCGAGCACGGGCGCGAGGGCGGCCAAGACCTTCCCCGAGGCAGCTCGGGTCGCGATTTTGGGACCGCCGGGGTCAAAGGATGGCAGGGCGTCGGTCCAACCGACGGGGAGCTCGCGCTCGAGGCGTCGCCGCCATTCGCGTGCGAGGTCGGGGTGGCCCTCGGCCCAGGCATCGACCACCGTCTGCCAATGGCGGTGGGCGTCGGCGCCGCGCGCTCCCGCCTCCCGACAACGGGCCGCGACCTCCGGCGGCACGAGAAAGGTCTCGTCCTCGGGCCACCCATACGCTCGCTTGGTCGCACGCACCTCGTCGGCACCGAGCGGGGCGCCGTGGGCCGCGGCACTGTCCTGTTTGGTGGGAGCGCCCCAGGCGATGTGGGTACGAACCCGGATCAGGGTCGGCCGGCCGTCGTCTGCCGCCGCCGTCTCGAACGCCGCTCCAAGGGCGTCGAGGTCGTTGCCGTCATCCACCTCGAGCACTCGCCAACCATAGGCGGCAAAACGCGCCGGGACATTCTCTGAAAACGAGAGGTCCGTTCCTCCTTCGATCGTGATGCGGTTGTCGTCCCATATCCACACCAAACGGCCGAGTCGCAGGTGCCCGGCGAGGGAAGCCGCCTCGGAACTCACCCCTTCCATGAGGTCGCCGTCCGAGCACAGAACCCAGGTCCGGTGATCGACAACGCGCTCGCCGGGGCGATTGAACTCCACCGCCAGATGGGCTTCCGCCACCGCCATCCCAACCGAGGTGGCGGCCCCCTGGCCGAGCGGCCCAGTGGTCATTTCCACACCCGGAACCAGGCCAACCTCCGGGTGGCCTGGGGTCTTCGATCCCCACTGCCGGAAGTTCTCGAGTTCTTCAAGCGCCAGATCGTAGCCGGTGAGATGAAGGGCGCCGTAAAGGAGCATCGATGCATGGCCGCAGGAGAGCACGAAGCGGTCACGGTCCGGCCACCCGGGATCGGAAGGATCGTGTTTGAGAAATCTCGTAAACAACAGATAGGCCACCGGCGCCAAACCCATCGGGGCGCCCGGGTGCCCGGAGTTCGCGCGTTCGATGGCATCGATTGACAGGGTGCGAATCGTGGTAACGGCAAGCTGATCGACATCGTCAAAAATCTGAGTCACTGTCTCCCCCGGCAGCCATCGTAATAGATCCGTGGCCCGTCTGCAGTGGGCTCCCAAGCATTATTCGTCTGTTGCGGTTTCCAGCTTTGCGCTATGCCGTGAAAGGTCGCGGTTGGCTCGGTCTATTAAAAATGCTTGGGAGTTTCCGGCAGAGCGAGCTAATACCTAACAGCTCGCTCCTAGCGGTTGCGAAGCTCGTATAGAACCTGCTTGGCGGCCGCCTTCAACGTCTCGAAGACCCCGATGCCCTTGGTGGCGACCGCCTCGAAGGTCGGCTCGCCCTTGAAATTTAGGAGTCGGTACATGTCGTCCACCAGGACCGCGGTCGGTAGATCGCGCTTGTTGAACTGGAGCACGTACGGGACGCTCTTGAGGTCGAAGCCATTCTCCTGGAGGTTTTCTTCGAGGTTTCGCAGGGACTCCTCGTTGGCATCCATTCGTGCTTCCTGCGAGTCAGCCACGAACACGACACCGTCGACCCCCTTCAGGATGAGCTTGCGGCTCGCATCATAAAAGACCTGCCCGGGCACCGTGTAAAGGTGGAAACGGGTCTTAAAACCGCGTACGGAGCCAAGGTCGAGCGGCAGGAAGTCGAAGAACAGCGTGCGATCGGTCTCGGTCGCGAGAGAGATCAGCTTGCCCTTCTGCTGTGGTGACGACTTCTCGAAGATGTACTGGAGATTCGTCGTCTTACCGCACAGACCGGGTCCGTAAAAGACGATCTTGACGTTGATCTCACGGGCAGCGTAATTGATGAAGCTCATTCAGAAAACAATGCGTCGATGTCGTCGTCGGTAATCTCTGCAAACGGTGAAACGGCCTCCACGGTGCCGACCTCAACTGCCTTGGCCTCCATCTCGTTGAGCACCCTTTCGAGGTCAGCAGAGGCCTTGCGGACCCGCAACCGCACGAGACCCAACGACGAACGCTCATCAAATATCACCACCAGGATCAGCCGTTGGCCCACGATCGAGATGTGGATGTTGTCCTTGCGCCCCTCATGGAAAAGGATTGAAAACTCCTTTTCGCCGATGAGCTTGGCCAGACCGTCTGTTGCGGCCACATTGCCCGCGGTGAGCGAGGCGAGGGAGGTGGTGTCTATCAGATCGACCTCGCCGGCGTTGGCGATTTGTTGGCCGTTCTTGTCAACCAGGAACACGATCTTGGCGCTTGCGTCCATCCGCAAGGTGTTGAGGAGCACCTTGATGGCCTGGAACTCCTCTTCGTACATGACTAGTGTGTTATTCAACACCTCTACACTCCCCAACAGTCTCAATTTATAACACATCCGCCCTCTCGAGGCCAATTGTCGCGGCGGGGACAGAGCATCCGCGTCGACAGATAACTATCTTTTTTTTCAGATAAATAGCCAGCCCGCCCTTCATGCCAATCGCCTGCCACGGCTGACGTTGCACCGCGCACCGCCTCCCTCGCCGCGAAACCCGGCGAAATCTGTGGCTTCGTCAGATCTGGCGCCGGAGCTTGAGCGCCTCGATCAGCGTCACCCGATCGACCGACGCCACCTCCCCACCCACCGGAATTCCCGACGCCGGACGACTGATTCCCACTCCAAGCGGTTGCAGACGACGGGCGATAAAGAGCGCTGTGGTTTCGCCCTCGACCGTGGGGTCGGTTGCGAGAATGACCTCGGTCACACCGCCCGCCCGACAGCGTTCCTCGAGACGAGCGATGGTCAGGTCGTCGGGTCCGACCCCGTGAAGGGGCGACAGATGCCCGAGGAGGGCGTGGTAGAGGCCGCGATAGTCGCCGGTCGCTTCCACTGCCCAGGCCGTCGTCGGCTCCTCCACGACCAAGATGGTTCCTCGGTCGCGACTCGGGTCTTCGCAGACCACGCACGGGTCAGTTTCAGTCAGAAGACAGCACTCGGAGCACAAGCGCACCGCCTCGCGTAATCCGGCGAGCACCTCGGCAAAGGCGTCGAGCTCGTTCGGGTCGATGGTCAGAAGATGTTCCGCCAGCCGCTGCGCGGTCCGCGGGCCGACCCCCGGAAGACGCTCGAGGTGAGCCAACAGGCTGCGTACCGCGTGCGGCCGCAATTCCATCAGTCGCCGCCGTCCGGGCGCACCGCCACCACATCTCCCCCGAGAACCCGGGTGGCCAGGATCACCCCCGGATCGGAGCGAACCTCATCCTCCAGGGAGGCGCGTTCGGCGTCTCCGGCGGTGGGATCGGCAGTCACATCGTCAACCGCGTCCTCGGTGGCGCCTGCGAGCTCGGGCGCGGTTGGCGGCGATGCCTCTGCTGCACCGCTTCCGCCCGGCGCCGAGCTCGGTTCGGCGCCGGCGGCGCCGCCAGCCGCGGGTGGCGGCATTCCTGCGGGACCCGATGCGGCGTTCGGGGTCGGCGCGAGATCCCCCGACCCGGCAAGCCAGTCCTCGACGGTGCGCACGGCCGGCCATCGGGCGAGCCGCAACGACGCGACCTCGAGCGCCAGCTCTCGATTCCCGGCCTCTCGGAGAAGACCCTCTTGCTCGAGCCACAAACCGAGCATTCGGCTCAACGGGTCGACGCCGTGGGCCTCGGCAATCGGCTGCAGTACGGAACGGTGAGCGTCCGAGATCGAGGAATCGAGGTCAGGGCTGACCGCAAGGTAAAGGACCGTGCGGAGAACACGGCCGATTTCTCGATACAGCACCGAGGCATCCTGGCCTGCGGCGAGCTGGGTGTGGAGTGATGACAAACCCTCGGCGATGCGCCCCGAAGCGAGGGCGTCCACGAGTCCGGCTGTGGCCTCCATCGGCGGCACGCCCAGCACCGTCGCCACCGCGGAATCATCGACGTCGTCCGCAGCAAAGGCCCGCAGCTGATCGAGCAGCGACAGCGCATCGCGCACGCTGCCCTCCGCCGCGCCGGCAATCGCAGCCGCGGCCGACGGCGCGAGTGTGAAACCCTCGGCCGCCGCGATCTCGCACAGACGGCCGCGGATGAGCTCCGCGCCTACCGGCCGAAACTCGAGCTGCTGGCAGCGCGAGAGAATGGTCGCGGGAACCTTGAGACGCTCGGTCGTGGCAAAGATCCAGAGGATGTAGGGGGGCGGTTCCTCGATGGTCTTGAGCAGCGCGTTAAAGGCCGACTTCGAGAGCATGTGGACCTCGTCCACGATGATGACCCTGAACCGGTCTCGGGTCGGGTGGTAACGGAGCAGCTCCTGGAGCTCTCGAACATCATCGACGCCGGTGTTTGTGGCGGCGTCCATCTCGATCACGTCGAGGCTCGAACCGTCGACGATTTCGCGACAGGACACACACTCGCCGCACGGTTCCGCCGTCGGTCCCTCTGAGCAGTTGACGGCCTTGGCGAGAAGCCGCGCGGCGGTGGTCTTGCCGACGCCCCGCAAACCGGAGAATAGATAGGCCTGGCCGAAGGTGCCGGCGCCCAGGGCGTTGGTGAGCGTCTGCACCACCGCCTCCTGGCCGAGGAGGTCGGCAAATTTTTGCGGCCGCCACGTACGGGCGAGGACTTGGTAGGTCATGGAATTCGGAATTCGGAATTCGGAATTCGGAATTCCCGCCTCCCAGTCCCCTTGTCGACGCCACTTTATGAGTCGGTCCGCGGATCGTGCCCACATCCGTGCACGTTGAAATATGCGCCGGAACATACGACCGCCCGCCATCCACGTCACGCCGTCAACAAAATCCGGTCAACCGCGTAACAACATGGGTGGGCACGGCATA
>RCNC010001646.1_pt1 | contig 20310 bp, 21 predicted proteins | sample 2041301 | NCBI WGS metagenome assembly RCNC01 (sample SAMN09708231, study PRJNA481090) | Marine sediment metagenome, whole genome shotgun sequencing project. | biome: marine sediment; feature: ocean; material: sediment; isolation source: Sewage treatment plant 13A marine sediment (STP13A) ...
GCTTTTTCGACAATTTCTCTAACACGCCATTTCTTGGTTTTGCTAATTGGACTGGACTGGATGATCAACACTTTGTCGCCAATACGAGAAGCATTATTTTCATCATGAGCTGCAAATTTGGCACGTCTTCTAATATACTTTTTATAAATTCTATGCTTAACCAGTCTCTCAACCAGGACAACAACGGTCTTGTCCATCTTGTCGCTTACAACAGTCCCAACCATCTCTCTTTTCAATAATCTTTTCTTCATTGCAATAATTATTTTAACCCGTCTCGTTATTAAATTCAAATTGTTTTATTAAGGTTTTCACCCTGGCAATATCGCGTTTAGTTTGCTTCATCTTCTGTGGATTTTCGAGCTGGCCGGTTTCATGCTGAAAGCGCAGGTTAAATAATCCCTCTTTAAGATCATCCAGTTTTCGGAGCATTTCTTCCATGCTCAGATCTTTAATCTCACTCGCTTTCATTACAAATCACCCCTCTCTATAAACCTTGTCTTTACAGAAAGCTTATGTGAGGCAAGCCGAAGCGCTTCTTTGGCCAAGTCTCTGGTAATACCTTCCATTTCATAGAGGACTCTTCCGGGGCGAACAACGGCCACCCATCCTTCAGGAGATCCTTTCCCTTTTCCCATTCTGACTTCAGCAGGCTTTTTCGTAAACGGTTTATCCGGAAATATCCTTATCCACATCTTTCCGCCTCTTTTCACATGCCGTGTCATTGCGATACGTGCGGCCTCAATCTGCTTTGAACTGATTGTCCCGCACTCCACTGCCTGCAATCCAAATTCACCGTGATCGAGATTACATCCCCGATATGAAATCCCTCTCATCCTGCCTTTTTGCTGTTTTCGAAATTTTACCTTCTTTGGACTAAGCATCTCCTATATCTCCACTACGACTTTGTTTGGTACCAAAATAAAAGTCAAAAAGTAGCTTTTTTACAACGATCCAGACCTAACCACCAATCGCCACCTTATCTTTTTTTAAAATTTCTCCTTTAAAAATAAACACCTTTATACCGACAATTCCGTATGTTGTGCGAGCTTCTATAAAACCGTAGTCTATATCCGCCCTTAAAGTATGCAAGGGTATTCGGCCCTCTCTATACTGTTCGGTCCGCGCCATTTCGGCCCCGCCCAACCGGCCTGAACATATAATTTTTATACCCTCGGCACCAAACCGCATCGCGGATGAAATTCCGCGCTTCATGGCACGTCGAAATGCAACCCTCCGTACAATCTGAAGTGCTATATTTTCAGCGACAAGCTGGGCATCAAGCTCGGGTTTTCTGACTTCCTGGATATCGATAATGATTTCATGTGAAACAATTTTTTCAAGTTCTTTTTTGAGTAACGCTATTTCAGATCCCTTCTTCCCGATGACAATTCCGGGCCTGGATGTAAATACACGGAGCTTGACTCGCTTGGCCGATCTTTCAATCTCAACCCTTGAAATACCTGCATGGTATAGCTTCTTTTTTATAAACTTCCTTATATTATAATCTTCTAGAATATAATCAGCATAATTTTTTCCAGCATACCACCGAGATTCCCAGGTTTTAACAATACCCAGTCTCAAACTAATAGGATTTACTTTCTGGCCCAAGCTGTTACCTCCTTTTTAGATCTAACCTTCAGATAGAATTACCGTTATATGGGCGGTCCTTTTTAATATACGTGTGCCTCTGCCGCGCGCTCTGGCTTTGAAACGCTTCAACGTTGGCCCCTGGTCCGCCGTAATATTATGAATAACCAGAGAATCGACATCCATATCCGGATATTGACCAGCATTTGCCACAGCGCTTCTGACTATTTTTTCAACGATTGATGCTGCCTTCTGCGGCATAAATTTGAGCATGTTCAGGCCCTCTTCTACGGGTTTTCCCTTAACACCATCAATCAATTTGCGAACTTTCTGAGGAGAAATGCGAATATATTTTGCTACAGCTCTAACTTCCATTACAAACACTTCCTTTTCTACCAGCTTTAACGCTTTAATCTTGATTTTTTATCAGCAGCATGACCATAAAACGTCCGAGTCGGTGAAAATTCACCGAGCTTATGTCCTACCATGTCCTCTGTTACAAATACGGGAACAAACTTTCTTCCATTATGAACCGCCAGGGTAATACCCACCATCTCAGGAATTATTGTCGACCTTCTGGACCATGTCTTAATCACTCGGCTGCTCCGGGTCTCCTGGGTGATACGTACTTTCTTATACAGTTTTTGATCAACAAACGGACCTTTTTTCAACGATCGTGGCATAACTTCTCCTGCTATTTCTTCGTACGCTTTTTAATAATATAGCGATTGCTTTTTCTTGTTTTGCGCGTTTTAAAACCCTTTGCCGGCATACCCCAAGGGCTGCATGGATGTCGTCCGCCGGAAGATCTTCCCTCACCGCCGCCCATTGGATGGTCAACCGGATTCATGGCAACACCTCTAACCTTGGGACGTCTGCCGAGCCATCGTTTGCGTCCTGCTTTACCAAGAGATATATTCTCGTGGATTACGTTTCCAAGCTGACCGATGGTAGCCTTGCAGTTTGAAAGGACCATTCGGACTTCCCCGGATGGAAGTTTTATAAGCGCATAGCGTTCTTCCTTTGCCATTAACTGGGCGTATGTTCCGGCGCTTCTTACAATCTGTCCACCCTTTCCGATACGCAATTCAATGTTATGAATATGTGTTCCAAGGGGAATTTTGCTAAGGGGTAATGTATTGCCGGGTTTTATATCTGCTTCAGGTCCTGAAATCACGGTGTCGCCAACCCGAAGATTCACCGGTGCCAGTATGTATCGCTTTTCACCATCAGCATAGTAGAGAAGCGCAATCCGTGCAGATCGATTCGGGTCATACTCGATAGTAGCCACTCTGGCGGGAATTCCTATTTTATCTCTTTTAAAATCGATAACCCTGTAATGCCGTTTATGACCGCCCCCGCGATGTCTGCACGTAATACGTCCGTAGGAGTTACGGCCCCCTTTTTTCCTAAGTACCTTTAAGAGACTCTTTTCAGGAGTAGTGCTGGTAATTTCATCAAATGTCGAATATGATTGAGCACGCCTCCCGGCAGATGTAGGTTTTACTTTTTTTACACCCATTCCTTACCCCTTTTATACTCCCTCAAAAAAATCAATGCGCTCACCGGGCATCAATCTGACGATCGCTTTCTTCCAGTCCCTGCGTTTTCCTGTAATTCGACCTCTTTGTTTGATCTTGCCCTTGACCTGTATTGTTCTTACCGCATCAACCTTGACATTAAAAAGATTCTCGACAGCTTTTTTAATCTCAACTCTGTTCGCCCTGCGATCGACTTCGAATGTAATCTGATTATAACTCTCTTTTTGAATATTAGTTTTTTCAGTAACCAAAGGCCGTTTAATTAAATCATGCGGAATCATTCAAGCAGCCTCCCTTCAATGGACTTTATCGAAGACTCAAGCAAAACAACATTCTTATATTTAAGAATGTCATATACGTTCATTCCTTCCACTCTTAATACTTTTACTCCGGGAACATTTCTGGAAGACAGCTCGAGATTCTCATTCTTTTTTTCAGTGATAATCAATGCATTTTTTATGTTTAATACATCCATAACCGCGGAGAATTCTTTGGTCTTAATCTTATCGAGATCAAACTCGTCAATCACAATAAGGTTGTCTTCTTTAAACTTTGTGCTCAAGGCCATCTTAAGTGCCAGTCTTTTTACCTTTTTGGGGACCTTGTACGAATAGGATCTGGGATCAGGTCCAAACACAGAGCCTCCGCCTCTTAACAGGGGTGATTTAATATCACCACGGCGTGCACGACCGGTTCCTTTCTGTCTAAAAAGTTTTCTTCGACTTCCCCTTACATCGCTGCGATGCTTTACGGAAGCGGAACCTGCACGTCTATTTGCAAGTTGCATGGTTACAACTTCATGCAGTATACTCGACTTAACGGGAATCTTGAAAATGTTGTCTTCAAGTTCAACCTGTGAAACTTTTTCTGCTTTACTATTTATAACATCTACAACAGCCATATCATTAATATCTCAAGATTTCTTTAATTTATTTTATCGTCCAATTCTTTCAAACGGGCTTAGGTATATTTAATTTTATATCCGGCTAAAAGCGGGATATGGGTGGATTCAGGCTCGATAGGAAAAAACCATCATTTTTTAGCGATTTTGAGTTTCTTGATTTCAACAATACCGTTTCTTGAACCCGGAATTGCACCTTTTATCAGAATAAGATTTTCTTCCGGCCTAATGTCGACAATTTCCAGATTTCGAATTGTTTTTCTAGCATTCCCATGTTGACCCGGCATTTTTTTGCCCTTAATAACCTTTGCAGGCGTCGCACTGCAACCGATGGATCCTGGAATTCTGTGGCTGTGACTACCATGAGTTTTCTTGCCGCCATGGAACCCATGACGTTTAATAACACCGGAAAAACCCTTTCCTTTGGACGTTCCGGTAACTTCAATGTATTCTCCAATATTGAAAATATCTATATTTATTGTCTGACCAAGCCCGTATTCACCTGGATCATTCACGTAAACTTCACGCAGAAATGCAAAACGCGTTTCACCACTTTTTTTGAGATGACCTTCCAACGCTTTGTTTACACGAGATTTCTTTTTCTCGCCAAAACCAAGCTGAAGTGCATTATATCCGTCGGTGGTGACGGTCTTTATCTGGGTAACCACACATGGGCCAAGCTGAATGGCTGTCACCGGAATATATTTACCTTCGGAAGTGAACAGACCCGTCATTCCCAATTTTTTTCCTATCAATCCATTACACATTACTATTTCTTTATCCCTTTGTCGCTTTTAGGAAACGACCTTTATTAAATGCTACAGTTTTATCTCAACATCTACGCCAGGAGAAAGATCCAGCTTCATCAAAGCATCAACAGTTTGTTGAGTCGGCTCCAGAATATCGAGAAGCCGTTTGTGTGTTCTGATTTCAAACTGTTCTCGAGATTTCTTGTCTACATGAGGAGATCGAAGAACACAATATTTGTTGATTCTTGTTGGAAGTGGTATTGGTCCGACGACCTTTGCTCCGGTTTTATTGGCCGTATCGACAATATCTCCAACAGATTGATCCAGAAGTTTATGGTCATATGCCTTGAGCCTGATCCTGATTTTAGTATTCATTATCATTATTCTCGTTTCTCTTTATTCGATAATCTCACTAACCACACCGGCACCAACCGTCCGACCGCCTTCCCTGATGGCAAACCTTAACTCTTTTTCCATCGCTATGGGCGTTATCAACTCCGCTGTTCCGGGCATCACCATCTCTACACCTTCCGGTAATGCCAAATTCCCCGTAACATCCGTCGTACGAAAATAAAACTGAGGCCGATATCCACTGAAAAACGGCGTGTGACGGCCGCCCTCCTCCTTACTCAATATGTATACCTCCGCCTTGAACTTCGTGTGAGGCTCTATCGTACCGGGAATCGCTACCACCTGACCACGCTCAACCTCATCTCGCTTCGTCCCCCGAATCAATACACCAATGTTGTCGCCGGCTCGACCCTCATCCAAAAGCTTCCTGAACATCTCTACTCCCGTACACACCGTCTTCAACGTCGGACGAATCCCCACAATTTCAATATTATCCCCAACATGGATAATGCCTCGATCAACACGACCCGTTACCACCGTCCCACGACCCGATATGCTGAAAACATCCTCTATCGGCATCAAAAACGGCTTGTCTATATCACGCACGGGCTCAGGAATAAACGTGTCCACCGCATCCAGTAACTCAAAAATACACTTGGCTTCCTCACTGTCACAATCATCACTCTCAAGCGCCTTTAACGCACTGCCGCGAATGATCGGTGTGTCATCCCCCGGAAACTCATATTTGTCCAATAATTCCCGAAGCTCCAACTCAACAAGCTCGATCAGCTCTTCATCATCCACCATGTCACACTTGTTTAAAAATACAACAATCTGCGGAACTCCCACCTGACGCGCCAACAATATGTGCTCACGCGTCTGGGGCATCGGACCATCGTCGGCGCCAACAACCAAAATGGCACCGTCCATCTGAGCCGCACCCGTTATCATGTTTTTGATGTAATCCGCATGACCCGGACAATCCACATGTGCATAATGACGATTCACCGTCTCATACTCAACATGCGCCGTCGCTATGGTTATTCCTCGCTCCTTCTCCTCAGGAGCCTTGTCTATCTGATCAAAAGGAACAAATTCCGCCATCCCCTTCATCCCCATATGCTTCGTTATCGCCGCCGTCAAAGTCGTCTTGCCGTGATCTATATGACCAATCGTACCGACATTTACATGTGGCTTGGTCCTCTCAAACTTTGCCTTACCCATCTTCGAAATCCTCCCTTTAAAGCGGGTTAGTGATGTACATCTTCATATTTCCAATAACGCCTTAGATGGTTTGATTTTCCGAAGTCTATTCACCGCCCAATGGACCCATCCTGACATTTTACCATTTGTAGTGCGCAAACGCCTTGTTCGCATCGGCCATCTTGTGGGTGTCTTCCTTCTTTTTAATTGAAGCGCCTCGTTTATTGGCGGCATCCAAAAGCTCTGCCGACAGCTTATTAACCATTCCTTTTTCAGATCTTTTACGAGCAAAGTCGATAATCCACCTGATTCCGAGCGCCGTTCTCCGAGATGGCCGAATTTCTGTTGGAACCTGATAGGTTGATCCCCCAACGCGACGCGACTTGACCTCAATCATCGGTTTTGAATTTTCAAGCGCCTGTTCGAAAATTTTTATTGCAGGTTCACTGGTCTTTTTTTCGATGATATCCATAGCATTATAAAGAATTGACTCTGCGATACTCTTCTTTCCGTCCCTCATGATAGATTTTATGAATTTTGATACCAGCTTGCTGTTATACTTGGCGTCCGGCACAATAACCCGTTCTGGGACTTCTCGTCTTCTAGGCATATATCACACCACTTTTTTTTATTTTTCATTCATTTTCATGCAACGAAACCCAGCCACATTGTATCGAGAACTTCGCGACATATAACATGTTTCTACTTTGGCTTCTTGGACCCGTATTTTGATCGACCCTGTCTTCGATCCTCGACACCAAGGGTATCCAGGGTGCCTCTAACAATATGATACCTTACACCCGGAAGGTCTTTAACACGCCCACCACGGACAAGAACAACCGAATGTTCTTGAAGATTATGTCCTATCCCCGGGATATAAGCGGTAACCTCTACGCCGGTTGTTAGTCGGACTCTGGCAACCTTCCGTAAGGCAGAATTGGGCTTCTTGGGTGTCGACGTATATACGCGGGTACAAACGCCTCTTTTCTGGGGACTCCCTTTAAGTGCCGGGGTATTGGTTTTCTTCTTAATTCGCTTTCTTCCTTTTCTTACCAGCTGATTAATCGTCGGCATTTTTTCACTTAAATCCTTGTATTTTGATAAAGCAAATCCAGGGTTGACAAAATGATTACTATTGAACTTAAAGGCTGATTTGTCAAGCCTTTTATATAAAATTAATGATTAATTTAGACCATTGCCAGAACATTTTCCCAAGCATTTGAGCAGATCGGTTTAAAGGGCTCCTCGCTTAAGTGGGTTGTTTGGGGTTGAGAAAGATCTGAACCATCAATTATCTTCTACTAATTCGATACGATATCCACTTCTTTATATTTAGAAAGACCGGTGCCGGCAGGCATGATCCTTCCCATAATAACATTTTCCTTAAGCCCGCTCAGGCAATCTTCTTTTCCCGCAATGCTTGCATCGGTAAGCACTTTGGTAGTTTCCTGAAATGAAGCGGCCGAGATAAAACTTTCGGTGGAAAGTGACGCCTTGGTGATCCCCAAGATAAGAGGTCCTGCCACAGCAGGTTTCTTTCCTTTTTCGATCACATCCTGGTTAGCTTCTTCAAACTTGACCCGATCCACCTGATCTTCAAGAATAAAGTCTGTATCTCCGGCATCAAGGACCTTAACACGCCGCATCTGCTGCCGTACGATGACCTCGATGTGTTTATCGTTTATCCTTACACCTTGTAAACGGTAAACTTCTTGGACTTCATCAACGAGATATCGTGCCAGTGCAATTTCACCTTTAATATTCAATATATCTTGGGGGATAGCTGAACCGCTGATCAACGCCTCACCCGCCCTGATGTAATCACCCTCGTAAACATTAACATGCTTGCCCCGTGTGATCAAATATTCTTTCTTTTCACCGACATCCACCGGTATGACGGTAATCCTCTGTTTTCCTTTTTTGGTTGCCTTCGCTATTGAAACATACCCATCGATTTCGCTCAACACAGCGGTTTCTTTTGGTTTTCGCACTTCAAAAAGTTCAGCCACCCTTGGCAAACCGCCGGTAATATCTTTTGTCTTGGTCGTGGCACGGGGCAGCTTTGCGATAACATCGCCAGCCATAACATCATCCCCCTCTTCAACCAGTAAAATTGCATTTATCGGCAGTAGATATCTGGCCACGCCCGATGATGATGGCAGGCTGGCTGTTTTTCCATCTTTGTCCTTAACCGAAATTCTTGGGCGTTCCTCGCCGCTTTTAGATTCAATGATCGTTCGACTCGATTTTCCGGTAACAGGATCAACTTTCTCCTGCATGGTTTTACCTGCCGTAATATCACCGAATTTAACGGTACCGTCAACTTCTGTAATAATTGGTGTTGTAAATGGATCCCATGTAACCAGAAGGTCTCCGACCTGGGCTTGGTCACCGTCTTTTACCTCGATGTGAGCGCCGTAAATGACCGGAAAGCGTTCTCTTTCGCGACCGCTGTCGCCAATGATGGCAATTTCGCCACCCCTTCTGTTCATCACAACAAATCTACTCTCGTCTTTTTTGACCACATTGACATTGAGAAATTTAACCGATCCCTCAGTCCTGGCTCTAATATCAGCCTGTTCAACCCTTCGGCTGGCTGTTCCGCCAATGTGGAACGTCCGCATGGTCAACTGGGTTCCGGGCTCGCCGATGGACTGTGCTGCAAGGATTCCCACTGCCTGACCAATTTCGACCTTTGCGCCATGAGAAAGGTCCCGGCCATAGCACTTGACACACACGCCCGTTTTGGTCCTACAAGTTAATACAGATCTTATTTTCACTTTGGTAAGTCCGGCATGTTCAATGGCCTTTACGGCAACTTCGTCCAGATCTTCACCGGCTTTGACAATCACCTCATCAGTAAACGGATCATGAATGTCTTCTATGGCAACACGCCCCAAGATTCGTTCTTCAAGACGCTGTATGACTTCGCCGCCTTCCAACAGAGATTCAACCTCAACACCTATCATCGTTCCGCAGTCATCTTGAACAACAATACAGTCTTGGGCAACATCGGCAAGCCTTCGGGTAAGGTAACCTGAATTGGCTGTTTTAAGTGCTGTATCTGCCAGACCCTTCCTTGCGCCGTGTGTTGATATGAAATACTGAAGCACGGAAAGGCCCTCTCTAAAATTGGCGCTAATGGGTGTTTCTATGATTTCACCGGATGGTTTTGCCATCAGACCTCTCATGCCGGCAAGCTGACGCATTTGGTCTTTACTGCCCCTGGCGCCGGAATCGGCCATCATATAGATCGGGTTAAAACTTTCTTCGACAACGGGGTTTCCCTTTTCATCCAAGACCGGGTTACCCTCACTGTCGATCACAGGTGCTATACGCATGGACTTCATCATCTCATCAGCAACATCGTCGGTTGCCTTGGCCCATATATCGACAACCTTATTATATTTTTCACCTTGAGTGATAAGGCCCTCGGTATATTGTCGACCAATTTTTTCAGCTCGCTTTTCAGCACTTTTCAAAATATCCCATTTGGCTGCAGGTATGATCATAGCGTCAATAGAAATTGAGAGCCCGCCTTCGGTTGAGTATTGATAGCCGATGTTTTTTAAGCGGTCTGAAAGGATGACCGTAGCTTTGGGCCCCAAGTTTCTGTATGCATAATCCACAAGTTCACTCAAGGTCCTTTTATCCTTGACATTATTGATCATAGCAAACGGTATATCGGGTCGTTTGTTAACCATTTTAAAAATATGGTGGGCTTCATCCGCAAAAATAACACCACTTGTTTCACCTTCTTCAAGGGCAAAGACGTTGTCTGTGTTCTCATCCGAAACACTGAAAATCCGTTTGAATTCGTCCTTTCTAAACAGACCGATAAGACCTTCATTTTCTCGATCAAGTCCCTTGGAATATTGGGCCACCATTTCGACAAAATTCGCACCGGACTTTATATTTTCAAGAACAGCCGTGGCCTCTTTTTCCTCAAAAATCTTGATATGGCGCACCATCACAATGTTGTCCTTGGGTATGATTTCCCACAAAAGGATGCGCCCAACGGTCGTATCATACCTTTCCCCGTCGATTCGAACCGTAATTTTAGCATGAAGATCTATCGCCTTGGCATCGTAAGCACATCGAACTTCTTCAGGATTAGCAAATATTTTGCCTTCGCCTTTTGATCCGGTCACTCCCCTGGTCATATAATAGATTCCAAGAACAATATCCTGGCTCGGCACAATAATGGGATGGCCATTTGCCGGAGAAAGAATATTGTTGCTGGACAGCATCAATACTCTTGCTTCTATCTGAGCTTCTACGGAAAGCGGTATATGAACAGCCATCTGATCACCATCGAAGTCCGCATTAAATGCCGTGCAAACCAATGGATGAAGTTGGATGGCCTTTCCTTCAATAAGAATCGGCTCAAAAGCTTGAATACCCAATCTGTGTAAGGTAGGTGCCCGGTTTAAAAGGACCGGATACTCTTTAACCACCTCATCCAGTGTATCCCAAACTTCCGGGGTTTCACGTTCAACCATCTTTTTAGCGCTTTTTACCGTAGAAACAAGCCCTTTCTGCTCTAAACGATAATAAACAAATGGCTTGAACATCTCCAGCGCCATCTGCTTTGGGAGGCCGCACTGATGCAATCGGAGATTGGGTCCAATGGTAATAACGGTACGTCCGGAATAATCGACCCTTTTACCCAGCAGGTTCTGCCTGAAACGTCCCTGCTTTCCTTTTAATGTGTCACTTAGAGATTTTAACGGACGCTTATTCGTCCCCATAATCGCTCTTCCGTGCCGACCGTTGTCAAAGAGAACATCCATCGACTCCTGAAGCATCCTCTTTTCGTTTCGAACAATAATGTCAGGGGCTTTCAATTCGATAAGGCGCTTTAACCGATTGTTTCTATTAATCACCCTGCGATAAAGGTCATTGAGATCAGATGTTGCAAATCTCCCTCCCTCAAGGGGTACAAGGGGCCGCAAATCCGGCGGAAGAACGGGAATAACGTCCATGATCATCCAGGTCGGATCAACTCCTGAACGTCTGAACGAATCAACAATCCTGAGTCGTTTGGAAAGTTTCTGCCGTTTTGCCACAGAACCGGTAGCGGTAATATCAACTCTTAATTCCTTATATAACGACTCTAGATCTATCTTCTCCAGCAGCTTTTTAACAGCTTCCGCACCGATACCAGCTTCAAACTTTGTCCCGTAAATCTCGCGTGCTTCTCTATATTTTTCTTCAGATAAAAGTTGACAGGGACTAAGGTCTGTGTCCATTGGGTCAATGACGATGTAGCTGTCAAAATAAATTACCTTTTCAAGATTTTTCAGCGTCATATCCATCAAGTTGCCGATCTTGCTCGGAAGGCTTCTTAAAAACCAAATATGAGAACAGGACGCGGCCAGTTCAATGTGTGCCATCCGTTCCCTCCGAACCTTGGACTGGATAACCTCCACACCGCATTTCTCACATATGACGCCCCTGTGCTTCATTCGTTTATATTTTCCGCAGTTGCACTCATAATCCTTTGTGGGACCAAAAATTTTGGCACAAAAAAGGCCGTCTCGTTCAGGTTTAAAGGTTCGATAGTTGATGGTCTCTGGTTTCTTAATCTCTCCATGGGACCATTTTAAAATCTGCTCCGGAGATGCCAGTGCAATCTTGATTCCAGAATAAAGCTTCGGATCGGTGGGTTTGGCAAAAAAATCGTATAACGTTTCCATTTATTTTTCCCTGTTTTATTGTTTTCCTTCTAAAAGGGTTATATCCAAACCCAGACTCTTTAATTCCTTTGTCAGTACTTTAAATGACTCGGGTAAGCCCGGATCCAGCGAATTTTGCCCTTTTACGATTTTTTCGTACATGCGAGTCCTGCCAGCCATATCATCTGATTTCACTGTCAAAAATTCTTGCAGAGCATGTGCGGCACCATAAGCTTCCATGGCCCATACTTCCATCTCGCCAAGCCGCTGACCGCCAAACTGTGCCTTTCCACCCAGCGGCTGCTGCGTTACCAGGGAATAAGGACCTATGGACCTGGCATGGATCTTGTCATCCACAAGATGGTGTAGCTTCAACACATACATTGTCCCAACAGTAATCTTTTCCTTAAAGGGCTCGCCGGTACGGCCGTCATATAGTGTTGTCTGACCGGTTGAGCTGAGCCCTGCTTCGGTTAAAAGAGATTTTATTTCCGCCTCTTTGGCGCCGTCAAAAACCGGTGTGGCCATATGGACACCATCTTTATAACCTTCCACAAATTCGCACATCTCTTTATCGTCAAAGCCGTCGATCATCTCCTGTAAAGACGGCTCTTCGAATATTTTCTTAATTTTATCGCGCAGGGCTACAATTTTTTGTTCTTCAAGCAACCTGTTGAGTTGATCGCCTAAACCTTTGGCAGCCCAACCTAAATGTATTTCCAAAACCTGGCCAACATTCATTCGGGAAGGCACTCCCAGCGGGTTCAATATCATATCAACCGGTGTGCCGTCTTCAAAATAGGGCAGGTCTTCCTGGGGAAGAATTCTCGACACGACACCTTTATTGCCGTGACGACCGGCCATTTTATCTCCAACGGATAACTTACGCTTCATGGCGACATAGACTTTTACAAGTTTGATGACGCCTGGAGGAAGGTCATCACCTTTTTCAAATCGGCCCACTTTCCGCTCAAATGTGTCCCTGCAAATTTCACATTGATTCCGATATCGTTCAAGAATGTTATGGACCTTTTCCGTGAGCTGCGGGTTCTTTAATACAATGCCTTCTATCTGAGCCACGGGTATCTCGGCCAGCATGTTGGAATCTATTTTATCATCTTTTTGAATCAGAACTTTTTTTCCCTTTTTGAGAGATGAAATACATTCCTGGCCCACTAGCAATTGTTCAAGTTGTGTGCGAACCACATCCTGAATAACGTCAAGCTTATCATCTGTCTCTTTTTCAAGGGAAGCAATCTCGCTATCTTCGATCCACCGAGTACGATCATCTTTTCCAACACCACGTCTTGAAAAAACTTTGGCATCAATGACAATCCCACGAACGCCGGGTGGCACCCGCAAAGACGTGTCCTTCACATCTCCGGCTTTTTCACCGAAAATCGCCCGTAAAAGTTTTTCTTCAGGTGAAAGCTGTGTTTCACCTTTGGGTGTAATCTTGCCGACCAGTATATCTCCCGGCAACACTTCAGCACCGAGCCTGATAATACCGCTTTCATCCAACTCCTTTAAGGCTTCCTCGCCTACGTTTGGTATGTCTCGCGTGATATCCTCTTTGCCCAGTTTGGTATCTCGGGCAACGACCTCAAACTCCTCAATATGAACAGAAGTATACACGCCGTCCCGGTGAAGTCTTTCACCCAGAAGAATCGAATCCTCAAAATTATAACCGCCCCACGGCATAAATGCCACAGTAATGTTTTTCCCGAGAGCAAGTTCGCCATGGTCCGTAGCCGGACCGTCTGCAATGATCTGCCCGGCTTCCACTTTTTGTCCTTTTCTGACAATAGGACGTTGATTAAAGCAAGTATTCTGATTGGAACGGATGAATTTTGAGAGGTTGTAAACCGTAACCGGCATTTCAGAGGCCTTGTCGTCATCCCTATCTTCATGTCTTATAACAATCTGGGAAGCATCCACATGCACCACAGTACCATCATGCTGTGTAACCACCGTAACACCTGAATCTTTAGCCACCACCCCTTCAATACCGGTGCCCACTAAAGGTGCCTTGTTAACAATCAGAGGAACTGCCTGACGTTGCATGTTCGACCCCATCAATGCCCTGTTGGCGTCATCATTTTCAAGGAACGGAATAAGGGATGCAGAAACACTCACAAGCTGGTTAGGGGAAATATCCATCAGTTCGATATCCTCGGCCTTGACCATCATGAACTCTCCCATCACTCTTGACGTTACCAGCGGATTGACATATTTCCTATCTTCGTCCAGCAGCGCGTTAGCCTGGGCAATAGGGTGTTCTTTTTCTTCAAAAGCGGTAAGAAACTTGACATCTTTCAGCACAGTGGCATCTTTAACAACACTGTAGGGTGTTTCGATAAAACCATATTCATTGACTCGAGCATAAGTGCTAAGTGACACAATAAGACCAATATTCGGTCCTTCCGGCGTTTCTATGGGGCAAATTCGTCCGTAATGAGACGGGTGGACATCCCTGACTTCAAAACCGGCCCTCTCACGCGTCAATCCGCCGGGTCCCAATGCACTCAAACGCCTTTTATGGGTCGTTTCTGAAAGCGGATTTGTTTGATCCATGAATTGGCTGAGCTGGCTTGTTCCAAAAAACTCTTTAACAACAGCGGAAACCGGTTTTGAATTGGCAAGATCGTGGGGCATCAGTGCATCGACCTCTTGCAAACTCATCCGTTCCTTAATAGCACGTTCCATTCTGACCAGTCCGATGCGATACTGGTTTTCGAGAAGCTCTCCAACGGCACGAACCCTTCGATTTCCTAGATGATCGATATCATCAACCGCTCCCTGAGTATCCTTAAGTTCTAAAAGTGTTTTCGTCGTAAGAAAGATATCTTCCTTTCGAAGCGTCTTTAAATCAATGGATGAGTTGATGCCCAGACGAGTGTTAATCTTCATACGGCCCACACCGGAAAGATCGTAATAGGCAGATTTGAAAAACATGTGGTCAACAAAATCCTGAGCCACTTCGGATGTGGCAGGATTTCCGGGTCTGAGTCTCCGGTATATCTCAATGAGCCCACCCTCTTTTGTTTCAACTTTGTCCAAGAGCAGTGTTTTGTGAATAGAGTCACTGGTGGTTACACCATCAATAAAAAGCAGTTCAAATTCAGTAATACCGGCATCACGTAAGGCTTGAAAATTTTCTTCATCAAGCACCTGGTTGCATTCTACGATGGGTTCTTCTTTGTCAGGATCAATAATTGTTCTGGAAAAAACTTTGTTGACGATATCTTCAACACTTATCGGTATCAAATTGACACCCGCTGATTTGAGACGTTTAACTGAAGCTTTAGTAAACACGCGTCCTTTAGCAACAATTGTATCGCCGGTTTCAGGATTTTTGACATCTCGGCTGGCACGCTGTCCTTTCAACAAATCTTCATTAAATTCCTTAAAATTTCGTTTACCGCGGATAACGATCCTTTCTGTTTTATAAAAATAAGCCAGAATGTCTTCAGAAGTATATCCAAAAGATTTAAAAAGAATGGTGATCGGCAGTTTGCGACGCCTGTCAATTCGAATATTAACGATATCTTTATGGTCGATCTCCATATCGATCCATGACCCGCGCACAGGGATAATTCTGGAAGTATATATTACCTTACCGGAGGAATGTGACTTACCCTTGTCATGATCGAAAAACACTCCGGAAGATCTGTGAAGCTGGCTTACCACAACACGTTCAGTCCCATTAATGATAAACGTACCATTATCGGTCATCAGAGGAATCGTTCCAAAATAAATTTCCTGCTCTTTGATATCGCGAATGTTTGTAATTCCTGTCTCTTTATCAATGTCATATACAACCAACCTGACAGTGATACGGAGTGGAATCTCGTAGGTCATTCCTCTGTGCATGCATTCATGAACACTGTGTTTGATTTCGCCAAATCGATAAGATACAAATTCAAGAGAAGCAGTTCCGGTAAAATCCTTTATGGGAAACACAGACTTATATACTGCTTGCAAGCCGATGTCTCTTCTTTTTTCCGGAGGAACATCCTTTTGCAAAAACCGATTGAATGATTCTTGTTGCACCGCGATTAGATTAGGAATATCAACAATCTTTGGTATCTTCCCAAAGTTTTTTCTTACGCGCCTGTTTGCCAAAAGCCTTTCCGACATGGCATCTCCAATATGTTAATTTTGTTAAAGGTCATGGGTTATGGGTAATAGGTTATGGGTTTTCCGGCGAAGGGGATTTAAAAAACCCCTTACCGGTCACCTATTACCCATTACCTATTTTCTTAATATTTATTACTTTATTTCAACCTGCGCGCCGGCTTCCTCTAGCTGTCCCTTGATCTTTTCGGCTTCATCTTTAGAAATGCCTTCCTTGACGGGTTTGGGAACTTCATCGACCAAAGTCTTGGCTTCTTTCAGTCCCAGACCGGTAATTGCCCTGACCTCTTTGATAACCTGAATTTTCTTGTCACCAAATGTTGTCAGAATAACGTCAAATTCGGTCTTTTCTTCTGCTGCGGCACCTCCGCCTTCAGCAGGAGCAAAAGCCGCAATAGCCATAGGTGCGGCTGCTGAGACTCCAAACTTTTCTTCCATTTCTTTAACCAGTTCAGATAAATCAAGAACCGACATATTTGCTATAAATTCAATTACATCTTCTTTGGTAATATCCGCCATTTTAATTTTCCTCCAGTTTAACTTTTAACATTTTATATCTTTCGAACCATTTATTCTAATCAGCCAGCTTCTTTCTGTTCCTTGATGGCCTGGAGTACATTTAAAAACTGTACCGGAATGGCATTAAGGACCCGGACAAAGCCGGTAACAACACCGTTGGCTGCCGAAAGGAATTGCCCCAGAAGCTCTTCTCGACCAGGAAGGGTCGATATCGTCTTGATTGCGTCTACATCAAGCACTTTGCCGTCCAAAACACCGGTTTTAATTTCAAGCTGTTTATGCTCTTGCGAAAACTTTGTCAGCACTTTTGCCGGTGCAATCGGGTCATCGTAACTTAAGGCAACAGCACTCGGACCTTTAAAATAATCCTTAATCAATGCGATATCGGTCTCTTCAGAAGCTCTGATAAGAAGCGAGTTCTTTACCACCCTATATTCAATTTTTTCCGCTCCAAGCTTCCTTCGTAAGTCATTTATCGTCGTAACATCAAGACCTTTATAATCTGTTACGATGACAACTTTTGACCTCAGAAACTTTTCATGCAGATCTTTTACAATCTCTTTCTTTTTATCTATCCGCACAAGTTCAAACACCTCCTTCCTTAATCTGTAAAAAACCGGAGGAACAACTTTTTAAAATAAAATGTCTCGGTAGGCCGGCATCGCCGATTAAACACAAACAAGTGCACCTACGGTCTTTGACAGAAATATTGATATTAACTTAACCTGTTAAGAAATAGACACCATCAATACAGGGTTACTAAAGTTCTTAAAACAGGCTTTCTCCGCCTCAAAATAGAATTTAGAATTAAAATCAGACAATTTCAGTGAGTTCAAGAATTTCTTAAAATAAAATTACGCAAAAATCCTCTCGATTTGGTTATGTTAGAGATGGAAGAATCAAGACTTTTAGGTTCATCAAAGCAACGATATTATTTGAGCAAGTCCTTGACACTGGCCGCATCAATCTTAATGCCGTGTCCCATGGTAGTTGAAACGGCGATACTTTTCAGGTAGGTTCCCTTACTGGAAGCCGGTTTGAGTCGAAGGATCGTTTCTAAAAAGACAGACGCATTCTGCACGATCTTATCTACGCCAAAAGAAACTTTACCCATTGGAACGTGGACAATACCGGCTTTTTCAACCTTGAAATCAATTTTACCTGCTTTGATCTCCTTGACCGCTCTGGCCAAATCAAAAGTTACAGTTCCGATTTTTGCATTGGGCATGAGCCCTCTGGGGCCGAGAAGCTTTCCTATTTTTCCCACAGTCCCCATCATGTCAGGTGTTGCAACAGCTTTGTCAAAGCCGAACCATCCTCCTTTAATTTTTTCTATTAAATCATCGTTCCCGACAAAATCCGCACCTGCATCCAAGGCCTCTTGCTCTTTTTCTCCTTTAGCAAATACGAGGACTTTAACTTCCTTGCCAAGGCCATTGGGCAAAACGACAGTACCGCGAACCATCTGATCAGCATGTCTTGGATCGACGCCAAGTCGAACCGCAACGTCAATTGTTTCATCAAATTTAGCATACGATGAACTTATTGCTATTTTAACGGCTTCGCTGAAACTGTGTTTTACCTTTGTGTTTGTCTCTTTACGTGATTCTAAATATTTTTTACCCCGCTTCGGCATGATCTTATGTCCACTCCTTTTTTAAACAACTTCAATCCCCATACTTCTGGCCGTACCGGCAATAATATTACAGGCGGCCTCCAAATCATTTGCGTTTAAATCAATCATTTTCTGCTTGGCAATCTCTTCGAGCTGCTGCCGTGTAACCTGGCCGATTTTTTCGCGCTTTGGATCACCGGCACCTTTTGCTATTTTTGCCGCTTTTTTTAAAAGCACAGAGGCAGGGGGTGTTTTGGTTATAAAAGTAAATGATCTGTCCTGATAGACCGTAATTACAACAGGTGTAATGATGCCTTCATCATTGGCCGTCCTGGAGTTAAAAGCCTTACAGAAATCCATTATATTCACACCATGCTGCCCCAACGCGGGGCCAATGGGTGGCGACGGATTCGCCTTGCCTGCTGCAACCTGCAGTTTTATCTGTGTCATAACCTTTTTTGCCATTTTTTCTTGTTGCTCCTGTCTTTCTGCTTGCCCCCCTGAAATTTCAAAAGGACCATTTCACGGGAGTCATTTGTCTGTAATACTCTAATTGAGCCACAACTCGATGATATGTTATTCGTTCGCTATCCGTTATCTGATGAATGGCCCTTTGTTTGAATCATAGCTTCGACACCTGCACAAATTCCAGCTCCACAGGCGTTGAACGACCGAAAATACTAACAAGAACTCTTATTTTACCCTTGTCAGGATTAACTTCATCAACGACGCCGCTAAAGTTTTTAAAAGGCCCGTCAATTACACGGATCTCGTCTCCGGTCTCGAAAAAATATTTTGGCTGTGGTTTTAGTTTTCCAGCCTCCATTCGATTTAATATTTTCTGGGCCTCATCATCTGATATGGGTGTCGGTTTCTCTCGACCACCAAGAAACCCGGTAACTTTGGCAGTATTTGTTACAAGATGCCATGTTTCATCATCAAGCGCCATCCTGACCAATATGTACCCCGGATAAAATTTACGAGACGATGTTTTTCGTTTACCTTTAACAAGTTCAACGATTTCCTCGGTAGGAACAATCACCTCACCGAATTTCTCGGGCTGAGGAGAAGACGATATTCGCTCTTCCAGGGCAACTTTGACCTTGCTTTCAAACCCCGAATAAACATGGACTACATACCATTTAAGCGCCACTTTATCCTCTCCCAATTTTATTTTAAAACCACACGGATCAGGCTTGACAAACCGATATCGACCATCCCGAGAAAAACAGATATTATCATTACCAGAATAAGCACAACCACCGTGGAGCCAATGGTCTGCTTGCGCGATGGCCATACGACTTTTTTTAGCTCCACCTTGACTTCTCTGAGAAACTGGAGCCCCTTATCTATGTACCCTTTGAGCTTCCCCGGCTCAGCTTTTGTTCTTGTTAGAGATTTTTGTCTGGATGAATAGGCTTTTGCTTTTATACTTTTAACAGGACCTGTTAATAATTCAGTCTTCTTCGCAACAGCATCATTACTTGACCCTTGCGATGCTATCCCTTCGGCACTCTGCTGGTTCTTTTTCTTTGCTCTTTGTTTTTTCTTTTTTTGTATACGTGCCATTATTTTTACAGGTTTAATATTTCCAATTTTTGGCAGGCCAGGAGGGATTCGAACCCCCAACACCCGGATTTGGAGTCCGACGCTCTACCGTTAGAGCTACTGGCCTGCATGTTACCGTTTCGAATACTCATTTTTTTTAAATAAACGAACCATGTTTTTCAAACTGTCCCATAAAGAAACCCATTATTTCGTTTCTTTATGTAAAGTATGCCTCCTGCAAAATCTGCAATACTTACTGAATTCCAGCTTGTCCGGTGTTGTCCGTTTATTTTTGGTCGTCGTATAATTTCTTCTTTTGCATTCACCACATGCAAGTGTAACAATTATTCTCACCAGCAGACTCCTTCAGCTGTTATTCGATAATCTCACTGACCACACCGGCACCAACCGTCCGACCGCCTTCCCTGATGGCAAACCTTAACTCTTTTTCCATCGCTATGGGCGTTATCAACTCCGCTGT
>RCNC010000824.1_pt1 | contig 20306 bp, 17 predicted proteins | sample 2041301 | NCBI WGS metagenome assembly RCNC01 (sample SAMN09708231, study PRJNA481090) | Marine sediment metagenome, whole genome shotgun sequencing project. | biome: marine sediment; feature: ocean; material: sediment; isolation source: Sewage treatment plant 13A marine sediment (STP13A) ...
CTGTCATGCCGGTACTGGCGGGGGCAGTCACCATGCTACTGACCGATCACTTCTTCGGCACCAGCTTTTTCAATGCAGCGGGCGGCGGCGACCCGGTGATGTTCCAGCATATCTTCTGGTTCTTCGGTCACCCCGAGGTTTACATCATGATCCTGCCAGCCTTCGGCGTGGTCTCAGAGATCATCCCGACCTTCGCACGCAAGCCGCTGTTCGGTTACACAGCCATGGTCTATGCAACGGCCAGCATCGCGTTCCTGTCCTTCATCGTATGGGCGCACCACATGTTCACGGTTGGCATGCCACTGACGGGCGAACTGTTCTTCATGTACGCCACCATGCTGATCGCGGTACCGACCGGCGTGAAGGTGTTCAACTGGGTCAGCACCATGTGGCGGGGCTCCATGACGTTTGAAACGCCGATGCTGTTCGCGATCGCTTTCGTCGTGCTGTTCACGATCGGTGGACTGTCCGGCCTCATGCTGGCACTCGCATCCGTTGATCTGCAATATCACGATACTTATTTCGTGGTCGCCCACTTCCACTACGTGTTGGTACCGGGAGCTGTATTTGCATTGATGGCCGGCACCTATTACTGGCTGCCGAAATGGACCGGGCACATGTACTCCGAAAAGTGGGGCAAGATCCACTTCTGGATCTCCGCTATCTCGGTAAATGTCCTGTTTTTCCCACAGCACTACCTGGGACTGGCCGGCATGCCACGACGCATTCCCGACTACTCCACACAATTTGCTGACTTCAATATGATTTCTTCTATCGGTGGCTTTATTTTCGGCGCCTCACAGTTGATCTTTGTTGGCGTCATCGTGCACTGCGTCTACAAGAGCAAGCAGGCTGCGGCCGGCCGGGTCTGGGAAGGCGCGAAGGGCCTGGAATGGACTCTGTCCTCACCACCGCCATATCACTCCTTCAATACGCCGCCGGTGATCGATTCGACCACCATTGCGCATGCCGGGGAGGCTCACTGAGCCGATTGATGAACGCAGACAGCCACCACGACATAAAGGACCAGCGCAAGAAAGCTGTAAAAACAGCCCTGGCGCTGGGCTTTGTCGCGGCCGTCATTTTTATCGCCTTTATCCTATCCGGGGTGTTTGGCACTTCATTATGAATAGACCGTCGCATAAAAAGCTGGTCCGAAAGCTGGTATTGCTATCAGTAGCGATGTTCGGTTTCGGCTTTGCTATGTGGCCGCTGTACAACGTCTTTTGTGACCTGACAGGCCTTGGCGGCCGTGGGGTCAAAGTGGTTGAAAGTGCTGGCGAGATGCAAAAATCTGACCGCAAGGTGAGGCTGCGTTTCGACGCGACGGTGAATTCTGGCCTACCCTGGATATTCCAGGCGAAGGAAAAATCAACGATGGTCTCGCTGGGGGAGATGAGCGAGGCTTTTTACCTCGCGATGAATCCGGCTGACGAGGCCATAGCCGGACAGGCGATTTACAATGTAACGCCACCCGAGGCCAGCCTGTATTTCGTAAAAACCGAGTGCTTTTGTTTTACGCAGCAAATATTACAGGCACAGGAAAGCAGGGAAATGCCGGTGTATTACTTCATACAACCGGATTTACCCGAGTACATAAAGGAAATAACACTGTCTTACACATTTTTCCGTGATGAAAAGGCCGGAGCTGTTGCCATGACGAACAACTCCACTTCATCATCGAATTGATATATATAGATAGTTGCACGGACTAACGAGGCTTAGAAATGGCACATCACGCTGACGACTCCTATTACGTACCCCACGGAACCAAGTGGCCGATCATCGGCTCGTTGGGAATGATCACCCTGATGTCGAGCGCGGCATTCTGGGTGAACGACTCTACGATTGCTCCCTGGACCGCCCTGATTGGCGCACTGGTGCTGATCTACATGATATTTGGCTGGTTTGGCGAAGTGATCCGGGAAAGTGAATCCGGCATGTACAACGCACAGGTGGATTCATCGTTCCGCCTGGGCATGATGTGGTTCATTTTCTCCGAGGTCATGTTTTTTGCCTGTTTCTTCGGTGTGTTGTTCTATGCCCGGATGTTTTCCGTCCCCTGGCTGGGTGGCGAAGGTACCGGTGCATATACCAACGAACTGCTCTGGCAGGGTTATGACGCTGTCTGGCCCACCGCCGGGCCGGCAGAACTCGGCGGCTCCTTCCAGACCATCCCGGCATTCGGCGTTCCGTTCCTCAATACATTGATCCTGCTGACGTCCGGTTTCACGGTAACGATGGCCCACCACGCCCTGAGGAAAAACCTGCGCGGCAGGCTGATCACGTGGTTGCTGGCAACCGTCGCCCTGGGCTTCCTGTTCGTGTTCTTCCAGATCGAGGAATACATGGAGGCTTACCAGCACCTCGGGTTGACTCTGGGCTCTGGGATCTATGGGTCTACTTTCTTCATGCTGACCGGGTTCCACGGCATGCACGTTACGCTTGGTGCCATTATGCTAACGGTGATCGCCATTCGCGCCATTCGCGGGCATTTCACTCCGGATCAACATTTTGGTTTTGAAGCAGTGGCCTGGTACTGGCACTTCGTTGACGTTGTCTGGCTGGGGCTGTTTATTTTTGTCTACGTCTATTGAGACAACCACATTAAGCCGGAACCGAAATTCCGGGCGACCCGATAAAGAAACTGAGGCCCGCCTATGGCGGGCTTCGTCTTATTGAGGTTCGCTGGTCTGTTGGTCGGGCTGCACTCTAACCGGGCCGCTGTTGGGTTCAATCCAGCCCATTTTATAAGCGCCCCAGAGGAACATGAAGAGCAAAAGGGACAGTCCGATTCGCCAACTGAGGCGATTGACCGTACGACTGCCCTTTCCATGATCCTTCGCCATAAAAAAGAAAGCGGAAACCAGGCTGTAGACAATGGCAATTAGAAATACAATGATCAGGATTTTGATGACCATGATGATCTCGAGTGACCGTGTTGGGTACCCTTCATTATAGCCAATCAACTGCCTTGACGATGGAACAGTTATGTCTTTCCGGCCTTCAATCAAACTGACCCTGGTGCTTCTGGCGCTGACCGTGGTGTTTTTCCGCCTCGGTCTTTGGCAATGGGATCGAAAAGCTGAAAAAGTTTTACTTTTTGATTCGTTCGAAAACGCACCAGTGCAGACAATCGGACAGGCGCTGTCCGCTACAGCACCGTTTGTTCGGGTCGAGGCCGAAGGCCACTATGACCCGGTCCGCCATACGCTGCTGGACAACCGTATTTTCAAGGGCCGCGCGGGCATACATGTGCTGACGCCTTTTACTCTGTCGGACGGCAGCAATGTTCTGGTCAACCGGGGCTGGCTGCCGTTAGCAGCGGACCGTCGCTCATTGCCGGAGTTCGACACAGCCCCCACGAAACAGCGTATTAGCGGTATTCTCACAAGGCCGGTGACCGGGGGCCATCGGGTCGGCGACGCCGATAAATTAGTGCAGGACCAGTGGCCGCAGTTAATGACTTACCTTGACCTGGATTCCATTAGCGCCGCAACAGAGAAATCGCTGGAGCCCTGGATTTTGTTACTTGATGCCGCCGATGAAAGCGGATTTGAAGACCGCCAGTGGCGGGCTGCAGTAATGGAGCCCAAGATGCATGGCGCTTATGCGCTGCAGTGGTTTTCACTGGCTGCCGCCGCGGTGGTCATCTGGCTTGTGCTGGGCGTGCGCAGGGCGCGCCGAACCAATGGAACAGAACTATGAATGGAAAACGCTCACCGCGGGTACTGCTGGTCATCATTGCAGCGATGTTCCTGCTGCCGCTACTGCTGGCCTGGCTTATGTATACCGGCACGATAGATTACCAGCCGGGCGCTACGCGTAACCACGGACAACTGATCACTCCTCCCCTGCCCATATCATGGGATGAGGTTGAGGGTGGCGAGGCTTTCAGGGAACACTGGGTGATATTGCACGCGGTACCTGACCCGTGCGCCGCCGACTGCATCTCACAGGTCTCCGCTCTGCGCCAGATTCACCGTGCCTCGGGCCGCCAGCAATCCCGAATCCTGATTGCCCTTTTGGTCGACGAACCGGTAGCCGATGACTTTTCGGCCATGCTGAACCAAACCTATCCGCAGTTTCACCTGGTCACCAACCCATCCGGTAGCCTGAAGAGCTCCATGCAACAGGCCGCAGCCTGGGCTCGCGCTGTATACTTGGTTGATCCGCTTGGAAATATAATGATGGCCTATCCAGACGGCGATGACCCGAATCACCTCAAGCAAGACCTCAAACGTCTGCTGACCTGGTCAAAACTGGACGAGCAATAATGAGCCCAATTCTGCACCGCCTTGCTGTAACCGCCGCACTGATCGCTTTTACCGTGATTATGCTGGGGGCTTTTGTTCGCCTGTCGCACGCAGGACTGGGTTGCCCTGACTGGCCCGGTTGCTACGGTCAGCTTACCTGGCCGGTCGAATCTCACGAGTTGACTGAGGCCAACCAGGCTTTTCCTGAACGGCCGGTTGAGTCCGGCAAGGCCTGGAAAGAAATGGTCCATCGCTACCTGGCAGGTGCTTTGGTCCTGCTGGTGCTGGGCATCAATATACTCGTCTGGAAAGCAGCCGGAGCCGGCAAACACCTGCGCATGCTGGCTGGAATCTTGCTGGCCATGATTTTATTTCAGGCTGCACTGGGAATGTGGACCGTTACCCTGAAGCTATTACCGCTGGTGGTCATGGGCCATTTGATGGGAGGTCTGGCGACATTCAGCCTGCTGCTTTGGCTCTGCTGGCGAACCCGCCCGCAACCACTGTCCGGGTCGAATGAACCGTTCCGGCGATTACGCCCCGCGATCGTCGTCGCTTTACTGGTACTGGTGGTGCAACTGATGCTTGGCGGCTGGACCAGCGCTAATTATTCAGCCCTGGCCTGTCCGGATTTTCCAACCTGTCAGGGCCAGATATGGCCAGCCGCAAATTTCACCGACGGTTTCGTCATGTTGCGTGAGATTGGCGTTGATTATGAAGGCGGTGTGCTGGATTTGCAGTCACGTGTCGCCATCCACGTGGCACACCGCACCGGCGCCCTGGTCACGTTGTTGGTGGTCGGGTTCCTGGCCATTGCGCTGATCCGACAGCCTGCATCGAGAACAGCCGGATGGGTACTGGGCGGCTTGTTGCTCGCACAGATTGCGCTGGGTATCCAGAACGTCGTTCTGCACCTGCCGCTGGTTAACGCCGTCGCGCACAACGGCATGGGTGCCCTGCTATTGGCTGCGATGCTGTGGCTGTTGAACCGCTCGTCGGAACAGGTGGATTAAGCTGATGTCCTCCCTGGCCGGCCGTTACTATGAATTGTGCAAACCGAGGGTCGTGTACCTGATCGTGTTTACAGCTGTAGTTGGCATGATCCTGGCCGTTCCCGGCTGGCCGCCAATCAATGCCATGGTGTTCGGCACGATAGGGATCGCACTGGCGGCATCATCGGCTGCAGCGATTAATCACTTGCTTGACCAGCGCATTGATAAGGTCATGGCACGAACCCGAAACCGCCCTCTGCCGTCAGGCCAGCTTGGCACCACCCAGGTCCTGGTTTTTGCTTTGATACTGGCGGCATTATCCATGGCCGTGCTGATCGCCTGGGTGAACGTACTGACTGCCGTTTTGACGTTTTTTTCACTGATCGGCTACGCCATTATCTATACCGTCTGGCTCAAGCGTGCCACGCCGCAGAATATCGTGATCGGTGGCGCTGCCGGAGCCGCTCCGCCGGTGCTCGGCTGGACCGCCGTGACCGGCTCGGTCGACCCCCACGCGCTGATCCTGTTCCTGATCATCTATGTCTGGACCCCTCCACATTTCTGGGCACTGGCGATTCATCGCCGTAAGGACTACGCCGCCGCGGACATTCCCATGCTGCCGGTCACCCATGGCAACCGCTTCACGCGCTGGCACATCCTGTTCTACACCATCCTGCTGGTCATCGTCACTACACTGCCCTACCTGACCGGCATGAGCGGCCTGCTGTACCTGGCAGGGGTGACGGTCCTGAACATCGGCTTCCTCTGGTATGTCCTGCTGATGATGCAGAACAAGGACGATCGCCTTCCGATGCAGACCTTCGGTTATTCCATCATTTACCTGATGGTGTTGTTTGTGTTTCTGCTCGCCGACCATTTTTTGAAACTGGTTTTATACTAGGCAGGTATTCACCCGGCCCGTTCTAAACTAAAAGAGAAGCAAAGCCATGAGCAAGCAGACACCCACCCCTTCCGGAGACGCCCCACTATACGAACTGGAAGACCATGGCGAATTTGTCATGCGCCACATCGGTCCCCGCAAAGAGGACGTGGACATCATGCTGAAGGCCATCGGGGCCTCATCTCTGGATGAACTGATCAGTAGCACCTTGCCGCCGTCCATCCAAATCGATGAGCCGCTGGACCTGCCGGAACCGCGAACGGAAGCGGATACCCTGTCCAGGCTTAAAGAACTGGCCAGGCGTAACCTTGTTCAACACAGCATGATCGGAATGGGCTATCACGAAACAATCCTGCCAGCTGTCATCCAGCGGAACGTGCTGGAGAATCCGGGCTGGTACACGGCTTATACGCCCTACCAGGCGGAAATTTCCCAGGGACGCCTGGAGGCGCTGCTGAACTATCAGCAGATGATCACCGACCTGACCGGAATGCCCATCGCCAACGCATCCCTGCTGGACGAAGCGACCGCTGCGGCCGAAGCCATGACCATGCTCCAGCGTATGAACCGAAAATCGAAGTCGGCACGCTTCCTGGTGGACCGTAACGTCCTGCCGCAAACGCTGGATGTGGTCGAGAACCGGGCCCGGTATTTCGGTATTGAAGTGGTGGTTGGAGACCCGTCAACGGCCATCAACGACGGCGAATATTTTGGTGTCCTGCTGCAGTACCCGGGACTGGACGGAAGCCTCACCGATTTCAGACCGGTGATCGCGGCGGCACACGAAAACAACGCGCTGGTCACCGTAGCTGCTGACCTGATGAGCCTTGTCCTGCTCACCCCACCCGGCGAAATGGACGCAGATGTCGTGGTCGGTTCTGCCCAGCGTTTTGGCGTACCAATGGGCTACGGCGGCCCTCACGCGGCCTTTTTTGCCACCCGTGATGCCTATAAGCGGTCGATCCCGGGGCGCATCATTGGTGTATCCCAGGACAGCACCGGCCAGGTCGCGCTGCGCATGGCACTGCAAACCCGCGAGCAACACATCCGCCGCGACAAAGCGACCAGCAATATCTGTACGGCCCAGGCGCTGCTGGCCGTCATCAGCGGCATGTATGCAGTTTGGCACGGCCGCGAACGGCTGAAGAAGATTGCCGGGCGCATCCATCGCCTCAGTGGAATTCTGGCCCGGGGGCTGGGCCAGCTGGGTTATGAGAACACATCAGATTCCTGGTTCGACACATTGACCATCCCGCTGGATGGCGAAAAGGCCGATGCCATATACCGGCAGGCAGCCGCCGCCGGCATCAACCTGCGCCGGGCCGGGCCCGACGCACTTGGCATGAGCGTGAATGAAAAAACCACGCGTGCGCATATTCAAACACTGCTGAAAATTTTCTCAGCGGGTGGCAGTGAAGCAGATATCGAAACGATCGATCGCGAACTGGGCGATGGCTGGAGTGCCATTCCGGCGCCCCTGCGCAGGAAAAGTGATTTCCTGCAGCACCCGGTCTTTTACGCGTACCACTCGGAAACCGAGATGCTGCGTTACCTGAAGCGACTGGAAAACAAAGATCTGTCGCTGGCACACGCAATGATTTCGCTGGGCTCCTGCACGATGAAACTGAATGCCACCACCGAGATGATCCCCATAACCTGGCCTGAATTCAGTGACATCCACCCTTTTGCCCCGCAGGATCAAACCGTGGGTTACCGGGAAATGATCGGCGAACTTGAGCAAATGCTGGTTGCCTGTACCGGTTATGACGCCGTCTCCCTGCAACCTAATGCGGGTTCACAGGGCGAGTACGCCGGCCTTCTGGCGATCAAGGGCTACCACGAGTCGCGTGGTGATATGGACCGCGATATCTGCCTGATCCCCTCTTCGGCCCATGGCACCAACCCGGCCAGTGCAGCCATGGCCGGCATGAAGATCGTCGTTGTGAGGTGCGATGAACGCGGTAACGTCGATCTGGTGGATCTCAGGGAAAAAGCAGCCTTGCACAGCGACACGCTGGGCGCATTGATGATTACTTATCCGTCCACCCACGGCGTATTCGAGGAGGACATTCGGGAAATCTGCGACGTCGTGCACCAGCACGGTGGACAGGTCTACCTGGATGGAGCCAACCTGAACGCACTGGTCGGTTGTGCTGCGCCCGGCAAATTCGGCGCCGATGTCTCGCATCTGAACCTGCACAAGACGTTTTGCATCCCGCACGGCGGCGGTGGTCCCGGAGTGGGCCCCATCTGCGTCGGCCAACATCTGGAACCGTTTTTACCCGGTCACTCCATCGTTTCCATGGAAGGTGCATCACGGTCCAACCGGGCTGTCGCGGCTGCCCCCTGGGGCAGCGCCAGCATCCTTCCGATCTCCTGGGCTTACATCACGATGATGGGGCGGGATGGCATGAAACAGGCAACCCAGGTGGCCATCCTGAGTGCCAACTACATTGCGCACCGCCTGGCGGATGCCTACCCGGTGTTGTATACGGGACGTAACGGACGGGTTGCCCATGAGTGCATCATCGACATCAGGCCCTTCAAGGAAGGCTGCGGTGTTACCGAAGAGGATGTTGCCAAGCGACTGATAGATTATGGTTTTCACTCGCCAACCATGTCTTTTCCGGTACCCGGAACGTTGATGATCGAACCCACCGAAAGTGAGTCCCTGGCGGAGATCGACCGGTTTTGTGACGCCATGCTGGCGATCAGAGAAGAGATCCGGGATATAGAACAGGGCCGGCAGGATGGGCTGGATAACGCATTGAAAAACGCCCCGCACACAACCGCACAACTGGCCGGCGAATGGCAGCACGCCTACAGCCGGGAACAGGCAGCTTACCCGGTGAAGAGTCTTTACCTGAACAAATTCTGGGCACCGGTCAGCCGTATCGACAACGTGTACGGCGACCGCAACCTGGTCTGTTCCTGTCCGCCAATGTCGGACTGGGAATCAGACCCGGAAGCATGAGCAAACCGCTAGATAGTTAGTTCCTCCGGCGGAGTCCTGCGGTTATAGGAGGAGGCCATGACACGGCCATAGGCCCCTGCGTTAGCGATCAGAATGAGGTCGCCCTCGCTGCTTACTGGTAACAGGCGGCTCTCACCGATTACGTCTCCGGACTCGCAAATAGGTCCCACAACACGGTAGATTTGGTTTGCCGGCTGGTGCAGGCGAGACAGGTTGACGATATCGTGGTATGCACCGTACAGCGCAGGTCGAATCAGTGCGTTCATACCCGTGTTGATCCCCATGTAATGGTATTGGCCTTTGCTTTTCAGCTGGGTTACGCGCGACAGGATCACGCCGCATTCAGCGGCCAGGTAGCGACCCGGTTCAAGCCAGATATCAATCGCATGCCCCGCGGTTGCCTGTCCCAGCAACTCGTTCATCCTGGCGAGGTCAAACCCGGCCTGGCCGCTGCGATCTGGCACTCCCAGGCCTCCGCCGAGATCAAGAATGCGGGCATCGGGAAATTGCGGCAGAATCTCCAGAAAACGTTCAACCTGCTCCCGCCAGACATCGGCGTTGTGCACACCGCTTCCGGTGTGTGCATGCAAGCCTACTACCCGCGTGCCGCTGGCATCCAGAAGTTGGCGCGCCTGCGCGAGATGTTCCAGTGCAATTCCAAACTTCGAATCGGCGCCCGACGTAATCACTTTCTTGTGATGGCCGTAACCGGTGTCCAGGTCCAGACGCAGGAAAATCTCGCTGCCGGCAAACACCTCCGGCCACTGTTGAATCGCCCAGGAATTGTCGACCGTCAGGCGAACTCCAGTCTCACGCGCTGCTTCATATTCACTGCGGGGCGCAAAATTTGGTGTAAAAAGGATCTCTTCAGGCGCCAGCTCCGGGATGCTTTTCAATACGTGGCGCACTTCCTCCATGGAGACACATTCAAAACCCAGGCCCTCCGCGGCCAACGCCTGCAACAAAGACGCGTGATCATTTGCCTTGACTGCGTACAGTACGCGGCTGACCGACTCAAGCCCGCTGATTCGCCTTGCAGCCTGACGTGCCGTTTCCAGGTCGTAGACGTAAGCCGATTCGCGTTCGCTCATCAGGCGCTGCAGTTGTTCGGCCTTCCGGCTCCACCAGGGTTCTGCACGTTCCGCGGGTTGTGAAAGACGGGTTAGCTCTTGCCAGCTCGGTCCGAACTCAGGCCGGTTTTCAGCCGCCGAAGCGATCAACAACTGGTGCAGCTTCCGGACCAGGCTTAAAGCGTGTTCCGGGTCGACCACCAGGGTCAGATTAAGGTCGTTGGCAGACTGGGTCACCATGTGAACATGGCGATCCTGGAAAACATCCAGCGCAGCCGACAACCGGCCCAAAATGGTACGGATCGAATTACCGACCAGGCTGATGGAAACACAACCATTGTGCACCCGTACCCGGCACAGCTTCTGCAGGTCTTCCATGAAGGCCGTCATTTTTGCTGCATCGAAATGCGCCGGAACCTGCGGGTCGAGGCTCACGGTGACCGTTGCCTCGGAAGTAGAGATCAAGTCGACCGAATAACCATGCTGCTTGAACAGCGCAAAGGCATCGGCGAGGAAGCCAGCCTGGCGCCACATCGACGGATTTTCCATGCTGATCAGGGTGATGTTTCCACGACTGACCACGCCTTTGACCTGTGCCTCTTCCTGGTCTGCGCGAGCACCGATCCGGGTACCTTCCTCGAGCGGACGGTTGGTGTCCTTGATGTACACGGGAATGCCATGGCTCTGGGCAGGCTGGATGCTGGGTGGATGCAGTACTTTGGCCCCCATTGAGGCAAGCTCCTGAGCTTCACTATAGCTAAGGCGGCGTATCAATCTCGCTTCCGGGACCACCCTCGGGTCGGCACTGAAAATACCGGGCACATCGGTCCAGATTTCCAGTCTGGCAGCAAGCAGTCGTGCCGCCAGGTAGGCAGCAGAGCTATCAGATCCGCCACGGCCCAGCAGGCAGGTCACTCCACCGGGACCCTGTGCAATGAACCCCTGGGTAATGTGAACTGCCGCCTGCTCTGCAAGGCGTCGCTCCATCCCGGTATCCGCATGATCATCACAGCGCGCCGAGAGCACATCCCCACCGGAGTCCGGAGCTGCCTGCAACAGGGTCCTGGCATCTTGCCAGGCCGGCGATAATCCAGCCGATGCCAGCACCTGGTAACCGATGCTGCTCGACAACAATTCACCCTGTGCCAGGATCAATGCCCGCTGCGCGGGTGAAAGGCCGGAGTCTATATTCTGCGCAAGCCCGATCAATGTTTGCCAGTGCTCGTTAAACGCCGTCGATGGCTGCTGCCCAAGTGCTTCAATCAAAGCCAGGTGACGGGACTCGATGTCCGCCAGCAGGCCCTCTCTTTCTTCTGCCGATGGCGCTTCTGCAAGGCGGGTCAGCAGGTTGGTCACTCCTGACAGCGCAGAGACTACGATCAGCACCTGTTTGCCGGCGTCGATATTTTTTTCGGCTTGCGTACAGATGGTTTCCCAGTATTCCACCGAACTGACACTGGTACCTCCGAACTTCATGACGACCCAGTGCCGGGTCCCTGCCTCTGACATTTCTCTATCTCCAAACGAAAACGGCCTCCGCGAGGGAGGCCGTTATTAATTTCTGGCACGCTGCGGAATCAGGCGGTGATTGACGCCCTCATCTTTCGCAGTGCATTTGCTTCCAACTGACGGATGCGCTCTGCTGACACACCATAGCGGTTTGCCAGTTCCTGCAAAGTCAGCTTCTCGTCCTGCAACCAGCGGCTACGGATGATGTCCGTACTGCGCTCGTCCAGTTCACCCAGGCCGGCGTACAACAAGGTGTTGTTGTGCTCGGTCCAATCGGAAGACTCGGCTTCCATTTCCGGATCACGCGACTTGCTCTCCAGGTAGGCAACCGGTGCAATGTAGGGCACTTCATCATCCGCGTTAGGCGGCAAATCAAACCCGACATCCTGACCGGATAACCTGGATTCCATTTCAAGAACCACTTCCGGTTTAACGCCGAGCGTTTCAGCAACTGTGTGTACTTCTTTGTAATTCAGCCAGCCCAGGCGCTTCTTGTTTTTTCTCAGGTTGAAGAAAAGCTTGCGCTGCGCCTTGGTCGTAGCGACCTTAACGATGCGCCAGTTCCTGAGAATGTATTCATGCATTTCTGCGCGAATCCAGTGGACGGCGAAGGAAACCAGCCGTACACCATGGTCCGGATCGAAACGCTTAACCGCCTTCATCAGACCAATATTGCCTTCCTGAACCAGGTCGCCCAGTGCCAAACCGTAACCGGTATAACCCTTTGCCACGTGAACCACGAATCGCAGGTGAGCCAGCACCATCCGGCGCGCGGCCTCGATATCATCGTGATCGCGGTAAAGGCGGGCATATTCCTGCTCTTCTTCAAAGGTCAGCACGGGGATCTTGTTGACCTCCTGGATATAGGAGTCAAGGCTGCCTGTCCCGGCTGGAACTAATAGATGGCTTGGTACGAGATCTTTACTCATTTATCCTCCTGGGCAGCCCGCGAGTTTAGCACATTTTCCTGTAATTAGAACAACACCACCCCTTTCGGGATGCCGTGTGCCATCTCTGCAATTCTGCCGAACGTGTTTAATTATGTGACTGCAATCTTTGACAGGCGGTAAAGCGATTTGTTCCCGTTTACATGGAGATTTTCATTACCGTCCAATCATGCCGTTTTCCCGGATTTGCCGCAGGTACCGCTGAACCGAAATCCAGGCTCCGAAAAAGCCCAGGAAACCGCCACCCAACAACACCAGCACGATGCCGGTTGCGCCCAGGTTCTGCACGCTAAAACTGTTGCCATACGCATCCAGTAGGGCATCGAGCGGTTGTCGCAGGTAATACAAACAGAGATTGAACAACACCAGCGCCAGCAAACCGCCGAGCATCCCATACCAGAAACCTGAATACAGAAAGGGCTGCCGGATGAACCCGTTGCCCGCCCCTACCAGGCTCAATACCTGGATTTCCTCTGCGCGGTTGGCAACGTCCAGCCGGATCGTGTTGGCGACAACCACAACCACAGCCAGCGAAAACATCAATGCCAGCACGGAAACCAGCGCGTCACCCAGTTCGAGCATGCCCGCCAGGCGCTGTAACCACTTGAAATCGACCTGAACAAGGTCGACCGCTGGTTGCTGCTGCAACCATTCGTCCAGGGTCAACACCAGCGCACCGAGCTCCTGATCTTCCGATGGTTCGGGGATGACAAGCAACACCCACGGCAGAGGATTTTCATCAAATACATCAAGAGCCTGACCAAAACCGGAAGCATCCCGAAACTGCTGCATCCCCTGCTCGGGTGAGACCGTCTCCACGCCGGCAGCCAACTCCTGCCCGATCAGCGTGGCCAGGGCGTTCGCATCCTCCTCAACGGCAGTGCTTTTGAGAAATACCGTGATGGTGCCCCATTGCTCCTGCTGCAGGTCGAGAGAACGGAGATTCTTTACGGTCACATACAGCCCTAACGGAAGAGCCATCGCAATACCCAGCACCAGCACGGTCATCAATGTGCCCATGCGGTGACTCAGCAAGGTGCCGAGGCTGGAAAAAAAACTATACATCTGCCGCCGGCCCCAGGCCCGCGACTTTCTCCGGAACCCGGAAATGCTCATGCGGCGGACCCCGCCAGATCCCGTCCCGGTATGTCATCCACCAGCCCGCCTTGCGATAACACCATCACACGCTGACCCATCGACCGGATAAGCGCAAGATCATGGCTGGCAATCATGATGGTCATGCCCTGTTCATTCAAGTGCCGAAACAAGCCGAATAATTCGCGTGATAAGTCAGGGTCGAGGTTACCCGTGGGCTCGTCGGCCAACAGGATGGGCGGCATTCCGACGATCGCGCGTGCGATTCCGACACGCTGTTGCTCGCCGCCGGACAACATCCTGGGCCAGGATTTTTCCTTGCCGAGCAAACCCACCATGTCCAGCGCAGCTCTCACCCTTTTGCGGATGTCCTTATAGCGCATGCCGGCGATCATCAGCGGCAGTGAGACGTTGTCAAAAACGGTTTTGTCGTTGAGTAGCTTATGATCCTGGAAGATCATCCCGATGCCGCGACGTACCTGGGGCGTCTGCCGGAGAGATGTTTTACTCAGATTTCTGCCGTTGACCAGCACCTGGCCACGGGTGGCCTGTTCCAGCATCAGGGTGAGTCGAAGCAACGTGCTCTTGCCGGCGCCGGAGTGGCCGGTCAGAAAAACCATTTCTCCGGCATCCAGGTGAAAACTGATGTCACGCAGGGCTATTGCACCGCCCTGGTAACGTTTTGTCACACGCTCAAAAGTGATCATCTCGCAGCCCGGTTAGCACCCTTGTCAGTCAGGATTACCGACGGCGGCGCCCTTGCCCACCACCACTATTATGCCTGCCACGGGAATTGCCTTTGCCCCCGCCGCTGCGATTGTGCCGCCGTGGCCGGGGAGCCACTTTCTCAATCTCGGGCATCTGTTCCGCGCTCGCCTGTTCCATCTCGATCGGATAGCCGATGAAGGCTTCGATTTCGGGCAAATGGAATGCGTAATGCTCACAGGCGAAACTGATGGCTTCACCCCTGGCGCCCAGCCGGGCCGTGCGGCCAATGCGGTGGACGTAGTCCTCAGCATCCTGCGGCAGGTCGTAATTGAACACGTGCGTGACGTCCGGGATATGCAGCCCGCGAGCGGCTACATCGGTTGCCACCAAAACAGGAAGCTCTCCGTCATGGAAACGTTTAAGCAGGGTCTGCCTCTTCTTTTGCGGCACTTCTCCTGACATCGCCGCCGCCAGTATGCCGTTGGCATTCAGCGTGCGCTCAACAATGTCAGTGGCAGCACGGGTGTTGGCAAACACCATGACCCGGCCGTCTTTTATATCCCGTAGCAACCCGACCAAAAGCGGCAGCTTTTCCTCGTTGGCGGGGTAGTAAACGAATTGTTCCACTCGATCGGCCGTTACCCGCTCGGCCTCCACCTTCAGCAGTTCGGGTTCATTCATATGCTCGTAGGCCAGTTCCAGAACCCGCTGCGACAGTGTTGCCGAGAACATCAGGCATTGCCGCTGGTCGGGAGGTGGCAAGCGCCGCAGGAAGTAACGAATGTCCTTGATAAATCCAAGGTCGAACATACGGTCGGCTTCGTCCAGCACCATCACGTCGATCTGTTTCAGGTTGAACACGTTCTGTTTGAAGTAATCCAGGATGCGTCCGGGCGTTCCGATCAGAACATCGACCCCGTCCTGCAAAGTCTTACGTTGTTTCTCATAATCAACGCCACCGTAGGCCAGGCCGAACTTGAGGCCGGTATCACCACCCAGCAACAGCGCATCCTTGTGAATCTGAAGTGCCAATTCACGGGTTGGTGCAAGTATCAGAGAACGCGGGTGACGTACTGGCTCGGTTTGAGGATTTTCCAGCAGCCGCTGAAAAATCACCAAAAGGAAAGCTGCGGTCTTACCGGTACCGGTCTGCGCCTGGCCTGCGACATCTTTGCCCTTCAGGGCCGGAGGCAAGGTCAGCGCCTGGATCGGGGTACAATATGTGAAGCCCGCCCGGTCCAGACCCTTCTGCACCGTCGGAGAAAGATCCAGGGAGGAGAAGTTGACATCGCTCAGGGGATTGCTAAATTTGTTTTCAGGCATATTGGGTTCACTTTAGTGTTGCGACAGCATTTGCCGGCCACGGATCGAATTATTTTGGTTTCTCAGGAATCAGGGGCTTGAAAATTGCTGTCGGCGCCTTGAAATCGTTGAACAGTTCAGTTGAAATGATGGTCCCGGTTACGGATTCTTACCGGCCCTTGTAGTAACCATATTAACCGCGCAGACTGGCATGTACCAGTAACAATAGCGACGCGAATTCTGGAGAAGTAAATTGAGTGATAAAATTAAGCACGTCACCGACGGCAGTTTTGACCAGGATGTCCTGAAAGCCGAAGGCCCTGTCCTGATCGACTACTGGGCCGAATGGTGTGGCCCATGCAAAATGATTGGGCCCATTATTGAAGAGCTTGCCGAAGAATACGGTGACCGCCTGACGGTGACCAAAATGGACATCGACAGCAACCCGACGACACCCGCGCAGTTCAACATTCGCGGTATCCCAACGCTGATGATTTTCCGTGACGGAAAGGTACAGGCGACTAAGGTTGGCGCCATGACCAAGGGGCAGTTGAAGGCTTTCGTTGACGAAATCGTTTGATCACGAACCGGGACCCGCGCCACTCCGTGCAGGTCCCGGTTTTCAATATACTGCGCGCAGGACTGGACGCTCTGTCGCAATCGTGCTAATTTTGTCTCATCTGTAGCTGGGCGCCCCCGTCCGGTTTATACACTTCCCTATTTGACCACCGGTATTTTAACCGGAAAAAACGGCGCTTTGATCAATCGACTACGATCTCGCTATCACTATCCAACAGGCATAGCCCTAAAATAAAATCAGAACCCTTATGAACCTAACAGACCTCAAACAAAAATCGATTTCCAAACTCCAGGAACTCGCTAACGAAATGGGCCTGGAGGGCGTTGCGCGCTCCAGGAAGCAGGACATTATCTTCTCCATCCTAAAGGCGCACGCCAAGAGTGGCGAAAGCATCTTTGGTCATGGTGTACTGGAAATCCTGCAGGATGGCTTCGGTTTCCTGCGTTCCGAAGACAGCTCATACCTGGCGGGCCCTGATGACATCTATGTCTCGCCCAGCCAGATCCGGCGCTTTGCTTTGCGCACCGGTGACACGCTTACCGGCAAGATCAGGCCGCCCAAGGACAGCGAGCGCTATTTTGCACTGCTCAAGGTCGAGGAAATCAACTACGAATCACCGGACGCCGCCAAGAGCAAGATTCTGTTTGAGAACCTGACGGCGGAGTTCCCTACCCAGCAACTCGTGCTGGAGCGCGGAACCGGCAGTACTGAGGACGTAACGGCCAAGATCATTGACCTGGTTTCGCCGATCGGCCGTGGCCAGCGCGGGCTGATCGTATCACCGCCAAAGGCCGGTAAGACCATTATGCTGCAGAACATAGCCACCAGCATCCGGGCCAACCACGAAGACTGCAAGATGATCATCCTGCTGATCGATGAGCGGCCCGAAGAAGTGACCGAAATGAAACGTTCGGTGGATGCTGAAGTTATTTCGAGCACCTTCGACGAACCGGCATCCAGGCATGTGCAGGTCGCCGAAATGGTCATCGAGCGCGCCAAGCGCCTGGTTGAACACAAAATCGACGTGGTGATCCTGCTCGACTCCATCACCCGCCTTGCCCGCGCCTACAACACCGTTGCCCCGTCCTCAGGCAAAGTACTCACCGGTGGTGTTGACGCCAACGCACTGCAACGTCCGAAGCGGTTTTTCGGCGCAGCCCGAAACGTTTCCGAAGGTGGCTCACTGACCATCATCGCCACCGCGCTGGTCGAAACCGGTTCGAAGATGGACGAAGTCATTTACGAAGAATTCAAGGGCACTGGCAACATGGAGGTTCATCTGAACCGCCGCATTGCAGAGCGCCGCACCTATCCTGCTATCGACATCAATCGTTCGGGCACACGCCGCGAAGAGTTGATGATTGGGCAGGATCAACTGCAGAAAGTGTGGATCCTGCGCAAGCTGCTGCATCCAATGGATGAAGCACAGGCCATCGAGTTCATGCTGGACAAGATGAAAGCCACCAAGACCAACGCCGAGTTCTTCAACTTCATGAAGCGGTGATTTGAGCACGGTGATTGGTACACGACTAATATCACGACGGTTTGTTCTCACTTTTTTCCTGGCCCTGTTTTCGGCGCAACTCTACGCGCAGGAAAATGGCCTGCTGGAAATTACCGTCGAACCCGCTGCGGGCAGGGTTTTGCTACACCTGGACTCGCTTCCGGCTGACTTCCTTTATGTTCCGGCCCTGCAATCGGGGGTCGGGTCAAACGATCTTGGACTGGATCGCGGGCAAATGGACCGCACACGATGGGTTCGTTTTGAACGCTACGGTAACCGGGTGTTACTGCTTGAACCCAACCTCGCGTTCCGCGCCGATACCGAAAACATTCACGAACGCCGCGCTGTGGGTGAGGCGTTTGCGCAATCCGTACTGGCCGGATTCCCGGTCGAGGACCCCGCGCAAGAAAACGAAAACGGAGTCACGATCGATCTTGGCCCGCTACTACTTTCCGACATAACCCGAATCGGTGTGCGAATCGCTGAACTCGAGCAGGGCACCTTCGAAATGGACCCTGACCGTTCTGCAATAGATGCCGCCGGCATTAAGAATTTCCCGGAGAACACACTGATCCCGGTCGTGATGACGTTAAAGGGTTCAGAACCGGGTGACTATATCAGGGACGTAACGCCTACCCCGGACTCGTTGACGGTCCGCATAGTTCACCAGTTTATACGGCTTCCGGACGCCACTTATCAACCGCGACAGTTCCATCCCCGTTCCGGGTATTTTGAGCTGGACTATCGGGATTACGCGGTCCCGCTGGACCAGCCAATAGAGCAACGCCTGATCTATCGGCACCCGCTTGAACCCGGCGAAACAATTCGTTATTACGTCGACAGCGGCGCCCCCGAGCCAATCCGCAGTGCCTTGATCGAAGGCGCTTCGTGGTGGAATGAAGCTTTCGAAGAAGCCGGTTTCGAAAATGGTTTCAGTGTCGAAGTACTACCCCAGGATGCTGACCCGCTCGATGTTCGCTACAACGTCGTCCAGTGGGTACACCGTTCAACCCGGGGCTGGTCCTACGGCGGCAGCGTAAGCGATCCACGCACCGGCGAGATTATTAAGGGTCACGTTAGCCTGGGTTCATTGCGGGTACGTCAGGATCAGCTCATCGCAGAAGCACTGACCGCACCTTTCACCTCTCCGGGGGAACAATCATCTGCAGCCCGTGACATGGCGCTGGCGCGCCTGCGCCAGCTTTCTGCTCACGAGGTTGGACATACACTTGGGATAGACCACAATTTTGCAGCATCCTCTTCCGGCGATGCATCGGTCATGGATTACCCGCATCCCAACCTCTACCTGGATAAAACCGGACGTGTTCGCCTGGATCGCGCCTACCGCAAGGGCATCAGCCCATGGGACAAACTGACCGTACAATATGGATACAGCCGTTTTGCGCCCGGCCAGGAAGCTGCCGGACTGGCCGCCATTCTGGACCAGGCCCCGATCCGGAGAATTGCATATCTCAACGACCGCGACGCCCGCCTGCCCGGCAGCGCCCACCCCGGCGCCCATCTTTGGGATAACGGCGAGGATGTGCTGCAAAGGCTGGATGAGCTACTCGCGATCAGGCAAAGCGGCCTGGAGAATTTCTCTTCGGCAGTCATCCCGGACGGCACGCCATTGTTCGAAATGGAACGACGGCTGGTGCCGGTCTATCTGCTCCACCGCTACCAGCTGGAAGCAACGGCCAAGCTTTTGGGCGGCCTGTACTACGGCTATGACCTGAAGGATGGTGAACCCACCCGGCTGGAACCGGTCAACGCCGATACCCAGCAACGGGCTCTGAGCTCACTGACAGGCTTGCTACAACCCCGGCGCCTGGCCCTGCCGGACAACCTCAGGTACCTGCTGCCACCGCCGATAAATGGCTACAGCAGGGACCGGGAATTTTTCAAAGGACAGACCGGGCTGACGTTTGACCACCTGTCACCCGCTCGTGCCGGAGCCGACCTGGTGATTGAGGAGTTGTTGCAACCACAGCGGCTGGCCAGGCTGGCCGAACAACAGGCCCTCAACCCAAAGCTGCCAGGTCCCGAAACAGTATTTGACTCATTACTAGAGGTCAGCTGGCGTGCCGACAGGTCGAAAGATGGTTACCTTGCTGCGATACAGGCCGAGGTGGAATGGCGAGTCCTGCGCGGCCTGATGGCCCTGTCCGCTGATAACTCTGCAGGCGACATCACCCGCTCGGGTGCGACTGCAACACTGATCTCGTTAGCGGACGACCTGTTATCAAAATCTCGCAAAGGCAATCAGAATGCCGCTGCGGCGCGCCACGAGATATTGAAATTCCTCGAGCGTCAGCCGGTCAGCGAAGATGATCCGGCGAGCCAGGTGCCCCCCGGCTCGCCGATCGGTTAAACCTTCTGTACTTCCCTGCCCGCCTCAGAGCAGGTCTTCTACCGCAACCCGTTCTTCCCTTAACTCGGCTTCAGTAGCATCCATGCGCTCGCGGCTG
>RCNC010000827.1_pt1 | contig 20291 bp, 19 predicted proteins | sample 2041301 | NCBI WGS metagenome assembly RCNC01 (sample SAMN09708231, study PRJNA481090) | Marine sediment metagenome, whole genome shotgun sequencing project. | biome: marine sediment; feature: ocean; material: sediment; isolation source: Sewage treatment plant 13A marine sediment (STP13A) ...
TTGACTTAATTTAATCTATCACTAATGAAAAAACTATTATATATAATCTCCTTGCTAATTATTAGCAGTTCAATATCAGCCCAAACTTTTAAAGCAGGTGCTGCCTACCGAATAATAACTCCTGATCCCTTATTGCCAGTTTCTGGAGGTGTAGGTACCCCTAAACCTGTAACAGAGAAAAAAGGAGATTTGTTTGTTCGCGCATTGGTACTGGAAAAAGGGGATACCAGGGTGGCCATTGTAAATATTGACAATCTTGGCTGGCCAGCAGTGCTGGGAGACAAATCAAGAAAACTAATTAAGGGTATTCCCCCTGAAAATATTTTGATTGGCGTGAGTCATACTCATAGTGCACCAGATGCTTACGGATTCCCGGATGAGAATGGTGAAATCGGAGCAGATTTTGAATACCTTGATTGGTGTGTAAAACAAATTGCCGATGCCGTCAATGAAGCAACTCAAAAGCTTGAGGAAGCTTCTTTAAAAATTGCCGTTGATGAGGCAAAAGGCAAGATCGCATACAACTATTATGCACCCAGGTTATATGATCCGAGGTGCGGTGTTATTCAGGCTGTTTCCTCTGAAGGTAACGTTATTGCTACTCTTGTAAATTATGCCACACATCCAGAGATAATCGGCTCAAATCGTGGAATCCTAACTCCAGATATGGCTGGACCCTTATATGATAGAATTGAGGAAAAAGCTGGAGGTATAGCTTTATTCATGAATAGTGCCCAGGGAGGTATGGTAACCGCCGACAACCGACTTGAAGATGGCAAAGAAGCGAGTGATTGGGCAGAATGTGTCAGAAATGGAGAATTACTGGCAGATGAGGCCCTACGTATTATTGGTTCTGCAGAACTACAAAAGAATCCAGATCTTTTTTGCACCTCCAAGACAGTTGATTTTCCGGTTGATTCTGAATTGATGCTTTTTATCTTAAACAATTCACCATTGGGCTTCAAAACCAATGAAAATAACACTGTAAGTACAAATATTAATTTACTCAATATTGGAACCGCACAGGTTTTGACTATTCCTGGTGAAGCTCTTCCAAATATAGGTTTCTATTTGAAACGTAAAATGCCAACGAAACATCCATTTCTGTTTGGTTTAACCAATGATGCAATGGGTTATATCCTTACCAAAGAGGATTTTAATAGTTTTGAACGATATAATTATATCAGCAGAACCAGCCTGGGAGAAAGAACAGGTGAAATCTATGTAGATGAATCTATCAAATTGATCGAAGGTAGTCCAAAGCCTACTCAAGACTGAATAAATAAATAATCCATAATAATAATTCAATAGAAAAATGAAAAACAAGATTTTAGTATTTGCGTCACTGCTCACTATTTCTATTCTATTTACGTTCTGTTCTACACAGCAGAAAAAAACAGAAGAACCTCTTCCGGTAAGCCCTGAAACGGCCTTGCAGAGTTACTTAAATAATGATGATAATTCCTTTGCCTGGGAAATTGAGGATGAATATGAGCTTGAGGGAGTTAAGATTTATGATATTCTTCTTACTTCACAGACTTGGAGAGAACATGTATGGAAGCACCAGCTAACGATAGTAGTTCCTTCTGAAAACGTATATGACGGAGCACTTCTGTTTGTCACTGGTGGAAGTATAAAAGACGGCATGCCCAACTGGAGTAAAAAAGACGACGAAACGATGCTTGCCCTCGCTCAACTGGCAGCTAAAAATAGCGCAATTGTGACCATATTACGCCAAACGCCCAATCAGCCATTATATGACGATCTGGTTGAGGATGAACTGATATCTTTCACATTACATAACTTCAAGAATGATGGAGATTACACCTGGCCTCTTTTATTCCCTATGGTTAAAAGTGCAGTTCGTGCTATGGATGTAGTTCAGGCATTTTCAAAAGAATCACTAAAGCAGCCTGTGAATTCATTTACTGTTGCAGGTGCTTCAAAACGTGGCTGGACAACATGGCTTACAGGAGCGAATGATCCAAGAGTAAAATCAATCGGACCTATGGTTATTGATGTACTTAATATGCCAGTAAGTCTTGATTATCAAATTGAGGTTTGGAAGGAGTATAGTATTCAAATTGAAGACTATGTGAAGCTAGAAATTCCTCAGCAGGTTGGTACCGAAAGTGGAATGGCAATTTCAACTATGGTTGACCCTTATTCGTATAGAAAATCATTGACTATGCCAAAAATGATATTTATTGGAACCAATGATGAATATTGGCCTGTAGATGCCATTAAAAACTATTATGATTCAATACCAGGACAGAATTATATTCATTATGTGCCAAATGCTGGTCATGATTTAGATGGAGGAGAGCAGGCTCTAAGAGCACTCAGTGCGTTTTGGGCACATACTTTAACTGATACTCCCTATCCTTCCTGTATATGGGACGTTGCAGTTGAAGGCAATATAGTGTCACTAAATGTTACAGGGTCAGAAGGAGAAGTAGTTGAAGCCTATCTTTGGATGACTGACTCAGAAGACCGTGATTTCAGGGATGAAGAATGGAAATCAGTAGACCTGAAAATAGATGGGGCAAATAATTTTACCAAAAATGTAAAATTCCCAAATAATGGGTATAGAGCATTTTATATTGACCTCAAGTACAATGATCCAAATGGTGGAGAGTATACAAAGAGTACTCGAATGTTCGTTTTGGATAATGATGAGCTTCTTTAAAGTAAAGTAATTAAGTATAATCATAATATGTTTTAATCAGCATGGTCAGACCTTTATTATTCCTGATTTCTATCTCATTAATCCTTGCTAGCTCCTGCGGTGGTAAAAAAGAGATTCCGGTTGAAGCCTATTATGATTATGACTTAAAATTACCCCTTTCTGACACTGTTCTTTTTGAGGCTGATTCAGTCAATTATACACTCAGAAAAGTTGCATTTAACAGTGTTCATAACCACAAAGTTTATGGTTTATTGAGTATCCCTAATAATACTGAAAAACCAATACCCGTTGTAATCCTATTACATGGTGTCGGCGATCGAAAAACAGTGGACTATATAGAATCTGGTATACCTTTTTTTACTGAGGCAGGGTATGCGGTATTAAGAATTGATGTAGCCAATCATGGTGAACGCAAAACACAGAATTACGAGGTGGATTTTACCGGGGATTATAAATACTGGACAAGGGACCTCATCTCTCAAACCGTTTTTGATTTGAGGAGATCTATAGATTTCCTATCAACTTGTGAGGAAATAAATCCCAATCGAATTGGATTCCTAGGAATCAGCCTGGGAGGATTTATTGGGACAGTTTTTTGTGGTGTAGATGAACGAGTAAAAGTCCCCACACTTGCGCTTACAGGAGGCGGTTTAAATGTAATGTTTGGGGTTGATGCCATGGATGCTGAAACCAGGAACTATCTTAGCATTATTGATCCAATTAATTTTGTAGACAAAATCTCACCAAGGCCTCTTTTAATGATTAATGCTGAAAACGATGAGATAGTGCCTCCCATAACCAGTAAAATGTTATTCAAAAAAGCCGGTGAACCAAAAAATATCATCTGGTATCCCGCGAAACACAGGAATATCCCCTTAGATAAGACATACAATGATGTCATCGAATGGTTTAATAATTATTTATAATGCCATTAATGAGGAAAACTATTCGAATAACTCTTAAAGTTCTATTAGGCTTAACTATACTTTTTTTCATTTTTTTTCTGGTATTAACTGCTTCAAGCTGGAAAAGACATTTTATCACTTATCCCCGACTTGAAAAACTCAGGGCTGAGATCTGGTCAGAATATAAGGAGCCGGAGAAGCTTATCCAACTTACTGAATACAAAGGTATTTTACACGCTCATACCTACTGGTCACATGACAGCAGAGGTTCAATAAAAGAGATATTACCTGCTGCAAAGAAGGCTAAACTCGACTTTTTGTTTTTCTCAGATCATCCCCATGGCAAATTGGACACCTTTCCCCGCAGTTACCATGGTATTTACGATGGCATCATCATTGAATCGGGTACTGAAAGTAGTGATGGCTTAATGGTTTGTCCAATGGACAGCGTAGTACTGGATTGGAATAAAGGCCAGGATTCGATTATTAAGGGAGTTGTTGAAGGAGGTGGTCTGGCACTTTATGTTCATACCGAAAAGCCTCATGATTGGGAAAATCCAGATTACCAGGCTATGGAAATTTACAATATTCATACCGATATGCTGGATGGGGAAAAGTTGGTCCCACTTATCATCAATTTTGCTATAAATGGGGAGAAATACAGGCACTGGTGTTTCAGGGAACTCTATGATGACCAAACTGAGATCCTGGCCAATTGGGATAAGCTAAACAAAAGCAGAAAAATTGTAGGTATGGCTGCTGTTGATGCCCATAATAATCAAAACATTCGTGCCAGATACCTGGATGACGGAAAAGTTGAATGGGTGGGACCAAATGCAGAAACTCTTGAAATTAAAGAGCCAGGTTTAAAAGAAAAAATACTTTTAGGTGAACCTGATCAGGCAGGTTGGGCTTTCAATTTTGATGTAGACACCTATTTTGGATCATTCAATTATGTAAATACACATGTCTTCAGTGACACGCTTAGTAGTATTGACATTAAGAATCACCTGGTGGAAGGGAATGCATTTATTGCATTTGAAAATCTTGCAGAAGCAAATGGTTTTCAATTCTTTTCTACAGATAAGGAAAATAAGCTAAATGGTATACTTGGAGATTCTGTATTGGTTTCCACCACATCAAAACTACAGGCCATCTCTCCCTACCCGGTTCAGTTTTCTCTTTTGAAGGATGGCAAAGTAATAGATACAAAGGATAATCTATATTCCTACAATTTCGACATTCATTCACAGCCTGGGAATTATCGGATAGTTGCAAGTCTGATGCTAAATAAAAAATGGACAGCATGGGTTATGACTAACCCAATATATGTGTATGAACAATAGATACTTGATATTTTTATAATTCCTATACAATGATTCGGAATAAAAGAAATAAAAAGCTAATTAACTTTCTAGTAATTCCCCTTAGCACATTGCTTATATTATTTTATTTTTATCTGGCTCTACCTCTCTGGGGCGTTCCATTCAATGCTCAAAGACATGGGAATCCTCCACTTACACCTGCCTGGGCATTGGAATGCTGGCTATGGGAAGACGATGTGAATACTGCCGATAGAGTAGATGAACTACTTGCTGGATATGCAGAGTACGATATCCCTGTTAGAACAATTTTACTCGATAGTCCCTGGAGTTTGAGGTATAATGATTTCGACGTAGATGAAGATTTGTATCCAGAACCAGAAATTTGGTTTAATAAACTACAGGATAGGGGCTATAGGGTAGTCCTCTGGATGACACCCAATGTAAATAGTTACAGTAAAGACACAAAAATTCAGGAATCTGAGCCCTGGTATAATAGAGCAGTTGACAATGGCTATCTTACCGGAAAAGGTACTCAGGTTAAATGGTGGAAAGGAAAAGGGGGGTACATAGATTACTCAAATCCTGATGCTACAAACTGGTGGCATGGATTGCAAAGTAAGGTATATGAATATGGAATAGATGGCTGGAAGCTTGACGGATCTGCAACAACCTTCACTAGTAAACTTGGGCCAATTCCACTTTTCTTTCAATCAACAAAAAGTGGTTTAATGTCAACCCGATCTTATATGGATCATTATTATCGTAACGAATTCCTGCATGGGAAAGAACAAAACCCTGAATTCATTACCCTGTCCCGAGCGATGGATAGAAGGTTTCACCCGGAAGGGTTTGCACCAATAGATGCTGCACCAGTTACCTGGGTAGGTGATCAGGAACACCATTGGTCAACATCTGAAAACCAGGAGGGGAAGGAAGGTGAGAAGAAAGATATTGCGCTTAAGGGGATTCAGGGATTTGAATCAGCCATTCAAAGTATTTTAAGAAGTGCTGAAAAAGGATACAATATTATTGGTTCCGATGTTGCAGGTTTCTCTGGTCGAGATATCCCACCCAGGTTATATATTAGATGGGCACAGTTCTCAACATTTTGTGGATTATTCCTAAACGGTGGCCATGGTGAAAGGGCTTTGTGGAAGAGGAGTCCGGAAGAACTGGAAATTATCAGAGAATATTCATGGCTCCATACCGAATTAATCCCTTATATGTATAGTTATGTTGTTGAAGGACATAAAGGAGGGAGAGTATTACAAAAACCGATTAAAGGGAAATACCATTACATGTTTGGAGATTACCTGCTCATTGCACCTATCTATAAAGATGATCTGAGTAATACAATTAATTTGCCTGAAGGAAAATGGAGATACTGGTTCGATGATAAAGAAATAATCGAGGGACCTGCAAGTTTTGAGAAAGAATTCCCATTAGATGAATACCCAGTTTACATAAAGGAAGGTGCCATAATACCAATGCATATCGAAAGAGAGTATACTAAAATAGGGGATGAAAGTTATGAGGGATATCTAACTATGAGAATATACCCGGAAAATAAAAGCAATTTTACGATATATGACACTGATACAAATGAAAGCACTAAAGTTGAATCTACCGAATCAGATAGTTCAATAGAGATAAATCTTAAGAGTATTAAGAAAAAGTATATCTTACAGGTAAAATTGCAATCAAAGCCGAAGAAAGTTAGCCTAAATGAAAAGGTCCTTGAAGATACAATTGATTATACATTTGATAAGAACCGAAGCAAATTAATTATTAAGTCAGAGACCAATAATACAGGTAAATACATCATAATTAAATAAAATTTTATACAACATGAAAAAGGAAGTGAAAACAAGACAACTATTTGGAGTTATTTTTTTAGCCCTATTTGTTATAACTATTGGTGCTTGCACAAATAACAAACCTGTTCAGGAAGAGGCCGAGGCTGCGGAACCAAAAAACTGGGCGGAGAAGCTTGGCTATCCAGCAGGCAAAAAAGTTATAATGCTTCATGCCGATGATGCAGGTATGTGTGAAGAAGCCAATACTGCTACGGCTCATTTACTTGAAAACAATTATATTCAATCTGCTGCAATTATGGCACCTTGCCCTACTGCAGATGATTTCATAAACTGGGCAATTAAAAATCCAACTGAAGATGTTGGAATGCACCTAACCCTTACAAGTGAGTGGAAAAAATATAGATGGGCACCGCTTACTCCAGCTGAGGATGTACCCGGGTTAATTGATCCAGAAGGCATGATGTGGCATGATGTTCCACAGGTGGTGATGAATGCCTCCCCTGAAGAGGTTGAGAAAGAAATTCGTGCCCAGATTGACAAAGCTATTGCAATGGGACATCAACCCACCCACATTGACACACATATGGGTACCTTATACGGTTCACCAGCCTATGTGGAGGTATTCTTCAGGGTAGCTGAAGAATATGGCATACCGGCAAACGCGATAGATCTGTCAGACTCAGTGGTTGTTGCAAAATTCATTGAACAAGGTTATCCAATTGATGAAAATGTAATTGGAATTATTGGAGAATATTCTCTGCCAAAGCTTGATAACTTCACAAGTGCTCCCAATGGTGAAACCTATGAAGAAAAGATTGAAAACTTTAAAACTTTGATCAAAGGCCTACCTTCCGGGTTGACTGAAATTATCTTCCATCCATCAGTGGGTTCAGATAATCTAAAAAGTATTACTGGCTCATGGCAACAGCGAATATGGGAGTCAGAAATGTTTGGTGACCCGGATCTAATCCAATTTTTTGAGGACGAAGGAATCATTTTTACGAACTGGATAGAAATAATGGACCGGTTTAAAAAGAATATATAGGCCTAATCACTAATGGTATTTAATAGAAATAGCAGGCATTTCTTTTCATTGCAAACAGTATTTATGAATCCCAAATTGATCAATATGAAAACAAATTCATTTTTCTTAGTTCTTGCTTTCCTGGGACTATTCCTTTCAAGTTGCCAATCCAATAACAAACAAGCTGAAAACACGGCTACAAAAGAAGAACCGCTAGAAACAGAGTGGGTATCATTTTTCAATGGCGAAAATCTTGATGGCTGGGTTGTCAGAGGAAAAGCAAATTGGGTAGTTGAAGATGGAGTTTTAATTGGAACTTCTGAAGATGGGACCGGCCATATCTATGCTGATCCAGAGCTTACTGACCTGGAAGTAAAAGGTATGTTCCGTTTAAGTGATCAGGGAGGCGGGTCAAACAGTGGATTATATTTTCGATCCAATCCTCCTGATGATAATATAGACGGATACCCCAGGGGTTATGAAGCACAAATATGCCACAACCAGGATGCTTATACAGGTTGGCTTTGGAAACCAGGAACCCCAACAGGTAAAGCTGACAAAATGATAACCAAAGATGATGAATGGTTCTCAATGAGGGTTAAGGCAGTAGGACCTGACCTTCAAATCTGGGTAAACGATGAGCTGGTTATGACCTACCAGGACGATGAATACAGTACAGGATATTTTTCTATCCAGTGTCATAATCCGGGAATGACAATAGAGGCCAAGGAATTATATTACAAGGACTTAAATCAGTAAGAACGGGATTAATGAAAAAGCTGAAAGTATTTTTCACTTTTTGCCTAATTTGTATAATACCAGGTGTGGTACTTGCTGATGGTATCAAGGCAAGTGTAGCTGAAGTAATTTTAACTCCTCCCCTTGAGATTGGATATACTCTGGGAGGATATGGTGCAAGAATGAGCAAACCGGCAAAAGGTGTGCATGATGATATAAAAGCTAAGGCTCTTATCATGCAACAGGGAGATATAAAGTACGCCCTTGTCACACTTGATATTTTGGGACTTCCACCTAATGTCAAACCTCAGGTTATAGAGCGATTAAACAATGACGAATGGACTGAAGAAAACATTATGTTTCTTCCCTCCCACTCACATACCAGCCTGGAAATGTTCGCATTAAATGATAAAAACATTTTCGGCATGCCCCAAATTGGAATATTTCAACCTGAGTTACTGGAATATGTGGTTAAAACTTTAAGCGAACTGATTGTATTAGCAGACCAGGATCTACAAGAAGTAAAAATTGGTACCGAAAGAAAGATTATTGCAGGAATGAATCGGAATAGAAGAGGTGAGCCATTTTTAGATAGTTATTTAACAGTTACCCGTATTGATTATATTAATGGCAGTCCAATGTCGGTATTGGTTAATTGGACCGGACATCCCACATTAATGGATGAAGATGATATGTGGGTATCAGGTGGTTGGCCCGGTTATTTACAGAGGGAGTTGGAAGCCTGGATAGGGCATGATGCCATCGCAATGTACTACAATGGAGCTGAAGGAGACCAGTCTGTAATAGCTAAAAATGCTGGTAGCCATTACGAAAAAGCGGAAAATTATGGTAGAGATCTGGCAGTAAAAGTATTGGACATTTATAATAATATTAGGCCTGAAAAAAGTGTTGAATTTGAGTACAATTATAAGATAATAGAATTGCCTGAACGGAAAGCCCACCCTGATTTTATGGAAACCGGAGGTGAGGAATACGGCTTGAATGAAGAAAATATCCAGGTATTGCTGAATCAGGTATTCCCAGAGAAAACATCCATTGGAGTCTGTAAAATTGGCGACCTCTTAATTTTAGGAATCCCGGGGGAAATGACCGCGGAACTCGGATTGGAAATTAAAAACAACCTGAATGCACAAGGAGTAAAATACCCGGTGATTGGTGGCCTGGCAAACCAGTGGATAAGTTATATAATGAGCGAAGAGGCATATGACGAAAGTGGGTATGAGGCAAGTGTTAGTTTTTATGGTAAAGAGTTGGGAAACGTCATTGTAAAAGGAGCACTTAACGCAGCAGACCCATTAACCAAATAAAATAATAATATGCATAGGTTTCTGATTGCATTAGCTATTCTATCTCAGTTTTTTTTGGGTGGCTGCGCACAAAATACCGAAGGCGATCGAAGTGAACCTAAGGCCCCGAGAGGTTATGCAAATGAGACTTTCCTGAAAGTGGCATATGCTTTAAAATTTCTTGACCTTATTGATACTGAACCTGCTGTTCCAGGAAATATCGAAGTTTTTCAGGAACTAACCTACAAGCATGTCGACAGCCTTGATCTTAATTTGGATATCTACAAATCAAAAGAGCTAAAAGAGGCAGCTCCGGTTCTGATATTTATTCACGGAGGGAGCTGGTCAAAAGGAAAAAGATCAGACTACCTACCCTACTTATTGGATTATGCAAAAAAGAACTATATAACAGCAACCGTTTCTTACAGACTTTCGGGAGTAGCTCCATTTCCAGCGGCTCTAGAAGATGTAAAGTGTGCCGTTCGATGGATCCGTGCAAATGCATCGAAATATAATATTGACCCGGATAGGATTGCTGTAGTAGGTGGGTCTGCCGGAGGCCACCTGGCTATGATGCTAGGCTATACAGATGAAAATGAATATACTACGGAATGTCATGATTCGGTCAGTAGCCATGTGAATGCGATTGTAAACTTTTATGGGCCTGTAGATTTGACGACTCCTTACGCTCGAGAACAAGGTGCATGTACTTCCTTTTTAGGGTACAGCTATTCTGAGAATCCAGAAATTTATAATGATGCATCACCCAGAAAATATATAAGTGCAGATGATCCTCCCACCATTACATTTCAAGGCACAATAGATTCCCTGGTTCCGGTAAGCCAGGCAGACTCTTTACATAAATGGTTAGATGAAGCCGGTGTTCAAAATGAGTATCATAGACTAAAAGGTTGGCCACATACGATGGATTTATCTAAAAAAGTAAATAATTATTGCCAATACTATATGGATGCTTTTTTTAAAAAACACTTATTTTAGCTATTGCCATTTTATTGCTTCGCATTTTAACTTGAAACTATACTAATACAAAAATTATGAAAAATACTTCTTTTGCAATCCTAACAGGTATTGCAGTAATTCTTATGAGTTGTACAAATAATAATCCTGGCAGCGAAAGTGCAAATACCTCAGATATTGTTATTATAGCCTACTATGTACCTGGAAATAACTTCCCTCCTGATAACTTACCTGTTGAGAAGCTAAGCCACATTATATTTTCTTTTACGGAGGTAATTGAAAACAAAATGGCATTTGTGAATGAAACATCCTCTGCAAAGCTTCATAAGTTAGTTGAACAAAAAGAAAAGAATCCGGACCTGAAGGTTATGATTGCCTGCGGTGGTTGGGGGGGCTGTGCAGGCTTTTCCGATATGGCAGCCAGCTCAGAAACAAGAAAAATATTTGTGGAAAGTACCATTGAATTCATAAACGAGTATAAACTGGATGGAGTTGACATTGATTGGGAATATCCGGGTCTACCTGGTGCAGGAAACCCTTTCAGACCTGATGAGGATGAAGGAAATTTCACCTTATTGATGAAAGAATTACGTGAAGCAATGGATGCTACCGGTCAAAAGCTAACACTCACTTTTGCCTCGGCCGGATGGGAACATTATTATAATTTTGTAGATGAAAAAGAGGTTATGAAGTATGCCGATTACATAAATGTAATGACCTATGACCTTGTGGGTGGAAGTTCTCCCTATACCGGGCATCATACCAATTTAGGCAAAGTATCACTGGAGGATATTGAAGGTACTCCCATGTATGAATTCATGAAGGAAAGAGCTATGGAAATGGAACAAAAAGGCATTAAGTATTCAGCAAGGGGAGCCGATGCCATAGTTCCTTATTGTATGGAATTGGGAATAGATCCAAAACAAATAGTAATTGGTGCAGCCTTTTATGGAAGAGCATGGAGAGGTGTACCTCCAGAAAATAACGGTCTATACCAGGCCAACAAAGGAGTACATACCGGCTGGGCTGGTTACTCCAATTTAAGAAAAGAGTACGAAAATAAAAACGGATATACCCGATTTTGGGATCCAATCGCATCAGCACCATATTTATACAGCCAGACTGACAGCGTTTTTATATCATTTGATGATACTGCTTCGGTAAAGCTTAAAACCAGGTATAGTATTGAAAATAATCTGGGTGGCATTATGTTCTGGCAACTGGGCAACGACACCAGGGAAAAAAATAGCCTACTGGATGCAATCTACGAGGAATCAATAAAGGACTAAGCATCTCTGCCTTGTCTACTTATAAACTCAAAGTTTTCCTATGTAGCCCATATCAGGAAATATGTGTAACTTTCAAACCAGGGAATCTCCAACTTAAAAAGTTCTGGATCCTTTATATACCCTTGACTCACCCAGAGGAACAAGAGTACCTGAATAGATAAGTTTTTGAGAAGTATTTCCGCTTATTGTAGCATCTGCTGCGCCTGTAGGTGAGACTGATAAAACAACAAATATGGTCCCAGCGGTGGCAGAAACCTGGAAATCAATGGTGTACATACCCTTTTTGTTCTGGGACATTTTGTAATTGTTAGCGCTGCCCTCCACTGTGATACCACCTACCCCATTATATCCAATATCACTCCCATTTCCAAACTGGAAAGCACTTTTTTCAATATCAATTCCTACAAAATTTAGTGATGGATCAACAACAAGCCTCTGACCATATTTGTCAGAAAGAAAATTAGCCTCAAGAACAAATTGTTTGGCTTCAATACTTGCATGAATTATAGCAGCTTTTTCAACATCAGCCTGAGCTTGCTGGGCTTTTTTGGCCTCTTTAGCCGCTTTTCTTTCTTCTTTTGTTTGTTGGCCAAACACAGGAAGGGCCATGGAAACAACCAGTATTAAAATAAAGTATTTTTTCATAATATTCAACTTTAATAAATTATGTAATCGAAATAAAAATTTATACTCAAATTAAGCTTGCTTAAGATAAATCCACTTTAATAACGCAATAAAATTAAAAATTATTTTTAAAGATTCTAAATAATTCCATTTTTGCATCTCAAATATGAGGTCTTGAGCAATTCCTTTCCAAAAGGTTTTCCATGCCCTGGATAGAACATATTAGCTTCAGAATCAATTAATGTCTGCCAGCTATGAAACAATGATGGGACATCATTTGCAAATATTGGAAAAACATCTTTGCTATTGTAAAGAGAGAAACAAGTATCCCCAACAAAGCTTTCTCCTGAACCAAACACAACACTTATTGATCCGCTGGTGTGGCCAGGGGTAGGAATCACAGTTGCTGAAAAACCAAATTCTCTTAAAGTAGAAATATCCTTTACCAGATAATCTGGTTTTACAGGTGTAAAATTTGGAAGAGGATTTACTAATTTTCCTAAACCTGAAAGAATTTTACCAATTCTGGTAGATCCATTTGGGATTAATTTCTGTCCCCTCTCAAGAACAGTTCCTTCATCCTCATGAACCATAACAGGGGCATTGCTGATTTTCTTTAACCAGGCAAGGTTACCAACATGATCGTAATGAACATGAGTAAGAATTATTAATGAAATTTCTTCAGGATTAATATTTGCTTTATCCAGTTTCCTTTTAAGCAATTTAGACCTGTTGGGTATACCCGCATCCACCACTAAATACTTCCCATCTTCACGAATAAAATAGATCGTACTGAAGCTTACATTAATTGTAGTAACCTGAATCATATTTCATTAGAGATCAAGGATCCTCAACAACAACTGTGTTGGAAAGTTTTGTATTATCAGGCTGAATAATATCAACAATATATGTCCCTGAATTGGCAAAGTTAATATCATAATATGTTCCGTCAAGCTTAACAATTACATCAGGACAATTATCTGAACCTGAATTCTTTCCCCAAAGTTTAATAGAAATATTATTCGCTTCAAAATTGGTTTCATCATGAGAGAAATCATAGCAGCCATTGTTTCCAATTGTACCGAAAAATTCAATCCTCAGTGTTTCGGTGACTAAAATTGTATCGGCAATATGAATACTATCAACCTGGATAACAAATTGAGTCTCTTTACTCTTATTACAATTAACCAATGACAAACTAATCAAGACTAATATTATTCCTGGTACTATAAACCTTTTTTTCATATGATTACAATCTTTTATTTAACAATTCGTTCAAATTCCAAGCTCGGTTCAATCCATTGATTTAGGATACATGCTTACCCTATCTAAAAAAGGGCCTAGTCTTCCAGTGTAGATAAATCGCCTTCGTCAGTACCCAGCGCCCTCGATTTCAATACCCGACGCATAATTTTGCCGCTTCTTGTTTTGGGCAGACCATCAGAAAAAATAATTTCAGACGGTTTTGCAATGGGCCCTATTTCCTTGGCCACATATTCTTTTAATTCTTCAGCTAAAGAATCACTAGAAGCAACTCCCTCCTTTAGAATTACAAAAGCATGAATAGCATTCCCCCTGAGTTCATCTGGCAATCCAACTGCTGCTGCTTCAGTAACCGATGAATGACTTACCAGGGCACTTTCAATTTCCGCTGATCCTAAACGATATCCACTAACCTTAAGAACATCATCCATTCTCCCAATTATCCAAAAATAGCCATCCTCATCTATTCTGGCAGAATCACCTGCCAGGTACCATCCCTGTTTTTCAAATTGCTTCCAATACTTTTCAATAAAACGATCGGGGTCATTCAATATTGTTCTTGCCATACCAGGCCAGGGGCTCTTAATAACAAGTGTTCCCTCTTCTCCAGCTGCCACATCTTTTCCCTTATCATCAACCACAGATATTTCATTTCCAAAAAATGGTTTGGTAGCAGAACCTGGTTTAAGTGGAGTAATGGGCAAAGGAGTAATCATAAACCCGCCTGTTTCGGTTTGCCACCAGGTATCCATTATGGGGCATTTTCCCTTTCCAACCACTTCATAATACCACTTCCAGGCTTCAGGATTGATTGGCTCACCCACAGATCCAAGCAAGCGAAGAGTGCTCAAATCATGTTTATCTACCCAGGAAGCACCAAACCTCATCAATCCACGGATAGCAGTTGGTGAGGTATAAAGTATGTTGATTCCGTATTTCTCTATAATAGACCACCACCTGTTCGGATAGGGGTGGTTAGGAGCACCTTCATAAAGTATTATTGTAGCTCCATTAATTAGCGGTCCATATACGATATAACTATGTCCTGTAATCCAACCAGGATCAGCAGCACACCACCACCGGTCTTCTGGTTTAATGTCAAATACATAGTTGAATGTTGTGGAGGTATACACCTGATAACCTCCATGGGTATGAACCAGTCCCTTTGGTTTACCTGTAGTTCCAGATGTATATAGAATAAACAATGGATCCTCTGCATCAAGCACTTCTGTTTCGGCCCTGGGACTTGCAATAGGCATTCCCATCAGGTCATGCCAATAAAAATCACGATCATTTTCCATAAAACATTCTTCACCTGTCCTCTTCACTGTAATACATACTTCAATTGTTGGTGATCGTTTCATTGCTTCATTTGCAATACATTTAAGCTTGGTTGGCTTCCCTCTTCTATATCCGCCATCGGCTGTTACCAAAACCCGACTATTTGCATCTGCGATTCTTTCTGCCAGTGCTTCAACACTAAATCCTCCATATACAACACTATGAACGGAGCCTATCTTTGCGCAAGCCAACATGGCTATTACCAATTCAGGTATTTGAGGCATGTAGATGGTAACTATCTCGCCTTTTTTGACCCCCATAGCCAACAACACATTTGAGAATTTCGAAACTTCACGGTTTAATGCATGATAAGAATAGGTTTTTACATCTCCTGGCTCTCCTTCCCATATCAGTGCCATCTTATTCCGTACTGATGTTTCTAGGTGCCTGTCAATGGCATTCGAAATAATATTTGTTTTACCGCCTACAAACCATTTATAGAATGGCTTATTGGAATCGTCTAGAACTTTATCCCATTTCTTTTGCCATACAAGCTTTTTCGCTTCTTCAGACCAAAACGTCTCCCTATCTTCAATTGATTTTTTATACAAAGAGTCATATTCTTTTATATGGGCATTTTTAACTACCTCTTCAGACGGATAATAAAAGTCTTTCATCATTTTACTAAATTAAATATTAACAATTTCGTACGAATATCAGACTATATTGACAGTTTCATCAAACATTAAAGTTAGTACTTCTATTTAGAAAAACAATGCCGAAAAATTAGTCAGCACCCTTCATCCCAAATTATTATAAATACTTTTTGTCAATAAAAATAAGCCTTGCAGTAAGGTTTAGTAGCCCAAATATAAATTAGAGGCTTAATTTTTGCTAATAATTCATTTTAGAAATAATATCGTATTTTTGTTAATCAAAAAAAGAGCATTATATGTACACATTCATAAAAAAATCAACAGGGCTAATGATATTCGGCCTTTTACTTTTGGGATTTTTAAATAGTGTGTCAGCTCAACCTTTTTATTCCAGGCTTGCTGAATATACCTCAACAATTCCATCAGAATTCAATAAAATTCCTGGAGAAAGGAAAGAATTACTTGAAGAATTAGGAGAGTATATTCTTGAAAAAAGTACTCAAAAATCAGGTTCACAACTATTGTTTATATGTACCTTAAACTCCAGAAGAAGCCAGTTTGCTCAGGTTTGGGCCCAGGCAGCCGCTTATCATTATAAATTGAAAAAAATTAACACTTTTTCAGGAGGTGAGAGTGAGACAGCTATCAATTTCCGGATATTGGAAGCTTTGCGAAAAGCTGGATTTGAAATTACTGCATCTGAGGTGTATTCTCAAAACCCTGTATATTTGCTTAGTATGGGCCGGAGATACCCAGATGTATTTATATTTTCAAAAAAATATGATTACTGGAACAACCCGGATATGAATTATGCATCTATAATTTGCAGTAATGATTTGTACGAAATAAACTTACAGCCATCTGGAGCAGACGAAACAATCTATCTTCCTTATGAAGATATCCAAATCTTTGACAGTTCTTCCAATAGTTATCTTCGAAATGATGAAATTTGTCGGCAAATAGCCAGGGAGATGTTCTATTTAATGGATTATGTTAAAAATTCAAAAAATAATCAGAAGAAGAAAAAGTCTAAGAACAAATCCAATAAAAATACATCCTGAATTTAAACTGAATCAATTGTAAGATTTGCTTATCAATGGCGCGATTTTTGTACACCAAATTTCATATACTAACAAATCTACTTATACAAACCAGCACATGAAAATTTTAAAATACACTTTACTGCTTACTATAATACTGGGGCCAACTACTTTATTTGCCCAGGACTGGTCCTTTGAAGTTAATGATATCAGAGATTATCATAGAATGATAAACCATGGTACAAAAGTAACAGATACCTATACTGACATTGAGGGAAACCCTTACTATTTTGAAGATTTTAGGGAAGGTTCAGTTATCACAAAGGATGCTAAGAAATATAATGGGGTATTTCGATATGACTTATATTCAGACCAAATTGAATTTAAAATTGATGAAGATGCATACTGGATTGCAAATCCCGAGTTGGTTGAGTACCTAAAAATTGATGATCGTGTATTTATGTTTTTTGATAAGGATCTGGTAGATTCTAAAAAAGGCTACTATTACGAGATATTGGTCATGGGTGAATGTAAACTTATGAAGAGAAAAGGAGTAAACCTAAAACCGGCTGAACAAGCCAAACCCTATGTTGATGCCAAACCCGCAACATTCGTTGATCGTCAGCCTCAGTATTTCATCCAGATTGGAATAGCTCATCCGCAGAAAATAACCAATAAGAAAAGTCTTTTAGAACTTTTGTCAGACAAAGAATCTGAAATATCAAAGTTTATTAAAAAGAATAAAATTTCTGCCTCTAATGAAAATGAACTGATTGATCTGGTAAACTATTACAACAGTTTATAGATTCTGGCACTCTTATCTTTTAGCTTCAATAATAATCTCTATTTTTGTAGTCATTTTGGGACTAAAATTGTAAATGAGAATTAAAAATGAGATTGTTTGTTTTCCTTATTATTATTTTTGGGCTAACTACCTGTAATATTAATCGTCCCTGTGATGAGCCTACAAAATTCCCGGTCAACACAGGTTTCTATAACTACAATGCGGAGATACTCTCAGATACTTTGATGGAGAATCTAACCCTCTATGGAATAGGCAAAGAAGACAGTTTATTGTACCAGGGTATTGATACAACTCAAGTAAATTACAGATTAAATCCTTTTGCAGATTCAACAAAAATTGTGATTCTGGCTTTTTCAAAAGCTGACACGCTAACTTTTATCTATAACAGGCATTTAGAGCTGGTTTCCCCTGAATGTAGTTTTGCCATGTTTTTCGATATCCACACAATTCACACAACATCAAACTTCATAGATTCGTTATCGATACTCGATAATACACTTAATGCAGATACGAAAGAGCATTTACGGATTTTTGTGCGTTAGCCTCTTTTTTGGCAGTTTTCTGTCAAGTTATGCGCAAGCTGATTCGACAAAACGAGTTGGTGGTCTTACAGTTGGAATTGATGTTTCCAGGTTCTTCTTACCAATATGGAATCCAATCAGCGGAGCATATGAGGTATCATTGAGTTCTGATATATTGAAAAATTTCTCACTAATTGGAGAAATGGGTGCATTAAAAACAAACTTTGATGAGGAGACCTATCATTATGAATCTAAAGGCACTTACTTCCGCCTGGGTTTTCAGTATAACTTACTTAAAAGAAAGCCTAACGAGAATAATACATTGTATGTTGGTCTTTTATATGGACTTTCCTTATACGAGCAGAAGGCTGATCAAATAATCATTAATGATGGATACTGGGGATCTGGATCAGGCAGTCTTCCTACAAAAAAACTTACTGGAAACTGGGCAGAATTAAAAACTGGTATACGAGTTGAAGTTTTTCGCAACTGGTATATTGGTTGGTCTGTACGTGTGCGACTGTATTTATTTGGTCAGGAAGATCCGGTAATGTCTCCCTACCTAATTCCTGGATATGGTAAAGGTGCAAAAAATATAACACTTGGCATGAGCTATTCTGTGTTCTTCAGGATTCCTTACGGAAAAAGGAAGTAGAGACTTAAGAATCTCATATACAATGCATTTACCTCTCCATTGAAGTTTCATAATAATCCATAACTTTGCTCTTGAGTAAATACTTTACCTGGTAACTTGATATTTATGAAATATAGAAAAATACTATTTCCCTTTTTAGGTTTTCTTTTTTTCTTTTTGGCAAAGTCAGTTAATGCACAGGATGCTAGATTTGGTCTCATTGCCGGACCAAACTTTTCCACCCTGAATAGTAATTTCTTTGAAGGACAATATAGGGTTGGTTTCCATGCTGGAGTTTTTGGACAAATAAAGTTTTCTGACAAATGGGCTTTTCGACCTGAACTTTTTTATTCGCAACAGGGAATGACCATGCGTGATGAACCTGGATCGTATACAAAGTTTAAAAATTACAATAACTATATCAGCCTGCCTATTCAGCTTGAATATTTCTTTAATGATAGGATTTCTGTCCAGTTTGGCCCCGGCCTTGGTTTTTTATTGAGGGCAAGAGAGATTCTTGAATATCCTGGAAATGATGGCACAGATGATGTAACAGATACCTACCACCGAGTAGATGTTGGTTTATATCTTGGCGTTGAATATAGCTTTAATGATCATTTTGGCCTTGGGCTGCGATTTTATACCGGATTCATGTACGTCGAGATTGGATCTAACCGGGCAAGAAATATATTCTTACAAGTCCCTGTTACTTACAAGTTTTAGTACACAATAACAGTTGTATTATTTTTTAAGGATAAAACCGCTTATCTACAATTCTCTTCATTTCTGCTGCCTGGCTCTAATCCTGTCCAGTCTACGTATGTTAAAAGAATTAACTGCATAAACAAAACGCTGAAGTAAATTATAATATAGCACCAGGTACGCAAATGAAGCCATTAGCCATATTACCAGCAAGTTAAACCAATATGTTTCAATTTCAAATACACCCAATCTTTTTATTGGAGCAAACATATGGGCAAGGCCTATTCTTGAATCAGGTTTATCAAAGATAGGGTCCATCCTCTGGATCAGGTGCTCATCGATCTCAATAATTTTTTGTAGATGATTCCGATTCAGTACAAGGTTCGAAATGCTATTATTCATATAATCATTCTGAAATTTCATTATACCATCTTTCCCTCCCAGTTCTTCCTCAAGTTGCACGTAAACAGCATCTTTTTTTCTAGATGCGAGATTACCCTGCATTTGATAAATATAATGCAGTGAATCAAGGTATTGCTCAATATCTGCTTGCACAACTGTAGTAAAGTATTCCGGGTCTAACTGCCGAATAACATGACCAGGATGTATCCCTGTTTCCTTAACCAGGTCATTCAATTCATTTTGAACCACTCTCAAATTATGGGCTACTCTGGTACTATCTTCATTTCCTCC
>RCNC010000828.1_pt1 | contig 20282 bp, 20 predicted proteins | sample 2041301 | NCBI WGS metagenome assembly RCNC01 (sample SAMN09708231, study PRJNA481090) | Marine sediment metagenome, whole genome shotgun sequencing project. | biome: marine sediment; feature: ocean; material: sediment; isolation source: Sewage treatment plant 13A marine sediment (STP13A) ...
TTCATCTGGTCCGGCGTCTTGATCGGGCCGGCAACCCCCTTGCGGATCGCAACCACACGCGGGTCGATGACGACATACCATAGAACCTTAAAACCTTTTGCGGCCACCTTGGAATGAACTTCTTTGTGCCAGGCATCAGAATTGACCAGGTTGACAAACTTTTGATTTTCGCCACACCAATAGGGGATATTGATTAAATCGGCGACCGGAGCAAAAGGGGCGAAGTTGGAAATGGAATGCTGGGCAGCCTGTATCGTGCCGCTTTGAACTTTTTGGACCAGCGCGGAACCGGCTCCCAGTTGTCCGCCCGGCGCCAGTTTGACATAAACTTCTCCATTGGTGCAGTTTTGGATATTTTCTTTCATATCCAACTGCATAATGGGGTAGCTTCGCGAGGCGCCGAGTATATATGCGGTGGCGATATTCATCGTGTATTTGGCCGTCTTTTTGCGCACCGTCTCCTCCTTGGCAACCTGCGCGCTGGCCTCTTTCGAACCCAATACGCCACTGAATAACGCTACCGTGGCGGCCGTAAATCCAAATTTGGTCGTCAATTCCATGAAACGACGCCGCTCTACCATTTTCGGGCCGGATTCTTTCTGTTCGTCATGGGCCATTTTTTCGTCTCCTTTGTCTGAGTTGAGGATTACTTTTCTAAAGCTTCTTTCTTCAAAGCCGCTACGATCAATGCAACGCAAGCCACGGTTAGCAGGATAAATTCTGCCACATTCCCTAAATGTGGTAGATTCAGGCCATATGAGACCTTCGCTTTGCCAACGAGTACGTTGATAAAGTACAGGGCGAAAAGAAGAAAAAAGGTAATCAGTGCGCCTTTTCCCTCTTTGACGATTGTCTTGTTGTCCTGTTGTGCCTCCATGGCATTTCACCTCCGGGTTAGGCATATTGATTTAACGTTTTCTTACAGACTATCTCGATAAAGCGTTACCGTCCTTCTATTGCCGTGCAAGGATCTAAAAATCCTGCTTTTATCGGGATCCATTCCGACCCCGGAACCGTTGCTGGTTTCCAGAGCCGGAATGAAGATTTCAACTTGTTAATGTTTCCGTTGCGGTTGCCTGATTTAGGCGCTCTCGTAAAGCTTGGTCAGGACGTACTCTTCATGTCCAAGAACTTCCTGGGCAGTCAGGCGGCCTTCGCAAGTGCGAACCAACATGTTGATAAGGTTGTCGCCGGACTCGTCCAGGGTCATTTCACCCCTCAAGATGGCAGAACAATCGTAGTCGATGTGCTCGGACATATCACCAGCAGTGCGCGGATTGGCGGTCAGCTTGATCACCGGTTCGATGGGATTGCCGATGATGTTGCCCTGCCCGGTGGGAAAGAGATGGGCCACAAAGCCGGCGGCCGCCCACAGCGTAACCGCTTCGGCTGCGGCACTGGAAGAGTCCATGTACCACAATCCCGGCCCGGTGGGAGTCACCGCCTTGTCCAGAGCTCCGACATATTTACACTGTCTCCCGATTTTCTGAACGTTGCCCATGGCTTTTTCTTCGATGGTGGTCAGTCCGCCGGCGATGTTACCCTTGGTGGGCTGGCTGCCGGAAAGATCATCCGTCTTATTGCGGTCGATCATGTCGGCATAGCGATCGAAAAGGTCCATGAACTGCTTGGCAGCCTCGGGTGTTGCGGCCCTCTCCTTGACGATCATCTCACCGCCGGTGATTTCACTGGTTTCACCGAAGCTGCAGGTGGCGCCCATGGCCACCAGTTTATCAAAAACATTGCCCACCGTGGGATTGGATGCCAGGCCGGAAGTAGTGTCCGACTCGCCGCATTTGGTGGATACCCAGATCTCGCTCAAATCGCACGATTCCCGCTTCAATTCACTGGCCCAGTGCATATATTCTTTGGCCTTCCAGCTGGCCATCTCCACGGTCTTGATCTCACCATGCCGCTCGATGGCAAAACCAGTGACCGGTTTGCCGGTCTTGGCGATGCCTTCCACAATTCGGTTGGTCCACTCGGGTTCGATGCCGATGACGACCACCGCCGCCACATTGGGATTGGCGCCGGTGCCGATAAGGGTGCGAAAGAACAGCTCCAAATCTTCGCCAAATTGCAACCGCCCGTATGCATGGGGAAGTGCCTTGCAGCCTTTGATATTGTAAGCCACTTTTTCACAGGCCGAGTTGCTCAAATCATCCAACGGCAGTATTACCACATGGTTGCGAATACCGACGCGTCCATTTTCACGTCTATAGGCCATTACTTTTGGATTGCTCATGGTTACCACCTCCTTGTCTTCAAATTCTGGGTGTGTACGTGTCCGCCCTTTTTGACGTCTGCCACGACTTTCCCGATGTCAGCACCGTATTTGATAACAGAGCCGTCAACGTGATGGTCAATCATGGCGATTTTATGCCCCAGGGGGATGTCGTTCAGCGTCTTTACTTCGACCGGTTCCTGGGTGTCCATGAACAACCCCTCTACTGTTTCACCAGCTTTGATGTCGACGGTGGCAACCCCGACACTGTCGTCCTTTTCGTGAACTAGAAATTGAATCATTTACTTTCCTCCTTAAATCTAAATAAAAAATTAAACGAATGTCGATCAAGCACTGACCGGGTGAGTGATTATCAATTAAGATGCTGTAATGGACACAGCACATTATTGATCGTCACTATTAAAAAAATAGGTGGTAGCTGCATGAGGAATGACCGCTACTTCCGGGGTTCCCTTAAAATCATCCACCCATTCCTCAATTATGGTTGAAGGATCGGCAGCCCTCAAATGGCAATTTCTCATGATTTCGCTATCCAGATCGTCGAAATCATTGGCTTGGTAATTCGCGCGCATCCCGCCAAATAAATCGGCCTTGCGGGCCCCCATGGTATAACCAAAATTATTAAAATCGTTCATGACCGCTTCCGGTTCGGCAAGCGGGCAAACATAGTCGAAATAAACTTCCTCACTAAAGCCCTTCCGGAAGGCAACCAGAAGTAAAATTTTGCCGCCTTCTTTCACCGCATGGGAAACGAGACCGAAGCTTTTCTGAGCCTGATACGCGCTGATATCCTTGGGGTAACCCGCACAGGATGCCAAAATGATGTCAAATTTTTTGCCAAGTTCGAGGCCATGCACAGCCGCACAGGTTTCGGCCCCTTGTTGAAGGACAACGTCCGGCTCGCCGGCCAGAATACGAACCACCTGCTTATCGGTATTCAGGACGACATTGATCGCAAAATCGATTCCAATCATTCGACCGGCCTCATCCAGGTCTTCGCGCATCGGGTGGCCTCCAAGATGCCATCTATGGTTAGGCTTTTCTTGGATCAGGCGGTGGTTATGCCGTATGCTGTCAGCCGACCCACACCCGATCACAGCTTCCTTTGAGCCGCCGGTAAAACCGAAATACTGGTGTGGTTCGATCAGCCCGATGACCATTTTAAAGTCCGCCTCTCCAAAGGCGGCGTTGATTCTCACCGGTGTTCCGCGACGGGTAATGCCGAAATCTTTCATCCGTGCGTCACGGGCAGCATGGGTAACAACATTGCAGCTGCGAACCATAGTTAATGAAAGAATCTTGTCGATCATTTCAGGGTTCGGGGGCGGTTGAAGTCCGTTCCCAATGATAATCGTCACTGCAGGCGGATCTAAGCTGGGCAGTGCATGGAACAACTGCTGAATGATATTCGGCAGAAGCGTTTCTACCGGAGCTGGCTGAGTTTCATCCGGAATGACGATGGCAATACTCGACGGATTTTTTTTCCTCAACTGGGGAATAAACCTGGCGTTTTGCAGGGCAAGATCCGTCATATTTGAAAGCGTCCCCCGGACGGGCATCGCCTCCGGTTGCAGAACCGTTACGTTGGCTTTTTCGGGTATTTTGATGAGCTTTGGACCTTTGTGATATTTCAAAAGGTAATCCATGCAAAACCCCATTTTAGTAAGATCCCCAATTAGGAGCATGGAAGGTGCCAACTCTAAAAAAATCGTATTATCTTGAAATTTAAGATAAATAATCTGTCATAGACAAATTATCCTAACTTTTAGGGCCCGATATTGGGCACAGTGCCCAAAATTGGGCTTTACGAACGCGCTCATAACATTTAAGATGTGGATCATGGCAGGTTTCTTTAGAGCAGCCAATTCGATTCGTTCTCCGACAATCTTCCTACAAAATTGTGAACCTTATGGAATGGAGTCTTGCAACCCGGCACCGAATACTGCTTGAAATTACCAATGCCGTAATTTCCAATAAGACCAATCAGGGCTTTTTTGATGCACTTACCACTGAGTTAAACAAGCACTTCCCCTGCGACCGTCTGAGCATCAACCTTTATGATAATAAAAATCAGTCGCTGCAGTACTTCACCAAAGTATTTGGGATTGGTCGCAACACCATCTCAGAGCAGGAACACCGCCCGCTAAAGGGATCCATTGCCAGGATGGCCATCCAGTCTATGAACCCGGTTATTATTGATGATTTGACACAATATTCGGATTTACCAATTATCGACCAGTTGATTAAAGCCGGTTTGACGTCAACCATGGCGTTTCCGCTGATCGTTCGCAAAAAAGTATTGGGGACGCTTCACTTTTCATTTAAAACCCGCCCGGAGCATCTATCGGAATTATCGAATTTGCTTACTGAGGTATCCAGACAGGTCGCCATTGCCGTCGACAATCTGGTGGCCTACAAACGGTTGAAGGATGAAAAACACCACCTGGAAAGCGAAAAACAGTACCTGATTGGCGTTCTTGAAGAATACAATCCAGAAAATTTCTACTACATTTCCTCTGAAATGTCTGAGATTATGAACCTGGTTAAACGAGTCGCTGCAATCGACGCGCCGGTTTTAATTACCGGGGAAACCGGAACCGGAAAAGATTATTTAGCGCGATACATACATCATATCAGCCCCCGTAAAAACCACATGTTCATTAAAGTCAACTGCCCTGCCATCTCTTCAACCCTTTTTGAGAGCGAGTTGTTTGGCCATGCCAAAGGCGCATTCACCGGTGCCGATTCTCAGAGGATCGGGCGATTTGAAATGGGTGACAGAGGCACGGTTTTCCTTGATGAAATTGGCGAATTGCCCGCTGGCTTGCAGGCCAAACTGTTGCAGGTATTGCAGGAGAGGCGCTTTGAACGTGTTGGCGACAATCAGCCAATCGATGTCAATTTTCGACTGATTGCCGCCACGAACCGGGATCCCGAGAAAAGTATCCAACAAGGCAAGTTAAGAAAAGATCTGTATTACCGCCTGAATATCATTCGCATTCATGTGCCCGCCCTGCGCGACCGAAAGAAAGATATCCCCTTGCTGGTTGAACAGATCAATCAGATTCAAGCTGCCCAAATCCATCAAATCGCACCGGTCTACAGCCAGTCGGCGCTTGACCTGTTGACTGCCTATGATTGGCCTGGAAATGTCCGGGAATTAAAAAATCTTGTTAAACGAATGATAATTCTTAAGCCCAGCGAAAAAATCAGCATCGATGATGTTGAGAAAATGATTAACTTAAAGAATAGATCCGACATAGAGAATGAAAATAGTCTTCCCACCCTGGCGGAGTCCGAACGCCATTCCATCGAACAGGCCCTGATCAAGTGCAAGGGTGTCATTGGTGGTGAAAAAGGGGCCGCTCGCCTCTTAGGTGTCGCACGCTCTACCCTCCAATATCGTATGACCAAACATGGAATAAAGCCCAAAAAAGTTGTTACGCTGGAAGACTGAGTATTGAGAAATCAGCGACCGTCCACGTGATGTTTCCGATTTCCAAGACGGTCTCATCGATACGCAAAAACGGTGGGATGGAAGGGTGGCGGTTCAGGAGAGCTGGAGGGTCTCAACGGTGTAATCGGCCAGATCGACAACCAGCAATTTGTTCCTGAGGGTTTTATCATTTTGAAGCAGCACTTTGAGGACCTCGGCGCACTCCAGGGAGGCGATGAGATTGACCCCCGGCGCCAGACAGCCCAATTGGGTTTCCGCGCCCTTGGTCATGGTCAGCTGATCTTCGGGACCGTAGATGATCTCAAGCCCTTTGTCTTCGGGAAAGATGGTGGTCACGTGTCCGGAAATGCCGGCGACGGCAGCCGAAACCATTGGGATGCCGGCACGTTTGGCCGCAGCCTCGAGGGTGAACCGGGAGTGGATGTTATCCAGGCAGTCAACCACCAGGTCGCATGATCCCAGCAGTGTGTCCGCATTTTCGGGCGTCAGGTAGGTGGAGGTGGCAACCACCTCGAGGCCGGGGTTGATCGTCTTCACGCGCATGACAGCGGCGTCCACTTTCGGCATGCCGATGCGGTCGACGTCGCTGAAAAGCTGGCGGTTGAGGTTATGACCTTCGAACACGTCCCCGTCGACCAGGCAAAAGCGCCCGAGGCCCATGCGGGCCAACGTCTCCGTCACTGTGCCCCCTAAACCGCCCAACCCCACGATGCAGACAGTTGATTCGAGCAGTCGGATCTGATCGGCTTCGGAAAGGGTTTTCATGTTGCGCAGGTAACGATCCGGAAGGATGTGTTGTCTTAAGGCTGCCAGTTCAACCGTCCGTCCGGTGACGCCTGCCTCGCCTGCCAGGCGAATGACTTGCCCTGCTTCAATTGTCCGGCAAGGGGTGCCATCGGCCAGAGCGGTGTTCAGGGCCAGGGTGTCGAGACGGTGCGCAAGCGTATTTTCCATGGATTACCCACCAGCCACCGGCGGGAAGATGCCCACGCGCTCTCCGCCGCTTAACCGGGTTTCAAGGGATCGTTTGACACCATTGATGAAGATCAGATGGGCCTTGACCGTTGGAATGTCCAACTGGTCCAGCATCTCTTTGACGGAAATGCCCGGGTCGATGGGCACATGGTCGGCGTTTTCGGGTGACAGGGGAGTCAGGGCGGCGAACAGCTTGAGTTGAATATGCGACGGTGTCATGGGATGCCTCATCCATGGTTAGTGGTTCGATTCATATATGACGGCCTCGTAAAAAGTTCGATATCTGCGTTACGCTTCATCCCTCGTCACTGCGGAGTACGATAAGTACGCCTCATTCCTCGGGATTTGCAAGCCTTGATCTCGGGCTTTTTACGAAGCCGTCGGGAATGCAACTTTTTACGAGTTCATCATATATAACATAATAAAATTTAAGACAAAACAAATGCTTCGTCAAGTAAAGCAAGATGGACATCGATGGTGTGGCGCCCGTTGCTTTTGACATCGTCTTGTGGCATCATCGCCCGACTGTAGAAGCAATCAGCGATGGTTTGACATCGTATTTTCAAGAACCAATCAAATTAAATTATGGGGCATAGCGACATCATCATTCAATGTTCAACGTTGGACGTGCGATGTTCGACGTTCATCTATTAACACAACTCGGCGTTTATGGAGGTAGCCCGATTCAGGTTTTGTTGCCGTCCGTCTCATCTTTGGGGGTGAAGTGCAGGCAATCCTTCCCCGAGCTTTGGCGGACGACGAGGCTGGGGGGACGCCGGCTTTTGAAACGCATAGCCCGGCAGCCGTGGGGCCGGTGGGTGTCCCAGGTGATGTAATAGAAAAGGCATTTTCGGCAGACGATGAGTTGGCGTGGTTTCATGGCGATGCGTTTACCCAAGCGTTCACAGGTTCACCGTTCTGGGTTCACGTTTCTTTTTAGCCCAAGGATCGGGATCATGGCAAGCGACTTTTTTCTGGTGAACGCGTGCCAATGAAAGGATTGCTTTAAATGAAAAAAATCAGTCATGCGCTGGTGACAGGTGGGGCCGGGTTCATTGGCTCTCACCTGGTTGATGAACTGGTGGCCAACGGATGCCGGGTGACGGTGCTGGACAACCTGTCCACCGGCCACCGCCACAATATCGATCATTTGGGAGATCGGATCGAATTCGTCGAGGGGGATATTCGGGACGCCGGATTGTTGAATCAGGTCGTCAAGGGATGTGAGGTGGTTTTTCACCAGGCAGCGGTGGTGTCGGTCTCCCTATCCGTCCGGGATCCTTCCCATTCTTGCGAGGTCAACGATCTGGGAACGGTCCAGGTGCTGGATGCCTCCCGGCGAAACGGCGTTCGGCGGGTGATCATGGCCAGTTCCAGTGCGGTTTACGGCGACGACCCCCGTATGCCTAAAACCGAGGACATGGCACCTAAACCCATGAGCCCCTATGCGGTGCAAAAACTCACCGGAGAGTTTTACGCCTCAGTCTTCGGGGAGCTGTATGGGCTGGAAACGGTTTGCCTGAGATATTTTAATGTGTTTGGCCCACGACAGGATCCGTCGTCTCCTTATTCCGGAGTGATCTCCATTTTCATGAACAAGGCCACTGCCGGCGAAGTGCCCACCATATTCGGTGACGGCGGCCAATCTCGGGATTTTATTTATGTCAAGGATGTGGTTCGTGCCAATGTGCTGGCTGCCACTGAGACGGCGGCGGCCGGTCGGGTCTTTAACGTGGGCACAGGCGTGGTTATCCGCATTCTCGACCTGTGGAAATTGATCGGCGGGCTTTCCAATGTTCAGATGGATCCGGTTTTCGATCCGCCTCGGGCAGGCGATATCCGAGAGTCCGTCTCTGATATTGGTCGGATTCGACAATCACTGGGTTTCAGGCCCCAGATGGCGCTCCGCCAAGGATTGATCGATACCCTGGCCTGGTATCGGAACCCCTCACAAGGGCCTCGGAAAAAATAAATTGAACTGATATTGCACCGGATGTAGATTCGGCTGTAAGGCGCGTTAATGGTTTCATACTTGTTTGTATGGGGCCATTGGCGCAACGCCACAGCCGGAGTGACAGACAAGCAAGATGGCACAATTTATTTTTTCCGAGGCCCCGACGGCAAGCCGGACGATTTGCGCCCTCAGGTGCGCCGTCGTTCAGGATTGGGATCAAGTGGATGCCATCCGTTGTAAATCGGGCGTGATGGGTGTAGACGGGGTTCAGGATCAGGTGGCTTCGTTTTGGGCTTCCCAGAACTTTTTTACGGCCGGTCCGCGCCATTTTCCTTTGCCCGACACGGTAGGAATCTCACCCTCGTCCATATGGCGGGCGATTTTCTCCCAGCTACCGCCGTCGGCCCGCATGGCAGTGATGGCGTCCAGCAGCCTGGGTTTATCTTTATCACTGATTTTCTGATGGCCTGCACCGATGCCGGCAAATCTATCCACGACCTCACCCGGGACGATGCTGTCCCCTGCATTTCCGTTCGGTTCCGATTCCACTTTAATGGGTTCGCTGTCCTGGGGCAACGCTTTCTCATATCCCCAATGCCGCCCCATCATGGCGGCGATGGTTTCCAGCGCGTCGGCGATGCGCATGTCTGTTTTTTTTCTGGCCGCCATTGTATCGGCCATGCGCTTCTGGTGGTCTGCCAGAACTTCCAGGCTGTTTTTGACCAGGGCAAAATTCTCACTGGTCACTTTGGCATAGTAATCCGGTGTCCGTCGCTCGTTTCCCCCGCGTCTCTGGGGGCCCTTGTAGTCGGTGTAATCACGCCTTCCCCGGTCCGGTTGCTTCAGCTTTCCACTTCTCAGATTGTGCAAAAAATCATCCATGGGATCTCCTTTGTCATACTGTTAGGTATAAACCAGCCCTGTAAAAATTAGTCAACGATGTTTTAGGTGAACGGTTGAATCATGTTGAATGCAAATCGGAATGCCCCTCGACGGTTTGCCGAAAAGGGGTGGCACCAGGCCTTGCCATTTCAAGACAGTATATGGAAAAAACGGTGAAGTAAAGGTCGGGCGCGTTTCTATCCAGTCTTATCGGTCGGGCCGATGAGCGACTTTAGCCCGATTCTGAACCTTCGGGGGCATGGCGCTTTTGCGACGCTGCGGCATTCAGACCCGCACGTGGATCGAGCAAAACGGAAGGCATCGGGTGGCGTGTGGCAGCAGCCATTCCCGGTAGGCGAAACACCGCCGTCAGTTGGCCAGCTGGTGGGTAGCCGATCGCGTTTTTGCTGGCAGAGTGTCAGGGGTGAACGAAAGGGTTGCAAAATAATCTTCCAAGCGCTCCTCCCGGCGGATCAACTCGACCGTTCCGTCCAATTTGAGCAGCAGTTCTTTGGGACGGAGTTTTCCATTATAGTTGAAACCCATGGCCTGGCCGTGGGCACCGGTGTCGTGAATCACCACCGGGTCGCCTTCAGCGATGGGGGGCAGGGGCCGCTGGATTGCAAACTTGTCGTTATTTTCACATAAGGACCCCACCACATCGACGACCTGTGTTTCACCCGCGGCCTTGCCGGATACGGTGACGTGGTGGTAGGCATTGTACATGCCCGGACGCATCAACGCAGACATGCTGGCGTCCAGCCCCACGTATGTGCGGTAGATCTCCTTGCGGTTGATGGCGGTGGCTACCAGTGCCCCGTGCGGGCCGGTCATAAAACGACCGCTTTCCATGTAAAGCTTGGGCATGGTGCCATTTCGCCGGGAAAAGGCATTGAACGCGGCGGTGATGGCCTGAGCCATGGTCTCTAAATTCAGCGGGGTATCGGCGGGTCGGTAAGGGATGCCCAGGCCGCCGCCGATGTTAATGAATTCGAACCGAATGTTCAGCGCCGCGCTGATTCGTTCCGCCTGCTCCAGCAACATGGCCGCCGTCTGTACCATGTAGGTGTAATCCCGTTCGTTCGAAGCCAGCATGGTATGTAACCCAAATCGTTTGGCTCCCCGGTCTCGGGCCGTTTCATAAGCCTGAATCAACAGCTCGTGGCTCACCCCGTATTTGGCTTCCACCGGCGTGCCGATGATGGCATTGCCCGTTCGCCGGTCGCCGAGGTTGTAGCGGAAACTGACCAGATCGGGCATGGCGGGGAGTTTGTCGATCAGTGCGATGTCATCCAGATTCACAATGCTGCCCCCGTCGGACATGGCGGTGGCAAACTCCTGGCGGGTCGTGTTGTTGGAGGTGAACATCAGGTCTTCGCCGCTGCTGCCCGCCCGGCGGCTCAATTCCAGTTCGGCCACCGTACTGCAGTCGAAGCCGAAGCCCATGTCGGCCATAATGGCAAGTATGGCGGGGTTGGGCAGGGCCTTCACCGCATAGTACTCCCTGAAGCCGGGGATGCCGCGAAAAGATTGTTTAAGCCGGTCTCCGGTTTCTCGGATACCGGCCTCATCGTAAATATGAAATGGTGTGCCGAAGTGAGCAACGATGTCGTCCATCAGGGGGTAAAGTCGATTCTCAAATGCGTTAGACATGGGCATGGGACAGTTCCTTAGGATTCCAGGGCCTGACGAATTCGGGTCATGGCAAGGGTTACATTTTCATGGCTGTTGAATGCACTGATCCGTATGTAGCCTTCACCGCAGGTACCGAAACCGGCACCCGGTGTGCAAACCACGCCGGCTTTCTCCAGCAGCATGTCGAAAAAGGCCCAGGAATCTTTTCCCGTCGAGACCCAGATATATGGCGAATTCTCTCCGCCGATGCATGAATAGCCTAACGTTTGCATCTCTTTTCGGATTAGGTGGGCATTGGCCATGTAGTCGTCGATGAGTTCAGCGACCTGGCGTTTGCCGGCCTCGCTGTAAACCGCTTCTGCGGCACGCTGAACCGGGTATGAAACCCCGTTGAACTTGGTGCTGTGGCGTCGACTCCACAGGCTGTGAACCGAATGGGCATCACCGGTTGCGGAAAACGCCATCAGGGTAGTGGGCACTACCGTATACGCACATCGGGTGCCGGTGAAACCGGCCGTCTTGGAAAAGCTTCTGAATTCGATGGCCACCTGCCGGGCCCCCTCGATTTCGTAAATGGAGTGGGGCAGGGAGTCGTCCCGGATAAAGGCTTCGTATGCGGCATCGTAAAGGATGATGGCCTGGTTGGCCAACGCATAGTCTACCCAGGCTTTTAGTTGATCTGCCGTGATGGTGGCGCCGGTTGGGTTGTTGGGAAAACACAGATAAATCAGGTCTACTGGCTCAGTTGGCAGGCCGGGGATGAAACCGTTTTCCGCGTGGCCGTCGAGATAGACGATGCCGTCATAGCGCCCGTTGCGATATTGCCCCGTGCGGCCGGCCATTACATTGGTGTCCAGATAAACGGGGTAGACCGGGTCGGGGATGGCGATCCGGGTACCGGCGTCAAAGATTTCCTGAATATTGCCGGTGTCGCATTTGGCGCCGTCACTGACGAAAATTTCCTCGGCACTGATATCGGCTCCGCGGGCTCTAAAATCGTTTTCGGCGATGGCTTTCCTCAAGAAGTCATAACCCTGTTCGGGGCCGTATCCGCGGAAGGTGCCGTCGGCGGCCATTTCATCAACGGCCTGGTGAAAGATGGAGATACAGGCTTCGGGTAGCGCGCGGGTCACATCACCGATGCCCAGCCGGATTACGGCCCGGTCGGGTTGGCGCTGCTGGTGGGCGGTTACCCGCTTGGCAATATTGGAAAAGAGATAGGACGCCTTCAGTTTCAGATAATTGTCATTGATGCGAATCATAAAATACCTCGTTTGCGTGCTGCGAGATGGGTTGGCGGCTCATCGAATCAAATCCTGATCGTCGATGGGAATCCTGGCCGTCTCTTTGAATGTGTTCATGACAATGGTGGTGCGGGTGGAGACCACTCCCTTCAGCGGCGTAATCCGCTCTCTTACCAGGCGTCCCAGCGTCTTGGTGTCGGTTTCACGCACTTTGAGCAGATAGCTGTCCCGGCCGGCCACGTAGTGGATTTCCTGAACCTGGGCGATGGTTGCCAGGGTTTCCACCAGACCGTGCTCCTCCCCTTTGCCACTGGTGCGGACATTGATGAACGCCACCTGGCTTTTCCCGAAGCGTTCGGGGTTGAGTCGGACTTCATAGCCATCGATGAGGCCCATTTTCTCCAGTTTGCGGATGCGTTCCAGAACCGCCGAAGGCGCCATTCCCACCTGGCGGGCGACCTCCACGTTGGGGATACGCGCTTTTTTCTGCAGAATCTTCAGAATTTTCAGGCTAATGTCGTCAATCATTCTCAAAATTTCCTTATTGAAAGCAAAAATATTCTTATAATAAGATGTTGTCAAGAATATTATTCTGAAATTTAGAATATAATAGAATTTAAACAATCTTGCGGCCGGAGAAAAAGATTGAAGTCTTCATTCTTATTCTTTATTCATGAATGAAGATTCAATACCGGCTGTCTGAACGAATCCCTGGCCGGGAAATTTTTCTATTCCATGCGAGTCGCAGGAGTCTGTTATGCTGAAATTCGTCATTATCGGCCTGGGTGGGTGCGTTGGCGCTATCCTGCGCTACCTCGTTGCCGGGGGCGTGCATACGCTGGCCAGAACTGAATCCTTTCCGATCGGGACCATGACGGTCAATGTGGCCGGTTGTTTGCTGATCGGTATCGGCGGCGGTCTCATGGAGAATCGTCAGCTTTTTTCCCCGGAATGGCGGGCGTTTCTTTTTGTGGGCATTCTGGGTAGTTTCACCACTTTTTCCACCTTTGGCCTGGAAACCTTCAACCTGGCCAAAGAGGGACAATGGCTGGCCTCCTTTGGAAATGTGGGAATCAGTCTGGTCCTGGGATTGGCGGCGGTTTTGGCCGGTCACATGCTGTCCCGGCTGCTTTAACTCGAAATCAAGAGGGGGAGGCGATGACTGTATTCAAGGAAGCAGGGCAACTGCTGCGCATATTCATTGGGGAGGCAAACAAGTATGACCGTATGCCCCTTTACGAATGGATCGTTCAGCAGGCCCGGTCCCAGGGTATGGCCGGAGCCACGGTGCTGCGGGGGATTCAAGGGTTTGGCGCAAACAGCCTGATTCACACCACCAAGATTCTAAGGCTTTCCGAAGACCTGCCCGTGGTCGTGGAGATAATTGACACCAAAGAGAAGATCGAATCCTTCCTTCAGACCATCGATCACGCGATTACCGAAGGCATTGTCACGGTGGAAAAGGCCCAGGTGCGCATGTACCGGGCCGGAGGGAAAAAAGACGGCTGAAGGTTGGCGTTATTGAGATGCGTCATCGTCCACCTCATGATCGCTCATGGAACGGCCGATCAGCATCACCCGCCTCATGCGAAACACAAACCCGATGACCATCACTGCACTGATCAGAATGATCAGGCTGGCGGCAAAAAACGTCATGATGAAGGAAAACGGGTCCCCGAGCCTGTAGGATGCCGCCAGCAGGGATATTCCGAAAAAAACAAAAAAGCAGGCGATACCGGTGAGCATCAATTGTCCGAGCCACCACCAGCGGCCATGCTGCCGGACGATATAGCCGCTTTCCGCGTGTCGGCCGGTGTCTTCTGGCATGGGATCAGAACCTCAAGGAGAGGCAGGTCAGGCCGCCGTCCATTTTCCTGAATTCGCTGACGTCCAGTTCGATGATCGGCCTGCCCATGGCCTGGAGCTTCTGCCGCGTGTCGGGAAACCCGGCGGGCATGATCAGGCGGCCGTTGACCCGCAGGGTGTTCCCCGCATACGCTTCCTGCGGCGAAATAACGATCCGGTGGAAGCCGGCCAGGGCCGGATGATCGGCAAAGTCTCGGGTGAGCAGCAGGGTATCCTCGCTTACCGCATTGACACTGGATTTGAAATGCAAGCCGGCGGCAACGGGCACGGGTGTCCAGGTGCAGCCAAATCCGGTAACGGCCTCGCCCAACTGCCGGGCACCCTGTTCGTTGGTCCTTTCGGACAGGCCGATAAAAAAATGGCGTCCGACCATCAGCACATCGCCCCCATCGATGGTTCCGGGTGGCTGGACCCAGACAGTTTTGCGAATATGCTGCAGGGCAGCCGCAATTGATGGCACTTCCCCCTTGCGCGAAGTGGCACCCGGATTGGTGATCACCGCTACATCCGGGGTTACCACGGCCGCATCTTCCACAAAATGGGCATCGGGATATCCTTCCAGTGGATCGAGTACGGTCACCGACAGCCCGCAATGGTTCAAGGTGTTGACGTAGGCATCGAACTGGTCCAGGGCTTTGGTGTAGTCCGGGGGGCCCAGCGTTGATGTGGTGATGCCGGCAACCATCTCTTTGCCTGGTCGCCTGGTAATGGCATGGCTAAATGTCATGATTGTTCCGTTCCTGATGTTTTTAAATTCGGACAAGTCAGTTTTCCGTCAATTTGCCCTTGATGGTCGCGTTGGGACACCCATAGCAGTGTTGCTCGGTAAAATAAACCGCTTTCCAATTGAATGCTCACGTGTTGCCCATTTTCAAGTCGCTCGAGTCCTTAAATCCAATCGTCAATAGGCTTAAAAAGGGAGTGCCGATGCTAAAGTTTATTAAAAATCGGTCGATGTGCTTATTGACGATTAAAATCTTAGGAACGCGCCGCTGAAGGCGTCATTTTTTTTGCTAATCCAGTGAGGAGGCAGAATCCATGTTTCAAAAATTCAAAAATCTTAAACTCAGAACAAAAATGGCGATTTCAATTTGTTCGGCGGCCTGGCTCGCCTTTGCGGTGGCCATCACTTACATCGGCTACAATGCAAGAAACATGGCTGAAGCGGAAGCGCTGGATAAGGCGCGCGAGTCCGCTTACCGCTATGCCAACGTGGTGAAGGCGGAACTGGGGCGGTCCATGGACGTTGCTCGAACCGTAGCCAATTCCTTTCAGGGTATGAAGCAGCAGGGCGTTCCGCCTCGCGATATGATGGACGGTATTTTGAAGCAGGTTCTTGAAGATAATCCAAGCTTTCTCGCCGTCTGGACCTGCTGGGAACCCAACGCACTAGACGGAAAAGATTCCGACTTTGCGGATGCCTTCGGCCACGATGAAACGGGCCGTTTTCTACCGTATTGGAACCGCCTGACCGGGGACATCGATGTGGAACCGCTGGCTGACTACACCGATCCTGAAAAAGGGGCTTACTATCTGGAAACCTTGACATCGGGAGAGGAAATGGTTTCCGATCCAGTTCCGTTTACCGTTGGTGAACAAACTCAGTTGAAAACCGTGCTTTCGGTTCCGGTCCGGTTTGACGGAAAAACCGTTGCCGTGGTGGGTATCGACATCCCGGTATCCGCCTTCACGCCATTGGTTCAGCAGATCAAGCTCTTTAACACCGGCTATGGATTTCTCATCGCCAACGACGGTGTCTTTGTGGCTCATCCAACCAAACAGGCCAATGTGGGTAAGCACATGGACTTTTTTGCGTTCGATAAAAAGGTTGTCCAAGACGTAACGGCCGGTCTCGAAACCAGCCAGTACAAAGTATCAAAGACTACCGGTAACAAGACTTACTATATCCTGGCTCCCATTGCCATCGGGTCGGCCAAAAAGAAATGGAGTCTTGCCGTCAACCTTCCCATCGATGAGGTACTCAAGCAGCCGCGTAAACTATTTACTACCACCCTGATCCTGGGAAACGTGGCTGTGCTCATTTTACTGGGTGTCGTCTACCTGATTTCCGGCGGAATATCCCGGCCGGTTGTCGAGATTGCCGGCGTGGTCAACAAGGTGGCCACCGATCGAGACCTGACACTCCAAGCACCAGTCAAGACCGGTGACGAGGTCGGGTTGATGGCCAAGGCCTTCAACAACATGACCGGCGCGCTGAGAGAGTCACTCAAGGTCGCCGATGTCGCGGCTACGGAAGTGGACTCATTTTCGGGCGAGGTGTCCAAACGGGCAACGGCCAACAAGGAGCGCGCCACGGAGGAAGAGCGCCAGATGGGTATTATCCAGGAGACGGTAAACCAGATGGGCACCACCGCCGGCGAAGTGGCTCAGTTCTCCCACTCTCAGCGTGATGCAGCCAACTTGTCTTACCGGCGGGTGGAAAACCTCATTGAGAACACACGCCAGATGGGGCAGGCTTCCGGTGAGCAGATCCAGGAAGCCAATATCGCCAGTGAACGTGTGACGGTGATGGGTGAAACCGGTGCGATGGTTGTGACCAGCGCCGGCAAGCAGGGCGAGCAGGTGAGCAAGGTCACCGATTCCGTTAAGCAGATTGATAACATTGTGACGGAGATGACGCGTGCTTCCGGCCGGGCAACCGAACACGGGCAGGAGGTTTTGACTGCGGCCCAGGAAGGTGCTCGATCCGTTAAGGAAACTGTTTTGGGTATGCAGGCCATTGCCGAGTCTTCCGAGAAAATATCCGATATCATCTCAGTGATCACAGAGATCGCCGAACAGACCAACCTGCTGGCGCTCAATGCGGCGATCGAGGCAGCCCGAGCCGGTGTTCATGGAAAAGGATTCGCCGTGGTTGCCGATGAAGTGGGTAAACTGGCCCAACGATCATCGGAAGCAGCCAAAGAGATCGGTCAACTGATCAAAGAGTCAACCAACCGTGTTCAGGAGGGTACCCGCCTGACCGAGCGATCTGAACAGTCCCTGGAAAAAATCGCCAAAGGCGGTGAGATCAACCGAGAGGCCATCGACAACATTTCTGAAATGACCCAAACGTTGAACCAGCAGACGCGAGAGGTGACTGCCCTGATGGAAGGCCTCAACGTTCTTGCCGTGGAGATCGGCGGTATGGCCGGCCGGCAGGGTAAGCGTCGCGAGGCCGCCCAGGCTGCACTGGAATCCTTGACCGCCAAATCGAGGGCGATTTCGGAATTGGTCAAGAAGGCTGAAAAGAGCGCTGACGATGTGGGGACGGAGATGCGCAGCGTGGTGGAGCGAAGTGAGGAAATGAGAGGCCTTACCGACCTTCAGTCCCAGCGGTCCAAAAGCCTTATCGAAATCGCCACGGCATCAGCAGCCCGTGCCACCCAGACGGTGGCCGGTGCCACCGAGGTTGTGGGTATCACCGAAGAATTAAGACAGCTGTCATCGAACCTGACCCGGCAGATTTCTCTGTTCCGGATCGACGAGGAAAAGGTATAAATAATTCGCAGATTCCCGGTGCGGTAGAAGTGCAAAAGGGGTGCGGTCGGCCATCGACGAGTCATAGGGTGGTGCACATAACGTCTCCCCAATAACCGCGCAAATCGATATTGCTGGCGCACCCTGAGGCAAAAAACCATGCGGTCTACTGGCCGGCATCGGAGAAAAATGAAGAGATGATCATATTCTGTGAAGAATGCGGTGCCAGGAACGATTTAAGTTCGGATAAGCTTGGCGATTATCTGCACACCTTTGAATGCACCGATTGCTGCCAACGCCTGATGGTTTCCAAACCGTCCATGGGAGACGGCGGGCTCAATGCGTTTGCCAAAATGGCGCTTGATTGCGGGCCGCCCGAACTGTCGGGAAGGCCGATTTCAGTGATGATCGTGGACGACTCCACACTACTTCGCAAGATTATCAAGGATATGTTTTCCACCGACGACCAATTGCGGGTGGTGGGCGAAGCGGAACACGGTCTGAAGGCGCTGGAAATGATCCCCGAACTCAAACCCGATGTGGTGACGCTTGATGTTAACATGCCGGTAATGGATGGCCTGACCACCATCAAGCACATCATGATCAAATGTCCAACGCCGGTGGTCATGTTCAGCACACTCACCGGCCAGGGTTCATTGGAAACCTTTGAATCCTTGCGATACGGGGCCGTTGATTTTTTGCAGAAACCTTCCAGCTTGCTTAAAGAAGATCTGAAAAGCCAGAACGAACTGATTATCAGCCGGGTGAAAAATGCCGCCCGCGCTGGAATCGACACCATCCGCTACCTGCGTCCGGCCAAAGTGATGGGTGAGAAGAAAGCGATCGGCACGCAGGAATGTCATCATGTTTTTGCCATTGGAAGCTCATACGGGGGATACGGATCACTGCTGGGATTGATACCCGAGATCAAACCGCAGCTACCGGCGGCTTTTTTATCTGTACTCTATGCGGCGGCACCCCATGTTGACGCTTTTGTTTCCTATTTGGACCAGCACAGTCCTATGACCGTTCGTCGCGCCGTCGATGGAGACCCCTTGCAATCGGGTACCTGCTACCTGGCGTCGGCTTTTGAACAGGTAAAGGTAAAAAATGGATCGGGAAAACTGGCGATTCAATTGCAGCCGAAAAATACCGAAAGCCCCGGGCAAGCTTGTGACACGCTGATGGTTTCCCTGTCCGACACCCTGAAAGACCGTGCGTCTGGAATCTTGCTTTCCGGCATTGGAGAAGATGGCATAGCGGGTATTGGAGCAATTCTCAAAGGGGGCGGGAATGCCATCATACAGGATCCGAGAACCTGTCTTTGCAATGACACAACAGCCATGACCGCTAAACAATATGGTCTGTCTGCGGTACTCCCCGGGACCATAATGGCCGAAGCAATCCAGAGGCACTGTCTGGACACCAGCCACTAAAAGGAGAGAGCGCTGATGAATGAACTGTTTGCGCAAAATAGTCTAGAATCAACCGGAGAAACAGCAACCAGGCAGCTTGTGGGCTTTTTCATCGGTGAAGAGATGTTCGGGGTGGATATTCTCACCGTACAGGAGATTATACGCGATTCACCGATCACCCCGATTCCGGATGCGCCCGACTTTCTTGAAGGTGTGATCAACCTGAGAGGCAGCATCATTCCGGTGATTGATCTTCGAAAACGACTGAAGCTCGTCCAACCGGCCCATCTCGACCCGGACGTCTGGATTATTATCCTCACCGTTGAAGGTCGTGTCACCGGGTTTGTCGTGGATCGTGTCACCAAGGTGTTGCATGTCCCGGAAAGCAGCATCAAACCGCCTCCCGACATCGTGGTGGCAGGTTTGAAGAGCCAGTACATCAACGGGGTGTGCAAGTTGGATCAGCGGCTTTTAATTCTTCTCGAATTCAGCCGCATTCTTATGGTTGATGAAATCAAGAAATTAAAATCCATGAAACGATCAAAAGTGCCGGCGAGCGTTTAATCCGGCTCTGCGGCATTTACTCGTTTCCTTGCGTATTATAGAAAAGGAAAATGGTGGATGGGAAAGACGATTCTGGTAGTGGACGATTCGTCCATTATGCGAAAAATGATCAAGCAGACCCTACTCGGAGCCGGCCACACCGTCGTCGGTGAAGCCAAAAGCGGCGATGAGGCAGTCGTCCTTTACCAGAGGCTGAATCCGGAACTCGTCACCATGGATATCACCATGCGCGGCATGGATGGAATTGCAGCTGCCAAAGCGATCCTGGCATTCGACGCCGGCGCCAGAATCCTTATGCTTTCCAACCTGGATGAAGATAAGTATAGCAAAGAGGCCGTTCAAATAGGAGCAAAAGGGTACATCAATAAGCATAAGACTGTCGAGATTCTTGAGTTGATCGAGCGGTTGTAAGCCGCTTCGTGCCGGAGTGTGACGAATGCCCGATGATCCACCGATGGGAAGAAGGAGAGTTCCATGACAGATAATTCTCTGCTTGAGGATTTTGCGGATGAGACCCGGGAGCATCTGGAGGTCTTGGAGAGCAGCCTGCTGCGCCTGGAGACGG
>RCNC010000829.1_pt1 | contig 20251 bp, 17 predicted proteins | sample 2041301 | NCBI WGS metagenome assembly RCNC01 (sample SAMN09708231, study PRJNA481090) | Marine sediment metagenome, whole genome shotgun sequencing project. | biome: marine sediment; feature: ocean; material: sediment; isolation source: Sewage treatment plant 13A marine sediment (STP13A) ...
AAGGTGATTGTTGATAAAGAAGCGCAAAAAACAAATGCATATCAACAAAATGATAATGTGCTCATTGGAGATAAAGCCAGTATCAATGCAAAACCTCAGCTTGAAATTTTTGCAGACGACGTAAAATGTTCACATGGCTGCACTATTGGTCAATTGGATAGCAGTGCCTTATTTTATTTACAATCTCGCGGCATCCCCAAAAAGGAGGCAAAGGCTCTTATGCTGTTTGCTTTTTGTAATGACGTGGTGGAAAAGATTAAAATACCAGCTTTAAAATCAAGGATCAATAAATTACTGGCCGAAAAACTTGATGTGAAATTAGGAATGGATATGTAGTATACCATGCCTATTTCGATTTGTTTTTAACCTTTTTCCAGGAGGCTATTGTATCTTAATATTTTGACTCATCATAAATACGAACCATGTTCGACGTAGAAAAAATAAGAAAGGATTTCCCAATTCTTGCCAGAGAAGTCAACGGTAAGCCCTTGGTATATTTCGACAATGCTGCTACTTCACAAACACCTACGGCGGTCATTGAATCCATTGTTGATTATTACAGCAATTACAACGCAAACATTCATCGCGGGGTACACACCCTTAGTCAAGAGGCCACTAACGCTTTTGAAAAAGCACGTCAGAAAATTCAAAAGCATTTTAACGCAAAAGAATCATACGAAATAATATTAACCTCCGGCACTACCCATGGAATCAACCTAGTGGCTTCCGGCTTTTCATCCATCTTGGAAAAGGGAGATGAAATTATTGTTTCAGCCCTGGAACATCATTCCAATATTGTTCCCTGGCAAATGCTCTGTGAAAAAACCGGAGCCCTGCTAAAAGTGATTCCAATGACCTTAAAAGGTGAATTGGATATGAAAGCTTATGATGCGCTTCTTTCATCAAATACCAAATTAGTTTTTGTCAATCACGTATCCAATGCACTTGGCACCATCAATCCTATAAAGGAAATCATTGATAAAGCCCACAAATATGGCGCGGCTGTTCTCATTGACGGTGCGCAGGCAACGCCTCATATCAAACCCGATGTTCAGAAATTGGATTGTGAATTCTACACCTGTTCCGCGCATAAAATCTGCGGCCCAACCGGGGTCGGAATGATCTATGGTAAAGAAGAATGGCTACATAAACTTCCTCCCTATCAAGGAGGGGGTGAAATGATAAGTGAGGTAACATTTGAAAAGACAACTTATGCTGATCTGCCTCATAAGTTTGAAGCCGGAACTCCCAATATTTCAGGAGTTATAGGCTTTGGAGTAGCTTTAGATTATATGAATCAAATTGGCTTTGATCAGATTGAGTCATACGAGCAAGAGCTCCTTATATAAGCCACAAAAAAATTATTAGAAATTGACAATATTATAATTTACGGTACTTCTGAAAATAAGGCAGCTGTAATCTCTTTTAATTTTGAAGGTATTCATCCTTACGATGTTGGATCTATTATAGATAAATTGGGTGTTGCTGTTAGAACTGGCCACCATTGCGCCCAACCCATTATGGATTATTATAAAATTCCTGGCACAATTCGTGCTTCTTTTGCTTTTTATAATACGAAGGAGGAAATTGATGTCTTTATCGAAGCCCTTCTTAGAGCTAAAACAATGCTATCTTAAACTATTATTCTTATGAAATATTTGTTCTTATTGATGATCATGGCTTGCACTTCGAATACAGAGGTACAATCTAAAATATTAATTATAGCTGATCATTTAGAAGATTGCGTGGGGGTAGGCCCTCAATCATGTATGCTTGTAAAAGAAAATCCTGAAGACGCATGGACCTATTTCTATGATCAAATCGAGGGCTTCCAATACGAGGAAGGTTTTACCTATGAGTTGCTGGTAAATGAAATCCCAGTATCCAATCCTGCGGCTGATGCCTCATCTCTCAGATATGAATTAAAAAATATCCTCTCTAAAGTCCCTACGCTTGATAATTCTGAATTAATAAAAGAATGGACGGTTATCAAAATTAAAGGATTGGAGCAATTAAGCAGCTCACCTACTATGATCTTTGAAAAAGAAGACACCAAGGTTACTGGTTTTGCCGGTTGTAATAATTATTTTTCCACTTATACTGTTTCCGGAAACAATTTGAGTTTAGGGCCTGCAGGTGCTACCAGAAAGCTTTGTCCAGACATGAGTGTTGAGGATGTGTTTTTTAAGAATTTACCCCTTATCGCCCGTTTTGAGATCGTCAAAAAGGAACTATACCTATATGATCAAAAAGACGAATTACTTATCATAGCCATCTCTAAATAAACTAAAAATAGTCCTGATGATCGTTGAAAAGGATCCTTACAGAGGCTGTAGCTATTTTGGAATTAATAAAATAGATCAGGATTCTAAATCAAGCTTTCCTGCTGTTTTATTTTGAGAAAGTTCAAACCCTTCATCTATCTGGAGGGCTTCTTTTTTTGCTGCCTTGACAGCCAGTTGGTCGCAACGTTCATTTTGAGCATGATCATTATGTCCTTTGATCCATTGAAATTTGACCTCATGCTTTTTATACACCAATAAGAAACGGCGCCACAGATCTGCATTTTTCTTATCCTTGAAACCTTTTTTTACCCAATTGAATACCCATTTCTTCTCAACTGAATCCACTACGTATTTTGAATCAGAATATACGACTACAGCAATGCCCTCTTTTTTAAGTTGTTCGAGAGCCACAATCACGGCTAGTAATTCCATTCTATTATTTGTAGTCAATCGGAAGCCTTCCGAGAATTCCTTTTTATATGGCTTCCCAACCCACTCCATAAGGATTCCATATCCTCCTTTTCCGGGATTGCCACTACAGGCACCATCAGTATATACATTAACTTTCATTCTTCTCTTTTAATATTTGGTGTATTACTTGGGGAAAATTCTCTTGCTCCAACACATGTATTTTCGCTGCAACTTCAGCCGCATTATCACTTTTGGTCAATGCAACTGATTTTTGAAAAATGATCGCTCCTTCGTCGTAATGTTCATTTACATAATGGATTGTAATACCTGTAACAGGCTCATTATTAGCCACAACAGCCTCGTGAACATTCATCCCATACATTCCCTTTCCCCCATATTTTGGTAGCAAAGCCGGATGAATATTAATTATACCATTGGGAAATGCCTTTATAATTGTTTCCGGCACCTTTAATAAGAATCCGGCAAGAACTATAAAGTCAGCCTCCTTCTTTAAAAAATCCAAAAATGACTCCGTAAGCATTCCCTTTCTGTTGTAAATTTTTGAAGGTACGCCCAATCGTTTGGCCCTTTCCAAAACTCCAGCCTCAGCATTATTGCTAATCACCCAAGTTGTTGTGGCCAAAGGGCTGTTTTTGAAATGTTTAATGATATTCTCTGCATTAGTTCCAGAGCCTGAGGCAAAAATTACAATTCTGAGCATATCTAATAAATATTGCGAGTAGACAAAAAAAAGGATAAATATCAAATTGGAAAAGTAAATTGGAAAGTATTTGTCAAATCCCAATCATTTAATTTTTTCTACTTTTATTAGATTTCAAACTAATTTGTATTATTTTTGCACCAATAAATAAATTAAAATTTAAAAAATTATGTCAGACATTGCATCAAGAGTTAAAGCTATTATCGTTGACAAATTAGGCGTGGACGAAAATGAAGTTACAAATGAAGCTAACTTCACTAATGATTTAGGAGCAGATTCATTGGATACAGTTGAGTTAATTATGGAATTCGAAAAAGAATTTGATATTCAAATCCCGGATGACCAAGCTGAGAACATCGGTACTGTAGGTCAAGCCATTAGCTACATCGAAGAGGCTAAATAATATTTATAAAATATTTATAAAATTACGAGCTTTTCCAAATCGGAAAAAGCTCGTAATTTATTGCTGTTATTAATAATAATCAATTGAGATGGAATTAAAACGAGTAGTTGTTACAGGATTAGGGGCATTGACCCCAATCGGTAATTCTGTTGAAGCGTATTGGGAAGGTTTAATAAATGGAGTTAGCGGAGCTGCCCCTATTACCCATTTTGATGCTACAAACTTCAAAACTCGTTTTGCCTGTGAGCTTAAAAACTTTGTTGCCACTGATTTTTTTGACAGAAAGGAAGCTCGGAAAATGGATAAATTTACGCAATATGCCATGGTAGTTGCGGATCAAGCCATTTTAGATTCTGGTTTAAATCTTGATGATGAAGATAGAACCCGAATTGGCGTTATCTGGGGTGCCGGAATTGGAGGGATTGAAACCTTTCAAAATGAGGTGCTTGATTACGCTAAAGGAGATGGATCCCCACGATTTAATCCGTTTTTTATTCCAAAAATGATTGCGGATATTGCTCCAGGTCAAATTTCTATTAAACACAATTTACAAGGACCAAACTTTACAACTGTTTCTGCTTGTGCATCTTCCGCGAATTCTATAATTGATTCACTCAATTATATTAGATTAGGTCAAGCCGATGCATTGGTAACTGGTGGTTCGGAAGCTGCGGTGGTTATTGCTGGTATGGGAGGTTTTAATGCGATGCATGCCTTATCTACTAGAAATGATGATCCCAAAACGGCTTCCCGCCCATTTGACAAAGACCGTGATGGTTTTGTTCTTGGCGAAGGCGCCGGCTGTTTAGTTCTTGAAGAATTGGAGCATGCCAAAGCCAGGGGCGCCAAAATTTATGCCGAAGTTATAGGAGGTGGGCTTTCTGCAGATGCACATCACATTACAGCTCCCCATCCAGAAGGAAGGGGTGCCAAAAATGTCATGTTGAACTGTTTGAAAAATGCCGAAATTAAACCAGGAGATGTGGATGCAGTTAACATGCATGGAACTTCAACTCCACTGGGAGATGTTGCCGAATTAAAGGCAATTCAAGCAGTATTTGGTGAAGATGCCTATAATCTCAATATAAATTCCACTAAGTCAATGACCGGGCATTTATTGGGTGCTGCAGGTGCAATTGAAGCCATAGCATCCATCTTATCGATTAAGCATGGAATTGTTCCTCCAACCATCAATCATTTTACCGATGATGATCAAATTGATCCAAAATTAAACCTTACCTTTAATGTGGCTCAAAAAAGAGACGTAAAGATTGCAATGAGCAATACTTTTGGGTTTGGTGGCCACAATGCTTGTATTTTATTTAAAAAATTTGAAGGCTAATACTTAATGAATCTTATTCGCAAAATAACAAATTCTCATTCTTTCAAGGATGAAGAATTTATTAAAGCGATGAGAAAAATTCTTGGGTACCGTCCAAAAAAAATTCACTTTTATCAAGAAGCCTTCACGCATAGTTCTTTAAAAAAACTAAATGATAAAGGCTTGCCTATGAATTATGAACGCCTGGAATTTTTAGGCGATGCAATTTTAGGAGCGGTCATAGCCAATTATCTGTTTAAAAAGATCCCCACAGGAGATGAGGGCTATCTTACCCAAATGCGGTCAAAAATTGTAAGTCGTGAGCACCTTAATGAATTGGGTAAGGATCTTGATTTAAAGAAATTTGTAGAAAGCACAATACCCAATAATAATTTCGGTGATAATATTCATGGCAACCTCTTTGAGGCTTTGATCGGTGCCATACATTCTGACATGGGATATGCCTTTACTGAAAAATTTATTTTTCGATTCGTCATAGAACCTTATGTTGACATTGAACGGCTCGAGGGTAAAATAACCAGTTACAAAAGTGTACTGATTGAATGGAGCCAGAAAAGCAGGCAAAAAATAAAATACAATGTTTATGAAGACACTGGAAATGATACCTTGAAGCATTTCAGCGTAAAGCTTTCTGTAAATCAGGATATTGTATCAAAAGGAAGGGCTACTTCTAAAAAGAAAGCTGAAGAAATAGCGTCCAAGAGAGCATATTACAAGTTAAAAGCGCAAATCGAATCTTAATTAAGCCAATAACAGTAACTTATACATACTTCTCAATCGATTTCGCAGAAAATTGAGTTGTATTATCAAAACTATCTCTATTTTTGCAAAAATGTTTGATTGAATCTTAAAATTGTGTCAAAAATTCATTCCATCGATTTTGAATATGATCATGACTATGATTTGATTGGGATACATTCTATCCTTGCCGACTATAGAATGGCCTATTTTTTAAATAAAACATTGAATATTCAATTAGAACGCAACAATGAGGACCTGGACTATTCATCTAAAAATTGTAGTTTTCCTCTTTTTACATTTGACGATGACTCGGCGTTTATTTCTTGGTCGTTGGTAGCCAACAAATTTGTTTTTACAGAGGATGTGAGCTCTAAACGGAGTAATTTGTTTCAGGAAGAGACCAAAATTTCATATTTAATTCCTGAAAAAAAAATGACAGATTACTTTATCAAAATTACTGGCTTAAAAGATGATGATGAATTGAGTAAAACCTTGTTCAATATCAACAAAATAAATAATATAATTGCCTCATACGCAATTGACCCAATGGACTTAAAATCTAGGGATAATTTAATTTTTTAATTTATGATTAATCGAAAAAAGACCAAAATAGTTGCCACTTTAGGACCGGCAATTTCCAATAAAGAAATGATTAAAGATATGATGTTTGCCGGAGTTAACGTTTTCCGCGTTAATTTTTCTCATGCTGATTATGAAGACGTTAAAACAAGGATCAGGTATATTCGTGAACTAAATGAAGAAAACAATTTCCACGTTGCAGTATTAGCTGATTTACAAGGACCTAAATTACGCGTTGGCGTAATGAAAGAAGGAGTTGTATTGAACGACGGTGACCGTTTTACCTTTACAACTGAACAATGTACCGGAGATGAGAATAAGGCCTTTATGACCTATCAAAATTTTCCCAAAGACGTTGAAAAAGGTGAAAAAATCCTTGTTGATGACGGCAAACTAATGTTTGAAGTGATTGAAACTGATAGAAACAATAAGGTTCAAACCAAAGTGTTAAGAGGAGGTCCTTTAAATTCAAAAAAAGGGGTGAACTTGCCAAATACCAAAATATCTGTTCCGGCCTTAACTGAAAAAGATATTAAAGATGCCATTTTCGCCATTGAACAGGAAGTGGATTGGATAGCCTTGTCATTTGTAAGAACCCCGGAAGATCTTGTAAAATTGAGTGACTTGATCAAGGAAAAATCAGCTTATAAAATCCCTATTATAGCCAAAATTGAAAAACCTGAGGCAGTTGCCAATATTAATCATTTGACCTCTTATTGCGATGGATTGATGGTAGCAAGAGGTGATTTGGGAGTTGAAGTTCCCATGCAAACAGTACCCATTATTCAAAAAATGCTGGTTCGTAAAGCCAAAGAAGCTCGTATACCTGTAATTATTGCTACTCAAATGATGGAAACAATGATTACCAATCAGATTCCCACTAGAGCTGAAGTGAATGACGTGGCTAATTCTATTATGGATGGAGCAGATGCGGTGATGCTTTCAGGAGAAACATCAATTGGAAAATACCCTCTTGAGGTGATTAAAACCATTAGAAGTATTATTGCAAGTGTAGAAGATTCTGAGTTGATTGAAGGTTATGTACAAGGTGTGAATTGCATCAATAACAGATATATTTCAAAAGCTGTTTGCAGCAATGCCGCCAAACTGGCAGACGAAATTGGAGCCGCTGCCGTTACTACCCTAACAAATAGCGGGTACACGGCTTTTCAAATATCTGCGAGAAGACCTAAATCTAATATTCTTGCCTTTTCTGATAATAAAAGAATCTTAGCCGGATTAAATTTATTATGGGGAGTTAAGGCTATGTTCTATAATAAAATGGTGAGTACTGACGAAACTATTGAAGACCTTAACAAAATCACTCTAGACTCTGGCTATGCCAATAAAGATGAATTCGTCATTAATCTTACTTCCATGCCCGTTGCGGCAAAAGGAATGGTAAACACCTTAAGAGTTTCTCAACTGTAGCTCTATATAAACATATGAGATTCAATTGCGTTTTCGTTATGATTTCAGCAATTGAATCCCATCTTTTATCAGATGCTTAAAACGTTCGTTCTCAGAAATCTTATTCAAATACGTTTTTACTTTTCGTGTCAAATGTGAAGTTTTATCGGCTGCTATCAATTCATAAATTTCCAATACCAGAAGCCAATCTTCAGGATGTTCGCTTTTGAGTTTGGAAAACACATCTGTCAAAACTTCTAAATCAATATTTCCACTCCTTCTAATATTTGCTACCTTCTTATAGTGTGAGAACAATTTTTTCTCGTTTTCACTATACTGTATTTTATGTGTTTTTTCCTTGGGCACCTCAAAGGTCAAGCCAAATGAATTTGGATCAGCAATTCCTGAAAAGGCCGAAACGATAGCTTCACCGACCGACATGTCATATATTCCCCATGAAGGATGGAACAAGATTTGGTTACCATAAGTTACGGTACAATTACTAAATGAGATCAAAATGATTTTCCCCTGAAGGTTTCTTTTCCCGGTAATGATCTCGCCTTCTACAACAATTCCTCCTTCAAATTGTAATCTGGTTTTTCTTCCTTCATAAATACCATAGGCCTCAAGATCAGTTGGTGACATATCTTCAATTGCCAGGTTAATCCCTTTTAATTTTCCTACGGGAGACCCAAACCCTTCACTGTGATATTCCTTATCATGACCAATAAGCTCCCTGTTTTTATAGGCCAAGGAGGTTGGACCAGCGGTTTTAATATAAATAGGGCGTAAATTCTCATCCTCAATTACCTCAATAAATTTGCCGGAAACCTGAATCCCGGTGCTCAATTCAACGGTTCCCAAATCACGTGACTTAATTAGTTTTTTCACCCCATTTAATCCTCCGTTTCTAAGCGCCATTTTATCGGCAAATGCTTCCAAAACAAAACTTAGATGTGCAAAGTCAGGTGTTACAAATAATTGTGGTTGCGGTTTGGTTATATCAAAAGAGACGTTTGAAGCTTCTAGGGTATATTCCAATTTTTCAACTTGACTTCCCATGCACCATTTGCTTTCTCCTATAGATGAAAGTAAACCTGCCCCATAAATCTTTGGATTTCTGATGTTCCCTATCAACCCGTATTCAACCGTCCACCAATGCATGTTCCTTATTTTTGCCATTTCACTGGGTTCACCCATGTTTGACGAGACTAAGTCAATTGCTTCCTCGGCTTTTTTTATTTCTTTCTTCAATGTATTGGGATCTTCCTTGATAATCGATAAGTGTCTTATGGCTTCAAATAGCTCATAATCCTTTTCGGAAGAAATGGCTTTGGACCCTATTTCACCAAAACGACGAAGGTATTCTGCGTATTCAGGATTGGCGATGATTGGTGCATGACCTGCTGCCTCATGAATGATATCAGGTGCCGGAGTATATTCAATATGATCAATGGTTCTTATGTCGGCCGCTATAACCAAAGTGTTATAGGCCTGGAACTCCATAAAGGCATTCGGGGGGATAAATCCGTCGACAGAAACCGCAGCCCAGCCAATATCCTTTAAAATCCTGTTCATCCCTTCCATTCTTGGGATTTCTTCAATGCCTATACCCGCTTTTTTTAAACCAGGAAGATATGATTCATGGGCGACCGTTTTTAGATAGTCCATGTTTTTTCTCATCACGTATCTCCATACAGCCTGATTTTGAGAAGTATATGTGTCATATGGTTGTTTTAAAATAAAATCCCTCAGATGATATGGAAGTTTTTCCAAGACACTATTTGAAAGATATTGTTGACTCATTTAAATCCTTTTTGTAAAGTTAGACATTTTATATATTTAATGACTTTTGGAATATTCATAACTTAAGAAATCTAATCATTTTTTATTAAATTAGCAATCAACCATTTATTTTCATTCTTTGCTTTATGTTAAAGCCCGGACTTTTCATTTTCTTTATTGCTGCAAGCCTCCTATCCTGTAAATCAATAAAGATTATTGATACTCCAATTACCTTTGATGAAGAAAGGAAGCAGCTCAGCCTTGAATATCTTGAACAGAGGTATGGTATTGTAAAAACAAGCCCCGACATAGAACCGAAAATGATCGTACTACACTGGACGGCCATACCTACATTGGAAAAATCTTTTGATGCTTTCAAAGACAGTAAGCTCCCTGATTGGCGTCCTGACATCAGCAATGCAAGTGCCTTAAATGTTTCATCACAATTTTTAATTGATCAGGATGGAATTATCTACCGGTTACTTCCCGAAACAACCATGGCGCGTCATGTTATTGGTTTGAATCACTGCGCTATTGGAATAGAAAATGTTGGAGGTACAGCAGACACTCCTTTAAGCAAGAAACAATTAAAAGCCAATATCCGTCTGGTCAAATATTTAAAAGAAAAATATCCTGCAATCGATTATGTCATCGGGCATATGGAATATACTAAATTTGAAGGCCATGGCTTATGGATGGAAGTGGATGACGGATACAGAACTGAAAAAATAGATCCGGGCATGGATTTTGTTGACAAGATTCGAAAAACAACTTCTTCCTATCATTGGAAGTCTGTACCCAATAAATAAAACCTTATGATAAAATATTTGCTTATTCTTCTTTTTCCAATAGTTTCTTTTTCGCAAAATAAGATCCTGCACGAAAACTTTTTTAATTCTTATGATGAATTTAAGGAAGCTTCGATCGAAACCAGGAGATTTAAACACAGTGAGATTCAGCCCTTAATCGATAGTTTAAAAAGCATAAAAGGTTTTGAAGTTACTACTTTAGGTAAATCAATTCAAGGTAGAAAAATTTCCATGATTAGTGTGGGGCAAGGTGAAACTGATGTGCTCCTATGGTCACAAATGCATGGCGACGAATCAACAGCGACTGCTGCCATGTTTGACATCTTCAACTATTTGAAAACCGATCAATCCATCCTTAAAAATCTTAAAGTGCATTTTATTCCTATGCTAAATCCTGATGGAGCCGAAGTTTTTTCCCGCCGAAATGCTATAGGAATTGACATCAATCGTGACGCTTTAAAGCTTCAGTCTCCAGAATCGCAAATATTAAAAAATACCCGAGACAGTTTAAAGGCTGAGTTTGGTTTTAACCTGCATGATCAGAGCAAATATTACAATGCAAATAAAACAGACAAACCGGCAACAATTTCATTTTTGGCCCCGGCCTTTAACCGCGAAAAAGACATCAATGAAAGCAGAGGCATTGCCATGCGAATTATTGTTAAAATGAATGAAATCATCCAACGATATGCTAAAGGTCAGGTGGGCAGGTATGACGATGAATTTGAACCCAGGGCCTTTGGAGATAATATGCAGAAATGGGGAACCACTACGATCCTTATTGAATCTGGAGGTTTTCTGAATGATCCTGAAAAACAATTCATTCGAAAAATAAACTATACTTCCATTCTTTCTGCCTTTCAAATCATATCAACTCAAAATTATACAAATGCCAGTTTAGACCAGTATTTGTCTATTCCTAAAAATGATCGGAAACTATACGATCTAAAAATTAAGGATCTGTCTTTTTCATACTTAGGAGCTGATTTTACGGTTGACCTTGGCATTCAATATAATGAAATCGAAAATACAAGCCATTCTGATTTTTTCTACATCGGAAAAATAAATGATATCGGAGATCTGTCCACTCATTATGGTTATGAAACCCTTGATGCTGCAGGGTTCAGTTTTAAGGTTGGAGAAACCTATCCTAAAATATTAGACGATTTTGAGCAATTTAAATCCCTTGATTTCCCTTCATTAATAAGTCAGGGCTATACTTCTGTTACCGTAAATAACATGCCCCAAGAAATTAAATTCACTACCTATCCAATGAATATTATTGACATTGGAAAAGTTGTGATTCCTAAAAATAATGTCATGCCAAAATCTCCTATTGGTTTTGGTTCAAACCCAACCTTCTTACTTTCAAAAAATGATAAAGTGGTCTATGCGGTAATCAATGGCTTCGTCTATTCTTTATCTGATAACAAGAATAATGTAAAGAACGGCCTCGTAAAATAATTTACTTATTCTAAATGATATTCAATGTGAGGCAGTTATCCATTTTAGTGATTATTATTGGATTAATATCATCTTCTCTTATATCCCAAAATTACAAGGGTAAGGTTATCAGTGCAGAAAATGGCCTTGAAATTGTTGACGTGCAAATTCTAGATAGCCTGGAAATCCAAATTGCTAAAACAACTGTAAATGGATCGTTTAGTTTGGGAGCACCAGGAACCTATTCTTTTAACAAAGAAGGTTACTTTTCAAAAACTATTAGCCTCGATGGCAATAAATTTCTAGTCATTGAAATGAGCGAAAGACCCCTGCAATTAAATGAAGTTCTCATCAAAACAAATAACTTTCAAAGTGAGCTAAAGAAAATCTCCGCATCAATTTCTCTCATCTCGGAAAAGGAGATTCAAAGTAATGATCTTATAAACCTTGCTCCTGTATTAAATATGAACCCTGGGGTTTATATGCATAATGGAACCCTAACCACCAATAGAATAACGATCAGGGGAATTGGATCAAGAACACCTTTTGGAACTAGTAAAATCAGGGCTTACTATCAGGATATTCCCTTAACCAACGGTTCTGGGGAAACGACTATTGAGGATATAGAAATGGCAGGAATTTCCAGAATGGAGATTCTAAAAGGTCCTTCTTCCAGTTTATATGGAGCGGCTCTTGGCGGAACCATACAAATGATTCCAAACAAGGGCTTGTTTGATACTTATGCTTTGCAATCCAACTTCACCTTTGGATCTTTTGGTTTACAGAAATTTTTGATCAATGCTAATCTTGGCAACAAAACGAGTTCGGCCAGTTTAACTTATTCCAATACCTACAAAAAAGGATATAGAGAAAACAACGAACTCAACAGGCAAACTTTTTCTTTGGCTTCAAATCATTATTTGAATGAGTCCAATAATCTTGTGGTTATCGCAAATTTCATCGATCTTAAAGCCTATATACCAAGCTCGTTGAATGAAGATGATTATATCAATAATCCAGAGGCAGCTGCCTTTACATGGGCAAGATCCAAAGGGTTTGAAGACTATACTAAATTGTTGCTGGGCGTTTCATGGCAACATGATTTTAAACAAGGTCAAAAACTAATCAGCAGCGTTTTTGGTAGTTTTCTGAATGCCTATGAGGCAAGGCCTTTCAATATTTTGGATCAAAACACCAATGGTTACGGACTGCGTACCAGGTTTGTCCATAGCAATACTGTTTTTAAAAATGAACTACAATGGACCATCGGTCTGGAGTTCTTCAAGGATGCAAACAGCCTCAAAACATTTGAAAATTTATATCAGGATTATCCTCCGGGAACAGGAAGTGTTCAGGGTGAAATTTTGAATGACTTTACAGAAAAAAGGTCTTATTCAAATTTCTTTGCAGAAGCCAAATACCATCTTTCAGAGAAAATTATTCTCGATTTTGGATTAAATTTTAACAAAACCTCCTACCAGTTAAATGATAAGATTAATAACGATGTAAATAATTTTTCAGGAGATTACAATTTTAAAACTATTGTATCTCCAAAAATTGGCCTTACTTATCAGCTGTATAAAAAGGGAATGCTTTTTGGGATAGTTAGTCACGGCTTTTCCACACCTACTTTAGAAGAGACCTTATTACCTGGCGGACTCATCAATACTGAGATCCAGCCTGAAACGGGTTGGAATTATGAAGTTGGCAGCCGGGGAAGCTTTATTAAACACATTTTCTACTATGAAATCTCATTGTATTATATGGATATAAATGATTTATTGGTGGCAAGGCGAACTGGAGACGACGAATATATAGGTGTAAACGCAGGAAAAACTATCCATAAAGGGCTTGAGATTGCACTTAATTATTTCATTGTAAATACGTCTAAAATCCAGGTGTCTCACACAAACGCATTTAGTTTTAATGACTATACCTTTGAAGAATTTGAAGATTTGGATGAGAATTATTCCGGCAATGACCTTACTGGTGTACCCGATAAAACTTTTAATTCTCAACTATTTATAAACTCCAATTTGGGCTTGTATGGATATGTTAATTATCAATATATTGGAACTATCCCAATTAGAGACGACAATTCAGTTTACGCTGACAGTTACCAGCTGGTCAATACTAAAATTGGTTATAAAAAAATAGTTGGGATTCATTTTCAAATTGATGCGTTCCTGGGTTTGAATAACGTTTTTGATGAAAAATACGCGTCGATGTTACAAATCAATGCCGGGAGTTTTGGAAACAATGCGCCCAGATACTATTACCCGGGAGAACCTACCAACTATTACGCCGGATTAAACCTAAAATACACTTTTTAAAAACCGTATCTTTAAACCTGAGTATGATTTAAAATTTTAAACACAGAAAATCAGTAGTGCATTAGTTTTGAATTAAAAAACATGATTAATAACAGGTTATTTTAAGGGTTTTTTGAGTCAAAAATGTTGTGCTAATGGTTTTCCTTGAAAAGGCTTTGCTAATTTTTCCATATACTGCCTTAAATTTTCTAGAATTATCCCGATAGTACTTCGAAAATTTTTAGTTGCCTATGAAAAAATTAGCTAAAGCTGTGTCAAAATTTTAAATCGAACTCAGGTTTAAAGCATTTCGTTTGCTAAATTGGCTAATTCGGAACGTTCTCCTTTTTCCAATTTGATATGGGCAAATAAAGAATTTCCTTTTAACCTGTCGATCAAATAGGTGAGTCCATTACTGTGCTCGTCCATGTATGGCGTGTCTATTTGATTAATATCTCCGGTAAATATCACTTTCGTGCCCTCTCCAGCACGTGTGATGATGGTTTTGACCTCATGCGGGGTTAAATTCTGAGCTTCATCCACAATAAAAATGGCATTACTTAGGCTTCGGCCTCTGATGAAAGCCAAGGCAGTTATGGTTAACAAGCCGGATTCTTGCAATTGCTCCAAAACTTTACCCTTTTTTTCATTGGCCTTGAATTGATTTTTAATGAAAGTAAGATTATCCCACAGGGGTTGCATATACGGAGAAATTTTGTCCTCAGCATCCCCGGGAAGAAAACCTATTTCTTTATTACTTAAAGGAACAATGGGTCTTGCCAATATAATTTGATCATATTTGTTTTTTTGTTCCAAGGCTGATGCCAAAGCGAGTAAGGTTTTACCGGTTCCAGCAACGCCCTCAAGTGCTACTAACTTAATGTCCTCGTTAAGCAAGGCATTTAAACCAAAAGTTTGTTCAGCATTTCGGGGTTTAACTCCGAAAACATACTTTTTATCTACTTTTTCGATCAGATCAGTAACGCCATTGTATCTGGCAAGAACTGAATTGGTACAGTTATTCAGGATATAGTAGCCGTTGGCTACTTTTTCCTTTCCAAGAATTCCTTTTTCCTTTACAAAGTTTTTCTGGTAGATGTTTTGAATGACATCGGCATCAATATTCTCAATTATCGGGAGGCCCTCTGAGAATTTTTTGATATTCTTTACTTTTCCTGTTTCAAAATCTTCAGATAATAAGCCTATGGCTTTTGCCTTTATTCTTAGGTTGATGTCTTTGGTGACCAGAATGATGGTATGGTTCTTTTCTTCATTTTGTAATGAAAGCGCCGCATTAATAATTTTATTATCATTTTTTGTGTTCCCAAAGATGGTTTCAGCGTCTAATTTATTTAAATTCAAGGCGTCCATGATCACTTTTAACTGACCCTTGTCTTTCCCCAGGCTCATCCATGAATTCAACCCATTATTTCCAGATAATTTATCCAGAAATCGTATCACCTCTCTGGCTTCAAAATTCTTGGTTTCATTGCCTATTTTAAATTGGTCCAATTCCTCTAGAACGGTTATGGGAATGGCTACGTCATTCTCTTCAAAACTAGTAATAGAATTATGATCAAACAATAAAACAGAGGTGTCTAAAACGTAAATTTTCTTAGTAGTACTTTTCTTCATATAGGCTTTTTTTTTGATAGGACCATATCATTTAATCATGATATAGTTAGTTTTTCAAAGGCTCGATGCAATTTTTAAGACTTAAATCTTTTCAAAAAGTACAAAAAATTAACAATGATGGAAGTGACAATCCGTAAAATATACCTTGACTTATCAACAAGAAATTAACTATATACTTGAAAGCGTTTTGAGTGCTTTTTCAACAGAGTCAATTCGAATAAAGGTAATCAGAAGTCTAAGGCCTTTTACAGTTTGCTTTTCTTTCATTACACAGGTTTGCCCGTTTTTTTGAACATAAGACAATACCCTTGTAAAATATGGGCTGTGATAGAATTCACTTTGTTGATCCGCTATAAAATAGCCAATCATTCTTTTTTGTTTAAGAACGACTCTTTCCAAACCAATAGATTTAGCCACCCATTTAAGTCTTACAGAGTTTAATAAATCAACGACTTCTGTGGGGAAATCACCAAAACGATCAATCAATTTAGCTTCAAACACTTGGATTTCTTCTTCTGTCTCAATGTCGCTTAACTCTTTGTAAAGGCTTAATCTTTCTGAAATGCTGCTGATATAATCATCCGGGAAGAGAATCTCGAAATCAGAATCAATTTGGACCTCCTTAACATAAGCTTTTACTTGATCATCTTCTTGATGATAGAGGTCTTTGAATTCGTTCTCTTTCAATTCTTCTATCGCCTCACTTAAAATCTTTTGATAGGTTTCAAAGCCGATGTCATTGATAAATCCGCTTTGTTCACCACCTAATAGATCACCGGCTCCACGAATCTCCAAATCTTTCATGGCAATATAAAAACCACTCCCAAGTTCTGAATGGATCTCCAGTGCCTGTATTCTTTTTCGGGCATCGTCAGTCATCATATGGTAAGGAGGGGTAATCAAATAACAAAAGGCTTTTTTATTGGACCTGCCAACTCTTCCCCTCATTTGATGCAGATCACTGAGACCAAAATTGTTGGCGTTATTGATGAAAATGGTATTGGCGTTGGGGACGTCCAGCCCACTCTCAACAATAGTAGTACTGACCAAAACATCAAATTCCCCGTTGATGAATTGCAGCATTAATTGTTCCAGTTTCTTGCCTTCCATCTGTCCATGCCCTATACCGATTTTTGCATCCGGAACTAAGCGTTGAATGAGCCCGGCAACTTCTTTAATATTTTCAATTCGGTTGTGAATAAAGAAAACCTGGCCTCCTCTTTGTATTTCATAACGAATAGCATCTCTGATAATTTCTTCACCGTATCGAATTACATGGGTTTCGATTGGATGTCTGTTTGGTGGAGCAGTTTTGATTACAGATAAATCTCTTGCTGCCATGAGAGAAAACTGAAGGGTTCTTGGAATGGGAGTGGCTGTTAAAGTTAAAGTGTCGATATTTTCCTTAAGCGTTTTCAATTTGTCTTTTACCGCAACGCCAAATTTTTGTTCTTCATCAATGACCAAAAGACCTAAATCTTTGAATTTTACACTTTTGTTTACCAATTGATGTGTTCCAATAACAATATCGACCTCCCCACTTGCGAGCCCATCCAAGGTATATTTTCTTTGTTTTGAAGACCTGAACCTATTCAGATAGTCTACTCTTAAGGGAAAATCTTTAAGTCTTTCCCTGAATGTTTTGGCGTGCTGAAAGGCAAGGATGGTGGTTGGTACAAGTATCGCCACTTGTTTTCCGTTGTCTGCTGCCTTAAATGCTGCCCTAATGGCTATTTCGGTTTTACCAAAACCTACATCTCCACAAATCAGTCGATCCATGGGCTGGTCTTTTTCCATATCCGCTTTAACATCCTGGGTAGCACTCAGTTGATCTGGAGTGTCTTCATAGATAAAACTCGCTTCTAATTCATGCTGTAAATAACTATCCTGATTATAAACAATCCCTTTTTGCAACTTTCTTTTGGCGTACAATTCAATAAGGTCAAAAGCGATGTGTTTAACCCTGGCTTTTGTTTTTTGGGTTAATTTTTTCCAAACATTTGAGCCTAATTTATGAACTTTGGGAGGCTTACCGTCTTTTCCGCTGTATTTGGCTATTTTATGTAGCGCATGAATACTGATATACAAGACGTCTCGCTCTCCATAAATCAGTTTTATCGCTTCCTGTTTTTTGCCCTCAACATCAATTTTTTGAAGCCCACCAAATTTCCCAATTCCGTGATCAATATGGGTTACATAATCGCCAATGACTAAGTTGTTCAGCTCCTTTAATTGAAGCGACTGTTTTTTTGTATAGCCGCTTTTCAGACGGAACTTATGATAACGTTCAAAGATTTGATGATCGGTATAACAGGCTATTTTAAGGTCTTTATCGAGAAAACCCCGGTATAAAGGATTGGTTATGGTTTGGTATTGTACATTCTGATCAAGATCATCGAAAATATCGTGAAATCTTTTTGCTTGATTTTCATTGTCGCAATAAAGATAATTTGTGATACCCTTCTCGGTGTTTTCATGGAGATCTTCTATAAGCAAATCAAATTGCTTATTAAAGGAGGGTTGAGGCAAGGTGTTAAAGGAAATAATGTTTTGACCCTGCTCGCTTTTGCCGTTTGCTATTTTTACCAGGGAAAAATCTAATAATTGTTTGGCGATCAAATCTCCTGTGCAAAAAAGCGCTTCGGGGTTCATTTGTTTAATTTCCCCTTTTAGGTTTGAAAAAGCCTCCTTAGCTTTTACAAACAGCTTGTTTAGTTGGACCTCTCCGAGTTCTGGATTTTTTGCAAATATCACTGTCTTGGAAGCGATGTATTTCAAAAAACCTTGTCTTTTTTCTTCAAGAAATTTGTTTTCCACATTCGGCATGATATCTATCTTATTCATCCGATTGATAGAAAGTTGAGACTCAATATCAAATGTTCTGATACTGTCTACTTCATCTCCAAAAAACTCAATTCTATAGGGCTCGTCATTGGAAAAAGAAAACACGTCAATGATCCCGCCACGAATCGCAAAATCACCAGGTTCAATGACAAAATCAACCCGGTTAAAATTGTATTCATGTAACAGATCATGAACAAAATCCAATGAAAGTGAATCACCAACAGACAATTTCAGGGTATTTCTTTTTAATTCATTTTTGGTAATGACTTGTTCAAAAAGTGCTTCTGAATAAGTTACGATAAGTGCCGGTTTTTTTTGGGAATTGATCCTGTTCAATACCTCAGCCCTGAGAAGGATATTGGCATTATCTGTTTCTTCTATCTGATATGGGCGTCGATAAGATCCAGGATAAAATAAAACATCATGCCTTTTTGCGGAATTGTCAAGGGTTAAAAATTGCTCAAAATCATTTAAATAATAGGCCGCTTCTTCCTTGTCTTCGCAGATCAGCAACAGTGGTCTATCGATCTTTTGGTATACAGATGAGATTAAAAAAGACAATGAAGATCCTGCCAAATTTGATATTTGAATTTGGTTAGCTTCTTTTTTAACGGCATTGACTATTTGATCAACCTTGTCAAAACTGTCATAAAGTTCAGCAATGATCTGCTTACTCAAGATGTTTATTTTTCAGCAAAGATAAGAGGATAGGATCAATTTTCTCAATCAATTTTGGAGAGTTTGAGAATTGTTATATAATGATGTTTTGTATATTTGTTAGAAATCAAAAATCAATACATTATGGGTATTTCAGATTTATATTTAAGCCTTGAGCAAAGAAGAAATATTAGTCATTTTGCAAATATTGTGAGAATCGCTAAATCAGATAACAATATTTCGCCTGAAGAAATTGAATTCCTGGCCAAAGTATCTAACAAGTATAATATCACTGACGAGAAATTTAGAGAAATAATTAGAAAGCCAGAAAACGTGCCCACTATAGCGTATTATGATTGCCTGGAAAGGATTGAAAGATTGTATGAATTGTTAATAATGGTTAAGGCGGACCATCAGGTTGAAAAGGAAGAAGTTTCAATGCTTAGGAGAATAACGACGGGTTTAGCCTTTCCATTGAACAGAGTGGATATGATTGTTGATCGTTCCATTGAAATAGACGTCGATCAGGTTTCTATTGAAGATTTTTCAGATGAAATACTTAGGTTGCTTAAAATGAAGTAGATTTTAATCCTCTTCGACTACCTCGTAAACTTCTTCCATTAAATTTTTCCAGAAAGCTTTATTATTAAAAGCGAACATTTGGGTCATCCCAACAAAAACCAATTCTTTTTTTGGATCAATCCAGTATTTGGTATTGAAGATCCCGCTCCATGAAAAAGTTCCTTTACTATAGGGGAATAATTGAGAATTCTCTTTTTTAATGACTTGATTACCAAGTCCAAATCCGATTTCTTCTACTTCACTCATATAGCCTTTATTGTTTTTATCCAGTTCACTCATTTGGGTTTGGTTG
>RCNC010000830.1_pt1 | contig 20250 bp, 20 predicted proteins | sample 2041301 | NCBI WGS metagenome assembly RCNC01 (sample SAMN09708231, study PRJNA481090) | Marine sediment metagenome, whole genome shotgun sequencing project. | biome: marine sediment; feature: ocean; material: sediment; isolation source: Sewage treatment plant 13A marine sediment (STP13A) ...
CCAGCAACTGTAGGAGCCCGCCCAGCGGGCGATTGCCGGCTTTTGAGGCAATTCGATGGTTCATTGGGAGCCTGCTTCTGGATTATTATTATGGACCGCATCATTCTCACCGCTTAATCACCCAAGTCAAGCAGGACGGGACCTGGGAGGAGCCCGGCAAGCAGAAACCAGCGCTCACATACGCGGATGTCTGGTCAACTTTCCCCGAAAACTATAAGCTAGAGGGGCGGTAACGAAAAGACATAAATATATAAGTGTTGCCTGCCCAATAATTAGGATATTTTCCCGCCTGCAAGGCTCTCTCAGCCCCGGCGTAATAATCAGAAAAACGAGGAATGCCATGAATACCGAAGCTGCCGATAGAAGTTTTCAAAAAAATGCGATGGCGTCTTTTGTCCAGATCGGGGCAATGTTGTTATTACTGATCTTGTGTTACCAGATCATTTCACCATTCTTGAGCATCGTGATCTGGGGAATGATTATTGCGGTAGCCTTATATCCGGCGCACCAGTCCCTAACCGGCAAGCTGGGTGGGCGCGAAAAGACGTCGGCTGCCGTGTTCGTGCTTGTTGGGCTCGCAATACTTATCGTGCCAACTTATTTAACGGCTGGCTCGAGCCTTACGGCATTGAGCACACTTGGCAGTGGCCTGCAGGATGGGTCGATAAAAATATCTCCGCCGGACGAATCCGTTGCCGACTGGCCAATAATTGGTGCGCGCGTTTACGCCGGCTGGACTGGTGCTGCGGAGAATTTGGAAGCAACACTGAGGACACTCCAGCCGCAACTGGCGGCATTCAGTGAGGGAGTATTGAAGTTTGCGGGCTCCATGTTTGTTGGTGTTTTACAGTTCGTGCTTTCAATAATTATCGCTGGCGTGTTTCTGGTCAGTGCCGAGAGTGGCTATAAGACAGCATTGGCGCTTTCGTCGAGCTTGCTTGGTGAACGCGGTAACGGACTGGTCGATTTATCCATTGCAACCATTCGCAGTGTCGCCAAGGGTGTTTTGGGGGTTGCGATCATTCAGTCAATATTGTCGGCAATCGGCCTGGTAGTGATGGACGTTCCGGCAGCAGGCCTCTGGGCTGGTGCTATTCTGATCCTGGCGATCGTACAGTTGCCACCATTGTTGGTGCTTGGTCCGATCGCGATCTGGATTTTTTCAGTAGCAGACCCTGTTCCGGCGACGATCTTCGCGGTGTACGCATTTATTGTGAGCATCAGCGATTCGTTCCTCAAACCAATGTTCCTCGGTCGCGGCATGGAGATTCCCATGCTGGTGATCCTGCTCGGTGCCATCGGTGGTGCGATTCTTCTTGGCATCATCGGTTTGTTCATCGGTGCAATAGTGCTGGCACTCGGCTACGAGATTCTCAAAGCCTGGATGGAAACGGATGAGCTCAATAATCCGAAACAGCCAGCTGCAGAGCAGGCAGTAGAAGCAAGCTGAGCTGGTTTTTGGAATCCTTTTTTTGCCAATGACCATCTTTATGAATCGGCGCTACAGTAGTTTCCTTATGCTGCCATCGGCAGCGATAGTCGGTCTGCTTGTTGCCTGCGCACCGGTGGGACCGGATTTCGTCAAACCGGACGCCGAAGTAAACGATCAGTGGTCGGAAGAAGTTCGTGACGAATTTGAGTTCGAACCACAGGATTCGGTGACCTGGTGGCAGGTGCTTGATGACCCTGTTCTTAACCAGTTGGTCGAACTTACACAGCAACAAAATAACAACATCAAAGTTGCCGGTCTGCGTGTACTTGAAGCCCGCGCAGCGTTAGGGATTGCGGTTGGCAATCAGTATCCACAATCGCAAGCTGTTTCTGGTAGCGCAACGAGGGTATCGTCCAGCGAAAGCAACGCCAATACGACGGCCGGCGACCTGAATTTCGCGCAATACAATCTCGGCGTCGGTGCATCCTGGGAGATCGATTTCTGGGGGCGATTTCGGCGTGGTATCGAATCGGCTGACGCCAATCTGCTCGCGACTCTTGCGAGTTATGACGACACACTGGTCTTGCTCACAGCCCAGGTCGTTGACACATACGCGGTCATAAGAACGGCGGAAGAGCAACTTCGCATCGGTAAAGAAAACCTGACACTGCAACAGCGCAGCTACGACATTGTCGATGTTCTGTATCGCAACGGGGAAAGCAGTGAGTTGGACGTACAACAGGCAGAAACACTGCTCCTGAGTACGAAGGCAACGATTCCCGGCTTTGAGATTACGTTACGCCAGGCGCATCACGCACTTAGTACCTTGCTGGGTATGCCGCCCACCGATATGTCTGCTCTTCTAGGGGCGGGGAGTATTCCGCTTATACCCGAGAAAATCCTGGTCGGCGTACCGGCGGACCTTGTGCGGCAACGCCCCGATGTGCGCCGGGCGGAATTGTCTGCGATGGCGCAAAATGCGCAGGTTGGTGTTGCCAAGGCTAATCTGTACCCAAGCTTCAGTATCGCCGGGTCGTTGGGCCTTGCCGCCGCGGGTGGTACGGATACGACACGGACTGGCGACAGCGGCATTGGCGAATTATTTCGCTCCGAGAGCCTGACCTATTCGATCGGACCCTCTTTCGTTTGGCCATTTCTCAACTATGGCCGGATTAAGAATAATGTGCGTGTTCAGGATGCCCGCCTGCAACAGGCATTGATCCAGTACCGGGAGACCGTTATTCAGGCCGCGCGCGAAGTGGAAGATGCGATGGTTTCTTATGTTGGCAGTCAGCAACAGGATGAAATACTGACGGCAAGCGTGATATCGGCCAAACGCTCGACGGATTTATCCATGCTACGTTACAAAGAAGGTTTTGCGGATTACCAGCGTGTCCTCGATGCACAGCAGAGGTTGTTCGGGCAACAGCAGCGCTACGTGGCCAACAAAGGTGCGGCGGTACGTAGTATCGCGGCGGTCTATCGTGCGCTTGGCGGCGGCTGGCAAAATCACAGTGGCGGGTTTGTTGATGAGGCAACCCGAATTGAAATGGAGCAACGAATTGACTGGGGTGAAATGTTAGAAACAGATCGTGCCAGCATCATTGAAGACAATGTCGAACGAAACAGAGAATAAAAAAACCGAAGCCACGGAAGATGTGGCAGTTGCCAAAGAGCCGATGGATCCGGTACGAAAGTGGACCCTGATCGTGTTGGGTGCCTGTGTGGTGCTGATGTTCTGGTATTTGGTTGCCGACCGGGTCACGCCATACACGACACAGGCACGAGTGCATGCACTGGTTGTGCCTGTTGCATCACAGGTATCGGGAATTGTTGTTGACGTATTTGTTGCAAACAATGAATACGTCGAAACCGGCCAGGAATTGTTCCGCATCGACCCGAACACCTATCAGCTGACTGTGGAAACAGCACAGGCGAATATGCAGTCAGCGAGACAGGCCACCGGTGCATCGGGTGCCGGTGTCGATGCCGCACAGGCATCTGTCGAATCTGCCAAGGCAGGTCTCGTGCGAGCCGATCAGGATGCCGTTCGGCTACGGCGCATAAAGGATGAGGATCCCGGCGCATTATCCGATCGACGCATTGAACAGGCTGAGGCTTCAGTATCGGTAGCGAGGGCGCAAGTCGCTTCGGCGGAAGCAAACCTGGAAAAGGCCAGGCAGGATCTTGGCGAAACCGGCGACCAGAACTCAAGAATTCTGCAAGCGCAGGCAGCGCTGGACCAGGCGGAACTCGATTTATCAAGAACAACAATTCGCGCATTGAGCAATGGCTTGCTAACCGATGTTCGTGTGGATCGAGGCAACTTCGCCTCGGCCGGCGCACCACAAATGACGTTTATTGGTATCCACAATATTTGGGTGCAGGCCGATTTCACGGAAAATAATCTTGGCCACATCAGCCCGGGTGATCCGGTTGAGATTGTTTTCGATGCGCTGCCAGGCAGAATTATCTCCGGCCGGATTAGCAGTACCGGATTCGGCGTCGATGTTGCAGCGGCGCCGCTGGGTAGCTTGCCGACAGTGGATAACAATCGACAGTGGTTACGTGATGCGCAGCGCTTTCCGGTGCAAATCGAGTTTCAGCTGCCGAATGAGAATGATCGGCTCTCAGTACGCGTCGGGGCGCAGGCGTCGGTTATAACTTACACCGGCAATAACTGGCTGTTTAACGCGGTGGGCAAGCTGTATATCAGAATCGTGAGTATTCTGACTTATGCCTTCTGACATCAAAACTGCGATAAAGGGTGGCATGGACATAGCGAGTGTCCGCATTCTGCGCATGGCGTTGGCGACGGCATTATCGATGTGGTTTTCACAAGCTGTTAGCTGGCCGATGTCTTTTATTGCGCCAGTGTTCACAATGTTTATCCTGGCACTGCCCCTGCCTGCGCTGTCTTTCAAGAATGGCGTAAAGTTTGTCCTGGTTCTCGTAGTTTGTGCCTATGCGGGACTTGCGTTATTACCGTTCATACTAAATCAGCGCATGGTTGGCATCGGATTGCTCACACTGGCGTTATTCCACAGCTTCTATTTCACAGCACGCGGTGGTTCACCAATTGTCGGTGCGTTTGCAACTATTGGTTTGGCAATAACGACATCAGTAGGTACGGTTTCAATCGATGCGGTTCTTGGCGTTCTCCAGGGGCTGACCATGGGAGCGATATTCGGAGTTACGTTCGTCTGGATTGGTCACGCAATACTGCCGGATTCCTGTGCGCGCATGGAAAAGGCACAAGCACCTGTAGCCAAACTGGAACCACAGGAGCCTGACCTGGCTGCAGCACGGCGCAGTGCATGGCGTTCGTTATCGATTGTTATGCCGGTAATCATCTGGTTTCTATTGTCCAGCACCAGCGCGAGCTATGCCGCTGTAATGATCAAGGTTTCATCCATGGGCCAGCAGGCGGGTCTTGATCAGACCCGGCAGGCCGGCAAGTCGTTGCTGTTTTCTACGTTTATTGGCGGAGTCGGCGCAATTATCGGCTGGCAAGTGCTTAGCGTTTGGCCATCGCTGGTCATGTACACCTTATTAATTGGTCTTGGTGGGCTGATTATGGGACCAAAGATTTTTGCTGGCCCGGGCATGCACCCTAAAGGTGCGACATGGTCCTATGGCTTCCTGACCATGATCGTTGTCCTGGCCCCCGCCGTGCTCGATGGACAGACGGGAGCGAGTGCAGATGCTGCGTTCTGGTCGCGGCTTAATATGTTTGTTCTTGCGACGCTGTATGCCATAGGTGCTGTGTTTGTGTTCGATACCCTGTGGCCGGCAAAGAAAACCAAAGATTAGCAACAGATCATCAATAGGTGCCGTGGCATCGTTCGATCGCCCGCTGGGCGGGCTCCTACATTGCTAATTAGAACTGTAGGAGCCCGCCCAGCGGGCGATTGCGAGCAATTCAATTCAACTTGAACCATCATGCAGGCACCAATTTTAGGTGTATGTGGGACAGCAGTGACCTGACACCCTTTAACCTCCTATAACGAGGCCGCTGGCGGCAAAATAAAACCTGAGAAACCGGCTCGATTCCGACTTTTTAGGTTTGATTCGTAACATCATGTAACGATTGATGCTGGCCGATTTCCATTGCGCTCACCCGCTGTTATTGTCGCACTCGACCACTTTCGGACACACCCTAATGAGATTAGCCACAGGTATTTTTCTAGTAGTTTGGGCCTCTTTGGCTCAGGCTGCAGACCTCTCGGTACGCGTACAAGGCGCACCCGCCGAGGGCACGTTGGTATTCCAGGTTTACGACTCGCCGAACGCTTTCGGCGATTTCCGCAACCCCGTGAAAGAGATCCGCGCGCCAATTCAGACTGACGAGCTGTACCAAATCGGCGACATACGCGCTGGGGAAATAGCAGTGTTGGTCTATGTCGATGAAAACGAAAACAGCCTGTTAGATAAGAACTTTATTGGCATCCCGAAGGAGCCGCTTGGAATCTCGAACAATTATCGCCCAAAAGGCCCGCCTGCTTTCGGCCGTGCAAAATTCACGATTAGCGAGGGCGAATCAGCAACCATCGATATCGAGATCTACAAGGTACTTGGCAATCGCGGCCGTCTTGGCGTTGGCGCCGGGGTTATTGGTCGCGGCAGTCCTTACGTTGGATCCGATACGACCGTGTTGCAACCCATTCCCGTAATTACCTATAACGGGGAGCGGCTGCAATGGCTTGGTCCAAATGTGCAATACGGATTGATCGGAACGGGCCGGTGGCGCCTGGCCGCATCTGCGTCGTATCGGATCGGCGTCTATGAGGAAAGTGACAGCCCGGCCCTTATCGGGCTCGGTGATCGCGATAGCACCCTGATGGGTGGGTTGGGTTTTCGTTACGAAATTCCCGGCGGCGTGAATCTGCTGCTGCGCTATGAACACGATGTACTGGATCAAATTGGCGGAGGGACGGCCACCGCGAGGCTATCAAAAGGCTTTCAGGCTGGCTGGTTTCGTATTGCGCCGCAGCTGCAATTGAACTGGCTCAGCGCAGACCTCACAAACTACGATTTTGGAGTGCCGCCAGACGCTGCGACACCGACACGTCCAGCGTACAACACTGGCAGTTCAATCAGCTACGAGGCCGGGATCACCAGCTTCATCGAGCTAACGGAGAACTGGCGCATCATACTCAGCGTCTCGGCTGAGTTTCTCCCAGACGAAATTACTAATAGCCCGATTGTCGCCGACGATCATATTATAAAAGGCTTTGCTGCGATCACTTACGTATTCTGAGTTTTGCTCTGGGTCACACAGACAGAAGGAGGGTCGAACTAACGCACCGCAATGAAATAGTGCGATAGCTTTTACCAAATGAAAAAGACAAGAACTGTCGTTAATGACGTCATGCAGTCCGGTTACAGCTATCTGTGCACGGAGCCAATGGGTCAAAACTTCCACGCTGATTTTCGGCCTGAACTGTCCCCGAAAACAATGCTTGAACTTGGCGTTTTCGGCGGAAAATACATGACGGACTGCGGCAATGAATATCCGCTGGATTGGTTTTCCAATGCCAAACTGTGTGCAGAGCAACGAGACCCCGACCTTAACTTGTTTGGTGTTAACGCATCCCAGTCGTTATCAGTCTGGAAAAAGAAGGGATGGATCTATTCAGACGATCCGCGAGGATGGTTTCAATGGTACTGCCGCTACTATTTGGGTCGAAGATGCCCTGATGACGATAGACAGATAAAAAGATGGCGCGCAATGAGCCGACACATTGCTCAGGTCAAAAAGAACTGCGAACGATGTGACTTTTCCTGTCGTCCGCGGCAGCGCCAGGCATTGCTTCATTGGGCCTATGATTCCAGGCAATTCTAGAGACCCGTAGCAGTCTGCAGCATCGAACACCAAATACAGCGGCTCATTGAGTTCGCCTGTTTTATAATAACTAACGCAACCGCGCCAAAATGTTAGCTATTGTACAAATGGAGCACGAAATGATTATGAAAACACCGAAACGATCCTGGGTTGTGGCTATTTCATTGCTGACCGTCGCATTGCAAAGCGGCTGCACAGGCATCCCCGACGGGACGCAAGCTGTAACCGGATTCGAGCTCGATCGTTACCTCGGCACCTGGTACGAAGTCGCTCGGCTCGATCATAGTTTCGAGCGGGGCATGTCCAATGTCACCGCAAATTACAGCATGCGGGATGATGGTGGTGTGAGTGTGGTTAATCGCGGCTACAAAGTCGACAAAGGCAAATGGGACGAGGCAACGGGCAAGGCTTACTTCATCGGCGATACCGATGTCGGCCAATTGAAAGTGTCGTTCTTCGGGCCTTTTTATGGTGGTTACAACATCATTGATTTGGACAAGGACAGTTACCAATATGCGCTGGTCGCCGGACCAGATCGGGGTTACTTGTGGATACTGACCCGTTCACCGAATCCTGACCAAAACGTATTGTCTAGCCTGGTTAACACAGCCGCCAGCTTGGGATTTCCAACTGACGACCTTATTTACGTTGATCACACCACACCTGATTAGGCTATTAATCAGCACGGATATTATGGCGACGGCATAGATATAACCGTAGTTGGTAGCACCGGTATTATTGTCGCGTACCGGGTCAAATCAGTGTTGGCGCCGCTGCACTTTAGTATCTGATCCGATCACAGCGCGCACCCGGACGCATGATTAGCATTTGTACATTGCCAATTACACGTTCGATGAATGCACTTTCACAGTAACCCAGGTAAAACTGCCACATGCGCATGAACTCATCGGAGTAACCGAGCAAACGCACTTCGTCGATGCGCGCGGAAAACCGATCATGCCAGTGTCGCAAAGTTGTCGCATAATGCGGGCCGATGTCTTCCAGGTGTATGACCCGCATATCCGTGTGGGTCGTCATGGTAAGAGACATATCGGTGATCGAGGTCAGGCAACCACCAGGAAAGATGTACCGTTTGATAAAATCGACGCCGCTCTTGTACTGATCGTAGCGTTGGTCCGCTATAGTTATCGACTGCAGTAGCATCTGTCCGTCACTCTTCAATAATTCGCAACATTTCTTGAAATAAGTGGCATGAAATTCATGGCCGACCGCCTCAATCATCTCTATAGAGACGAGCTTGTCGAAGCGGCCCTCCAGGTCACGATAGTCCTGAAACAGTAGCGTGATCTTGTCGTCGAGACCCGCATCTGTGATGGCTTGCTTCGCGTAGTCGAATTGCTGCTTCGAAATCGTCGTCGTCGTGACATTACAGCCGTATTTCTTCGCGGCGTGAATGGCAAAGCCGCCCCACCCGGTGCCGATCTCAAGCACGGAATCGTCGGCGGAAAGATTCAGCTTCCTACAGATTCGATCGAGTTTTTCCGTCGCTGCGTCCTCGAGTGATGTTTCCGGCGTATCGAAATATGCACATGAGTACATCATCTGTTCGTCCAGCCATAGCTGGTAAAACTCGTTACCGAGATCGTAGTGCGCCGCAATATTCTTACGACTACCCAGGCGGGTATTCCTGTTCAGCGCATGGAACAACTTCTGCAACGGTTTGCCGAGCAACGCCAGTCCGGAATCGATCTGCTGAAGAACGTCGCTGTTTCGAATGAGAATACGCAGCAGATCGGTAAGCTCAGTGCTCACCCAGTATCCGTTAATGTAGGCCTCACTCGCCCCGATCGAACCTCCAAAGGCCATGTCGCTATAGAACTTTGGATTGAGCACGTCGAGACGCACACTTACCGGAAAATCGTCGGTCAATTGACCGCATACGAGGTGTTCCCCGTTTTCACTGAGCACAATCTGACCAAAGCGAATCTTTTCCAGGCGCGACAGAACAATTCGGCGCGCCAGCCTGTCAAGCACGGTCGATTTCGTAGTCGCTCTGCGGAACTCGAGCGATTCTGCCGAAGCGAGCTTCGTATTCATCGGGTAACTACCTCTTTTTCCTTGCCGGGATGCGTGTACAAAGGACAACGCTTGAACCAGAGTCGCAGCGCCTCCCAGTAGATCGCAAAAATTATCTTGAACGTATGAAACGGGAATCGCAGCAGCACCGCGGCCAGGGATCGAGCGGTGATTCGTCTGCGATTTAGAACCATTGCGGTATCGAAGAAGCGCTGACCGTCCTTCGAATTCGCCATGAATACCGATAGGCGGGCGGCGGGCGCCGACAACACCCAGTCATATTCAATATCCATTGGCATGAACGGCGATACATGCATTCTCTTTACTGGCCTAAAGCGCCAGGAGGACTCATCAAGGCCTACATGACGACAGTCGAGAACATGGGTATCGCGCTCTCCCCAAGGCGTATTGTTGACCTCCGAGACGATGTATTCGAGCGTGTCGCCATCGGCTGCAAAGCAGTAGTAGAAGCTCACAGGATTGAAGCAGTAGCCGAAGTACGACAGGTTTGTCAGCAATCGAATCGGCCCACCGGGTCGACTGCCGGTTTCCACTTCGACCAGATCGCGAACAGCATCCCCCAATGGCTGGTCCTCCGAACCGAGGTGATGCCCGCGTCGAAATCGTGCCAGCGCTGGCCGCGAAACAGACCAGAACCAGCGCTTGCGGAACAGCGTCGGCAGCTCGTCAAGGTCCAGATACATTAGGAACAAGCGATAACTGAACTGATGGTTCGCCGGCTTTAAACGGGTGTGTTTAACTTGCCCTTCGTAGATGCAGCTTTCCATAGGATAGCCTCTCCTCGAAATGTCCAAGGGCGTTCAATGCGCTCACTACGCCGTCTTCGTGAAACCCGTTTCCCCAATAAGCGCCACAATAAAATGTTCGGCCCTGATTGAGGTCGGCCTGTCGTTGCTGAGCAATTACCGATTCCCGCGAGTACACCGGATGCTCGTAGCGCACCGTGCGAATGATCTTCTCGGGACTAATTCTTTGGTCATTGTTCAAAGTCACGAGGTACTGACTGTTCGCCTTGAGTCCTTGCAGGATGTTCATGTTGTAGGTGACGGCAACGTGGCCCGTCGAATCCCGTGGTATGTGATAGTTCCATGCCGCCCATGCGCTCCGCTGTGTTGGCATTAGTGACTCGTCGGTGTGCAGAATCGCCTCGTTAGGTTGATAGCGGATAGCACCGAGAACCTCGCGTTCTTCGGGCGTCGCGTCCTTGATCAGAGACAGCGCCTGGTCGCTGTGGCAGGCGACGAATACGTAGTCGAAAAGTTCTCTACCGCCGGTGGCTGATTTAAGTTCAACGTGACTCCCCAGGCGGCGAATGCACTGCACGGGACTATTCAGTCGTATTCGATCACGGTGCCCTGCAACAAGTTTATTAACGTATTGACGCGAGCCGCCTTTGATCACGCGCCACACAGGTCGGTCGCTTATCTGCAGCAGACCGTGATTGGAGAAGAACCGAAACAGGAATTTTACCGGCATATCCAGAACCGAGACTGGCTCTGCAGACCATATCGCTGCGGCCATGGGAACCAGATAGTGATCGATAAACTCGTGACTGTATCCGTTCTCAATAAGGTAATTTCCAAGCGTTTCTGACTCATCGAGGTCGCTTACACTCGGCAACGCGGTCCTGTTGAAGCGGAGAATATCGCGAATCATGCGATAAAAAGGTGGCCTGAAAATATTTCTGCGTTGTGCAAACAAGGCATTTAACGACGAGCCACTGTATTCAATCCCGTCGTTGTCGGCCTGAACACTGAAACCCATTTCGCTTGGCTGAGAGCCCTGCCCGATCTCGTCCAGCAGACGAATGAAATTCGGGTACGTGCGATCATTAAAGACGATGAAGCCTGTATCAATGTCATAACGCTGATTGTTTTCATAGACATCAAGCGTATTCGTGTGACCACCAATATAGGTGCCAGCTTCGAACACGGTAATTTCGTGCTCTTTCCGTAGCCTGTAGGCGGCTACATTGCCAGCGATTCCGGTACCAATGATTGCGATCTTCATGACATCACCAGCGCTGTGGCACGCGTTGTAGTTTTGCCATGTCGTAGCCGAGCGACTCGACTAATGACACGAGGCGTTCATAGTCCGAGTCCGAGATCATCGGCGTGCGTGCCATGATCCACACATAATCACGAGCCTGTCGGCCGACGATAGTCTGAGTGTAATCATCATCAAGATAGACGATTCGGTAGTCAGCCTTAATCGGCCAGACAAAGCGCATTCCCCAAAGGGCGTTTGACCCGTCATCCATGACGAATCCCTTCGGGTTGTAATCTTTCACCTTTCCGTCGAAGCCGTCTTTTCTGTAGGCAAAGTTCGTCGCAATCGTTCCGTCATCATTCAGGCTGTAGGTCTCGACCGCATTGTGTGCGCCCTTCTCGAGAAACGTCGGGATGTTGGCGATGACGTACCACCGCCCCATGAAGCGATCAATCTCGACATAGTCCACCGTCTTCATCTCAGGTCCTTTAGCAACGCACCCGCCCAGGATGATTATTGCAAGTGTGGCAAGCGCCAATTTCAATTGAGTGTGCATATCACGAAAGCTCGTAGCGAATGATGTGTCCGCCTTTGGCAACGGACTCGAGCGCCAACCATTCATGGTTGGGCGAGTACCAGAGCGTCAGGTCGACGTCATGGGCCGTTAGTTTGAAGCGTGTTGCTGCGACTGGTTGCCCGCGAACCTTGAGAATCTCATCGCCGATTTTTTCCACGATAACGTCCACGTATTCGCCGGTCTGTGGATTGAGCAGACGCGGCTGATCGAGAAACTCTGCATTCCAGTAGGCGAACGTCATTACGCACTCCGGCAGCTCGGTCGGGCGGTCGCCGCTCTCGACAACAAAACCGGTTCCGGTCTGCTCCCCGGAGACCTGGATGCGCTTGCCATTCGCGTTGGTGCTGGCGTCAAACTCGACCAGGCAGTTATCAGTCCAGCGCTCGGCGGCACTATGCTCGTATCGGTACGCGGAGATGAACAAGATCTTGACCTTAAAGTTGGCCTCGCTCTGCACATGTTTCACGCCACCCACATCTGAAATTGTGAACAGGTGCTTACCGACTTTTTTCTCATTCAGGTAAACATCAAAATCCCAATTGGCGGCCCCGTTCTTGCGCTCCTGCGCGGGAGCCGCGGATATGAATGCCAGGCTGAGCAGCCCGATCATTACCAGGGTCGAGAATCTTCGTTTCATGATTTAGCCTCTTTGAATAAGTCTTGACTGCGACGGGGTCCCGGGAAAAATGCATTGGTACGGGCAATGTATTCTGCGTACTTCGGACGCCTTTCACCGATCGTCTTCTCGAGCATTGCAACACCCGAAACTTTCAGCAGCAGGAGACTCATCAGGAGCGGCGATACAATGGTCCACCAGCCACCGGCCGCAACAGCAAACAGGTAGAAGGACCACCAGATACAAAAGTCTCCGAAGTAGTTAGGGTGGCGTGTGTATCGCCACAGCCCCGTGTCAAGCACGCGACCCTTACTATCTTCACGTGCCTTGAATCTCGAAAGCTGATAGTCGCCACCCGCCTCGAAAACGAATCCGACGAGCCAGAGCATGGCTGCGATAATGTCGATCCCGTTCAGTGCAGCGTTCGATGCAATAGCGGGCAGTAGTGGCAACGCCACCAACCAGGCCAACACCCCCTGCAAGCCGAACACGATGTATACGCTCTTGAAAGTGAAGCCGGGCTCGTATTTCGCACGAATTGCCTGGTAGCGATAGTCCTCAGACTCGCCCCAGTTCCGCCCCGTGATATAGATCGACAGACGTAACGCCCATATTGCGACCAACACCAGGACCAACGTGCCTCTGATCGAAAGCGGTTGCGCATTAAGTGCGAATACCACAGCAGCGATCAGGAAAAACAGCGACCACAAACTATCAACGAAACTAACGTCTTTCCTGACGACGCTGAACAACCAGCTGACAACACCAACGACAAGAATGACGATCAACGCTATTGAATAGGGATGCTGCATCATCGGCTGCGCTCCGCAATCCAGTTGCGCCGCCGTCCCGGCATGCCGTCCAGATTTTCGGACAGCCGCATCAGCATCGGCATCATTACCGCCCAACCGACTGCAAGCGCTGTCAATGCTGCAATCTGATTGGTGAGGACAATGCCGCCGAGGGCCTGGCCCGCAATGTATGACGCCGGACCGCCGTAGAACCCCAAAAGTGCAGCTAATTTGGGCTTGCCGCGGAGCCAGCGCATCGAAACGTTCAAAGTCATCGCGAACAACATCCACATCGTGATGATCCAATAAGGGGCGAAGTAGTCGCTAAACAGGCCGGACTTATACGTAACCCAGCCAGCGGCGACGAGAATACTATCGAAGCTTGCGCCGATAAGGCCACAACTGAGAACCAACAACACTTCCTCAAACGGCTTGCGCGCCGCGCGCAGGTGCAAAGTGAAAGCAAACAGAGCAGCAAGTGGTCCCAACCACGGCATTTGCTGGGCGCCACCGATGACTGATAACAGCCAGGCGATTTGAAAAACCACAACGTTGACCAGGAACAACATCTCAGCGGCCCGCCTTTTGGAACAGGTAGTGACCGACGTACCACTCGTGTCCTTCGTCATAGTCAAATAACTCGGCACATGCCATGAAAAACATCCGCCAACGCTGCCACCATAGCGAGGCATTTTCCTCGCCATAACAGTCGGCAAGAACCAACCTGATCGCGTCTTCATTTTTTTTCATATTGTCCAGCCATGCATTGCATGTTTTGGCATAGTGCTGGCCGTTCCAGTGCCAACGATCAACAATGCTGAGACTTTCGGCGAACCGCAGGGGCAAATCGGCGCTCGGCATAATCCCGCCGCTAAAAAAGTGCCGGCTCATCCAGTCGGTTGGACCTTTGTCGATATACTCGTAAGGTGTCGTGCGATGGCAAAATATATGCATGAAAAACCGACCATCGGGTACCAACCAATCATCAATACAGGAAAAGAGCGATCCGTAGTTACGCATGTGCTCAAACATTTCAACCGAAACCACCCGATCGAAGCGTTTATCGGTTTCAAAATCATTCATATCGCAAGCGATGACCTCAATATTCTGCAGCGACCGGTCACGTGCCTGCTTGAGAATAAAATCACGCTGTGACGTTGAGTTAGAAACCGACGTTACCGATGAACTGGGGAAGCGCTCCGCTATCCATAGCGACAGCGAGCCCTAGCCACAGCCAAGGTCCAGCACCTGCATTCCATCCTCGATACCCGCGCGTTTCACAGTTAGCTCGAGTGCGGCCTCTTCGGCCTCAGAAAGACTATTGACGTGATTCGGCCAGTAGCAGCTGCTGTATTTGAGATGATCTCCCATGATGTGAGAGAAAAATTCTGCTGGAACTTCATAGTGCTGTTCGTTCGCAAGATCGGGCACCAGCGCAATGGGTGACTCATTCATCATCGCAACGAAACGATTTAGCGCGTCGGCGGCGTACTCAACGTCACCGGAGTGAATTTCTTTACGTTTTACTTCGAGCAATCTACGGATTCCAGCTCGAATGACGGTATCCGGCACCAGGCCCGATTCAGTCCAGCTGACCGCTTTTGCAGTGATGGCGCTCATGGCAGCCTCCAGGATTTTCTTCGGGCCAATATAATGCCCGGATTTTCCAACGACAACGCCCGGAACGGCTTTGTTACATCTGCTTACAAACTGTCTTATTTCAGCAAATTATCATCGTGTCACTGCGGGCTTTCAGTCGCGTTGCAGTGCGACCCGCATTATTCTGGCTGCAACGTAATTGGCGTCTTTCGGGAAATGCCGCGCTGATCACCACCGCCGATTCCCGCCGGCCGGTCATTCCTTTGTTCGTCGTGGACAAACAGGTCAGCCTTTTAGAGGAATGCGAACTTCAAATCTCGCACCTTGACCACCGCTATCGAGCAACTTCAGCGAACCGCCATGTGCCCTGGCAACCAGGGTTGCCAGGTACAGACCGAGACCAGTCCCACCAGACTCTCGTGCCCTCGATGTATCGCTGCGATAGAAGGGCTCGCCGATATGTTCGGCCTGATCCTCCGACAGACCCGGACCGTGATCCGCAACCGTCATAAGGAGTTCGTCTTCCGTCGCTGAAATCATCAGTTCAATCAAACCGTCTTCGGGCTTCGAGTATCGCAACGCGTTGCTAAGGAGATTTTTGAGAAGCAAGCTGATTCGTGCTTCATCGAGTGAAACAGTGACGGGTCTTGCAGGAAGCTTGACGCTAATCCGATCCGCCTCCCTCGAGAAGAAATCGTCAAGCAATTCCCTGATTAAATCGTCGATGAACACTTGCGTCCTGGACAATTTCGCGTGACGGCTGTTAAGTCGCTCGGCCTCAAGCAGCGAAACAACAATCTTCTCCATTTCTGAAATTTCGGCTTTCAGGCTCTCAACGTTGTCCTTATCATCAATGAATTCGAGCGTCAGCCTCATTCTCGAAAGTGGTGTGCGTAGTTCGTGGCTAATCCCGAGCAATAACGTGCGCTTCGCATCAAGAATGCTTTCTACATCACCCGCCATTCGGTTGATGTCGGTTGCGAGATCACCGAGATGATCGCTGCGCACATTCCGGATACGGAAATCAAAGTTGCCTCGACCTATGTGTTCAGCGCCCTCACGAATCGTTCGGATCGGTCGAAAAAGCCACGTAATGGCTGCATAGGCCAACAACAGAATAGACAATCCCATGCCCAGGATGAGCGGGACAAGTGCCGGCCCGTCAGTCGCGTCCGCGATTCTCGGCGTCGAAACGACAATCTCGTAACCGCCCTGTCGCATGCGGAGGAAATCATGGTGATTCAGGTTGGCGAAGTCGACATTCTGAAGTTCGCCAACCCACCCGTCAGGATCATCACTGAACCAGGGGCTTGGCGCGAAATCAAGTTGCTCAAGCCTTGGAAACGCCGGATCGGATGCCCAATCGATATCGGGCCCGTAGATACGAATGTCCACCGGGACCTTTTTCGTTATCGCTATCGCACGCTCGATGTTTGGCGGCACGCCGATGTCTTCGCGCACATAACTCACGTGCAGTGACAAGTGCCCGCTGATAAGACCGCGAATTTCATCACTATTATAGAAACGTTGAATTGCTTTGAACGTTCCAAATACGAACAGGCCGCCCAATAAGACGAATATCGCCAGCAGGCGAAAAGACAGGGAGCGCGTAAGGCGACTAGGCATCAGTCCGGGGCACGCCGACGAACGAGTAGCCACGACCCCAAATCGTTTGTATAAAACGCGGCGGTTTGGCCGAATCACCAAGCTTTTGACGCAGGCGGCTAATCATGATGTCGACGGACCTGGTCAGGATTGCAGCATCAATGCCGCGCAATTCACTCAGAATATCGTCACGCGAAAGTTTGCGCCCATGACGTCGAGCCAGTATCAGAAGGAGTTCGTATTCCATCGAGGTCAATTCAACTGGGCTGTCGTCAACGCTAACCGTCCGGGATTCGGTATCAATAGACAAACCCTCAAAACTCAACTCACCTTTCGTTGAGCCTGTAACTTCCGATCGTCGCAACGTCGCCTGCACACGTGCAACCAGTTCACGCGGTTCAAACGGCTTGCCGATATAATCGTCTGCGCCCAGCTCAAGGCCCGATACGCGATCGATGACGTCGCCCCGGGCTGTGAGCATGATTATCGGAATATTGCTGGTTTTGCGGATCTCACGACAGATCTCGAAGCCATCCTTGCCCGGCAGCATGACATCGAGCAATAGCAGATCCGGCTCTTCCCGAGCCAGCTTCTTGAAACCCTCAACTGAGTCATACGCGCACACAAGGTTGATGCCGTAGCGCTTGAAGTACGCCTGCATCAGTTCGGAGTGCTTCCGATCATCATCTATTAATAGAACCTTTGACATAGCGCAATGATAACGCGTGTCAGCCGGGTAATCGCGATATGCCAGTAATCGATACATTTGGAAACATTCTGAAACGCCTGCGAAACCCTTCCGGTATGCCGCTCTGTGAAACTGTCGCTGTCTTAATTAACGCTCACAAAGGGGCAAAAAATGAAATTCTCAAGCAGTTTATTGGTTGTATGCAGCATGCTTGTGCTATCGGCATGCAGCTCAGACAACGACAATCCTCCACCGACAGACCCACCAGCCGCCACGCTCAAAGTTCAGGTCCTGCATGGATCTCCTGACGCGCCGGCTGTCAACGTGCTCGTTAACGGTGGCGAAGTCCTCAGCGAGGTCGACTACAAAGTAGGTTCAGAGCAGCTTACGCTGGACGCAGGCACATACTCCGTTCAGGTTGACGGTATCCTGCCTGGTGGCGATGTCACAGTAATAGGACCAGTAGACCTGGATCTCGCGGCCGATACGATTTACACGATTGCGGCGGTCAACACTGTAGCTGCGATTGAGCCGGTCGTAATCAGTCAGCCGGACATAGCAGTCAGTGCCGGATCGGCACGACTTTTTGTTCTTCATGGGGCAGCAGCTGCTCCGACGGTCGATGTTTTTGTCACGACACCGGGTGCTGACCTGGCGGCAAGCGCCCCGGTTGGAACTTTTTCTTTCAAAGAGACCATTGGTCCCGCTGAAGTCGCTGCAGGCGATTACCAGGTTCGGGTAACGGCCGCAGGCGATCCATCCGCAGTCGTGTTCGATTCCGGGACGGTTACTCTGAATGACGGCGATGACCTCACCGTTACTGCATTGCCAAACACAACTGGCGGGGCGGCAGCGATCAGCCTGGTCGCGCTTAACGGTGCCGGCTCTCTGGAGATTCTCGATGTAAATACGCCGACATCGCTGCAGGTTATTCATGCCTCACCGGATGCACCAGCAGTTGACGTTGTCGTTGACGGCGGTGTATTGGTTCCCAACCTGGCATTTCCGCAGGCGACCGGCTTCGTCGAAACACCGGCTGGAACCTATAACGTCGCAGTGACAGTTGCCGGCAATCCTGGTGCAATTGCTATTGGACCGGTTGATCTTGATCTGGCCGCTGGCGTGCGCTACTCAGTACTCGCCGTTGGTGAGCTGGCTGCCATTGAGCCATTGATCCTTTCGGACGATCCACGCCGTGTCGCAACAAACGCCAAGGTTCGTATCGTACATGCCTCACCGACCGCAATGGACGTCGACATCTACGTAACCGCTGTCGGTGCTGACATTAACGCCGAAACGCCGACGCTCGAAAACATAGCGTTCAAAGACAACACCGGCTACCTGGCACTTCCTGCTGGTGACTATGACGTGACTGTCACACCGACAGGTACGAAGACAGCTGCTATTGGACCGGCGACGATCTCAGTCGCTGACGGTGGCATATACACAGCGGTTGCCAGAGATCCTCTGCCTGGTGCAGCTGAGTTCGGCCTTATCGTTTCGGATGACTTCGTAAACTAAATGACAATTTAAGTTTCCCCCCTACGCATTTAATGCGTAACTCCGCTTATCCCCGCCTTGTGCGGGGATTTTTTTTGCCCCCCGCAATTGCCACGCTCAGATACACTGAACAGGTGAACCATGTACCAAGGCCCCTGTCTGAGGACGGCAGCTGCTACGCCGATCACTGCTTTCACTAAACGAAAACAACGTTCGGTATTTTTACCAACTTGGGACATCGCCCGCTGGGCGGGCTCCTACAATTCTATTTAGCAATGTAGGAGCCCGCCCAGCGGGCGATTGCGGGCGATTGCGAGCAATTCAATTCAACTTGATACATCATGCAGGCACCCATTCCAAGTTTGCGGGACAGCCGTAACCTGACACCTTTTACAGTCACTAAGACAAGGAAAAAACCAGATGTCCAAATACAAACTGACCTACTTCGACTTCAATGGCGGTCGCGGCGAACCGATCCGCATTGCCTTTCACGCCGCTGGTATTGATTTCGAGGACCATCGAATCCCGTTCGAAGAGTTCATAAAAACACGCGGCGACATGCGCTTCACATGTGCGCCAATACTCGACATTGATGGCGTTACCGTCACGCAATCGAACTCGATGCTGCGCTATGTCGGCAAGATGGCCGGGCTGTATCCCGGGAACGATCTGCAGGCTTTGTATTGCGACGAGGCGATGGATGCAGTCGAAGACCTGCTGCACCAGAGCTTTCGTTAGATCGTTCCCAGGAAACCTGTGACCGGTCAATAGGTCTTGGCAAATCCGTTCATGGCAGCCATTTTTCGCGCAACTCGGAGCGCCATCTCCAGGCTTTGTTCGTAGTTCAATCGTGGATCGACGAGACTCTCGGGTCGCTCTTCCGTGACCGCCCCAGGTACCGCGACCACCTCGAGTGCGCGGCCTTCGCAGCGGCGTACCTCGCGGACCATCCCAAGGACGAGCAGGTGGTCCAGCAGGCGCGGGACGAGTTGACCCAAGCCATTTCGCTCAACCCCAAGGTCGACAAAGCCTACCTGTTTCTGGGCTACATTTACAAAGCGATGAACTATCGCGAAATGGCCGAACACGAATTCGAAAAGGCCATTCAGTGCAACCCGGGTTGCACCGAGGCATTGCGAGAACTCAGACTTATCAGTATGCGTCGCAAATCGAAAAAGAAGAGTGGTGGTATATTGCGCAGGGGGCGCTGAACAGCGGAGTGCACTGATGACCGGACCGATTCCTTTCGGGAAATATACGTTACAAGAAAAACTAGCTTCTGGGAATATTGCCGAAGTGTATCGGGCGGTCACCCGGACGTCAGACGGTCAAGATCTTCCAGTCGTAGTCAAGAAAATCCTGCCCGATGCGGTGTACACATCGTGGAGTCGGATTCGAAGCTCGTTAAAACGCGCTATCGCGTATCCACCGGCGGAACCGGTGAGACATACATCTGCGTTCGCCGGCTATGCCGGTACACCGCTGCCAAAGAAGCTCGGCATCAAGGAACATTCAAAGGTCGCGCTGGTCGGGGCTCCCGACGACTTCGA
>RCNC010003070.1_pt1 | contig 20248 bp, 17 predicted proteins | sample 2041301 | NCBI WGS metagenome assembly RCNC01 (sample SAMN09708231, study PRJNA481090) | Marine sediment metagenome, whole genome shotgun sequencing project. | biome: marine sediment; feature: ocean; material: sediment; isolation source: Sewage treatment plant 13A marine sediment (STP13A) ...
CGGGATAGTGAGAGAGCACTCAGAACAGACATCTCAGCACTGGTGACAGCACATTTTTCCCAAAGCAAGTTTCAATTTCGACCTCATGGGAAACCAGGCCAGACTTGGACGCTGCGCGCAGCGTCCGCACCTGTGCCAACGCGTTGTGGGATCCAGGATTGTTCGGTGTACGCAGGGGGAAATCGGATCTGGCTCCCCTTTTTCAGATGCTATGCGCCTGTCATATCCGAGGTAATCCAATCGTGCACACGATCCACGACGCGAGTCATCCGCGCGCAAATTTCAGCGACATCCTCTTCCGTCACGATCAGCGGTGGGCACAGGGCCAGCGTATCTCCAAGATTTCGCATGATCAGCCCTTCTTCATGACCGATATCGGCAGCTTTACCGCCAACCTTCCCAACCAGATCAAACGCGCGGCGCGTGGTCTTGTCCGCGACCAGTTCGATCCCTGCGATCAGACCGGCGCCGCGCACTTCACCGACATGTTTATGATCCGCAAGCGCGCGCAAACCATTCTGGAATGGCGTTTCCAGTCTTGCAGCGTTGCCCATCAGGTCCCGTTCCTGAATGATTGCAATGTTCTCAATGGCAACGGCAGTTGCAACCGGATGACCTGATGCGGTGTAGCCATGGCCAAAAGTGCCGATGCCGTGGGTATTGTCAGCGACAGGGGCATAGATCGCGTCGCTAAACAGCACCGCAGCCAACGGCAAATAAGATGACGTCAGCTGCTTTGAAACCGTCATGATGTCGGGCGTGAAGCCATATCGGATACATCCAAACGGTGTGCCCAGACGTCCAAACCCGGTGATGACCTCGTCCGCGACCAAAAGGATATCATACTTTCGGCAGAGCGCTTCGATACCTGGCCAATATCCAACGGGCGGCGGCATGACACCGCCAGCGCCCATCAATGGTTCGCCAATGAAAGCCGCAATGGTCTCGGGATCTTCTCGCAGAATCGTCTCTTCCGCCTCGGTTAGTAAGCGGATAGTGAACTCGGCCTCACTCTCGCCCTCGTGCCCGAAGCGATAGTGATGCGGGCAAGTCAGGTGGGTGACCGGAATAGCCGGAAGGTCAAAATCGCGGTGGTTCAAGGGCAGACCTGTCAGGCTGCCGGAAGCAACGGTGATCCCATGATATCCTTTGGCACGCGCCAGAAACTTTTTCTTCTTTGGTCGGCCAAGCGCATTGTTCATATACCAGACCAGTTTGACAACGGTGTCATTTGCCTCGGATCCGGAACTGGTGAAAAAGACACGGGTCAGGTTTTCCGGTGTCATTTCGACCAGCTTTTCCGCCAGACGGATCGCCGGTTCGTGGGATTTGTGCGCAAAGGTGTGATAGTATGGGAGCTTCTCCATCTGTGCCATCGCCGCCGCACGCAGACGCGGCTCACCATATCCGACGCCCACTGACCAGAGCCCGGCCAACCCATCAATGTACTGTTTTCCCTCGGTGTCCCAAAGATGAATTCCCTGACCGCGGTCTATGATCATCGGGCCCTGCGCTTCGTGCTGGCGGGCATCGGTGTAGGGATGCAGCAGTGTCGTAACGTCGCTGTGGTGAAGCGAATTGGATGTGATGGCCATGGCTGCTCTCCGATTGCCGTTGTGTCCGTCTATCTGAACCACGATTTTGCGCGCCGGGCCAGACTGTGCATACAAGTCGCACTTTGAATTTTCCAATACTGAGAGCTATGAAGATAGTGCCTAATCAATTGGGGAGGACAGAGATGCGGGAATTCAGCGAAATTCACAACATCGCCGCCAAGCGAAAAGGCGGTGCATCAGCACTTGACGCACTGCTGTCGCGGCCTTTTTCGCGGGACGATTTGGCGGCCACAGCAGAAGACCGCTGGCTTTCGACCATGGCTAAATCGCTGTTTCAGGCCGGGTTCAACTGGAAGGTTATCGAAGCAAAGTGGGATGGATTCGAAACCGCGTTTGACGGCTTTGATCCGCAGCGGGTGGCCTTTTACAACGATGAGCATATGGACCGTTTGCTTGGTGACAAACGCATTGTGCGCAATGGTGCCAAGATCGCTGCCGTGATCGAAAATGCGCGTTTCGTGAGCGATCTGAAAGCGGAACACGGGGGTGCCGGTGCCTTTTTTGCCGATTGGCCGAACGAGGACTTCGTCGGCTTGCTGGAATTTCTAAAAAAGCGCGGCGCGCGGCTGGGAGGCACGACCGGGCAGCGCGTGATGCGTGTGATGGGCCGGGACGCATTTATGCTGTCGTCAGATGTCATTGCCCGCCTGATCGCCGAGGGCGTGATCGACAAGCCCCCGACCTCAAGGCGTGATTTGGCTGCGGTTCAAGCTGCGTTCAACACATGGGCTACCCAGTCTGGACGAAGCCTGACCGAGATCAGCCAGATCCTCGCCATGAGTGTCTAAGTGCGGGTCACACCGCCAAGGCAGGGTCAGTCGCTACACGTACCAGACCTGTCAGATCGCTTAACCGCTCAATCTGCTGACCATTCGCATCAAAGTTCTGTGGCGACAGCCATGCACCAAAGGCTTCTCTCAGCGCCGGCCATTCGCCATCAATCGCTGCGAACCAAGCAGTGTCGCGGTTGCGGCCCTTGACCACCAGCGCCTGCCGGAACACCCCCTCAAAGCTCAACCCCAAGCGCTGCCCCGCCGCACGCGACGGCAGGTTGAGCGCATTGCATTTCCACTCAAAGCGTCGATAGCCGACCTCAAACGCCCATTCCATGGTGAGATACAGCGCTTCCGTTGCCGCCCGTGTCCGTTGCAGGGCTGGCGCAAAGTTGATGTTTCCCACTTCAATGGACCCAGCCTGCGGTGCAATGCGCAGGAAACTCAGAACGCCACCGTAACTCTCAGATTCCAGATCGTAGAGTGCATAAAACAAATGCCCTTTGTCTGCGACGGTCTCGCGGACCCAACGATGATATTGAGCGGCGGAGGAAAACGGGCCGTAGGGCATATAGTCCCAAAGCGCATCATGGCCTGCGTACGCGCGAAACAACAAGGCGGCGTGGCGTTCAGCATCCAGCGGCTCTAACCGGCAATACCGGCCCTGCAAAATATCGGTTGCACTGGGTGACGGTGGCACAGTCCAGTTTTCAACGATTTCGCCCAGCGGTCGGGCCGCGTGTTCATAAGAATGATTTGTCATAGAAAACACCTAGAGTGCGAGTGTTCCTGCGCCAAGTGCGATGTGCGTGGCGCAGGATCGACTACCCGGATCAATCTTGCGGGATGACGCGCAAACCCAGTTCCATCATTTGATCCGACATCGGTTCACTTGGTGCGTTCATCATCAGGTCTTCGGCGCGTTGATTCATCGGGAACATGATGACTTCACGAATGTTGGCCTCATTCGCCAGCAGCATGACAATCCGGTCGATCCCGGCAGCACATCCTCCGTGGGGCGGCGCGCCATATTGGAATGCATTGACCATTCCGCCAAAGCGTTTCTTGACCTCATCCGCACCGTAGCCGGCGATTTCAAAGGCTTTGAACATGATCTCAGGTTTGTGGTTCCGGATCGCGCCGCTGACCAGTTCATAGCCGTTACAGGCCAGATCGTATTGATATCCCAGCACCTTAAGCGGATCGCCTTGCAACGCCTCCATGCCGCCTTGGGGCATCGAAAACGGGTTGTGTTCAAAATCGATTTTGCCGCTTTCTTCGTCTTTTTCGTAGATCGGAAAATCCACGATCCACGCAAATGCAAAGCGATCGAGATCGGTGAGTTTCAATTCGTTGCCAATCTCGACACGCGCCCTACCCGCGACAGATTCAAACGCTTTGGGTTTACCGCCAAGGAAAAATGCGGCGTCTCCGACCTCAAGACCCAACTGCTGACGAATGGCTTCAGTGCGTTCCGGGCCGATATTTTTGGCCAACGGACCGGCAGCTTCCATGCCTTCACCTTGATCGCGCCAGAAGATATACCCCATCCCCGGCAAGCCCTCTTTTTGGGCAAAGGCGTTCATCCGGTCGCAAAACTTGCGCGATCCGCCTTTTGGCGCAGGAATGGCGCGGATTTCGGTGCCGTCCTGTTCCAACAGCTTGGCAAAAATCGCAAAGCCGCCGCCGCGAAAATGTTCGCTGACCACCTGCATCTTGATCGGATTGCGCAAATCAGGTTTGTCGGTGCCGTACCACAATGCCGCGTCACGATAGGAAATCTGTGGCCACACCTGATCCACCGACCTGCCGCCGCCAAACTCCTCAAACACACCTGTCAGAACGGGCTCTATCGTGTCGAACACGTCCTGTTGCTCAACAAAAGACATCTCAAGGTCGAGCTGATAAAAATCCGTCGGCGAGCGGTCGGCGCGGGGGTCTTCGTCGCGGAAACACGGAGCGATCTGAAAATATTTATCAAAGCCGCTGACCATGATCAGCTGTTTGAATTGCTGTGGCGCTTGCGGCAGCGCATAAAACTTGCCCGGGTGCTGACGTGACGGCACAAGAAAATCCCGCGCTCCTTCTGGGGACGACGCCGTTATGATCGGCGTCTGATACTCCCGGAACTCCGCATCCCACATGCGCTTGCGCATGCTGGCCACAACGTCCGAGCGCAGTTTCATATTGTTTTGCAGCTTTTCGCGGCGCAGGTCGAGGTAACGATAACGCAACCGGGTTTCTTCAGGGTATTCCTGATCTCCAAACACCATTAGCGGCAGCTCATCAGCGGCCCCCAATACCTCTATATCGCGGATAAAAACCTCAATCTCGCCGGTTGGCAATTTGGAGTTCACCAACGATTGGTCGCGCGCCATGACATTGCCATCAATGCGGATGCACCATTCGCTGCGCACTTTTTCGATCTCGGCAAAAACCGGGCTGTCGGGGTCCGCCATGACCTGCGTGATCCCATAATGATCGCGCAAATCGATGAACAACAATCCGCCATGATCGCGAACCCGGTGGACCCAGCCGGACAGACGAACGTTTTCGCCAACATTGACCGAGGTCAACGCGGCGCAGGTATGGCTGCGATAGGCATGCATAAGATCGGTTCCTTCAGGGTCAAAAGCGTCGCGCCGATACACCTCGCCTGAGCCGGGAAGTCAAGCGTGGCACACCTTTGCTGACACTGTGATTGGCAGGAAGCACGGCACGTTGTATAATCGAATGCCATAGATTCTGGTTTTTGGTGGCGATTACCCCGGGGCGGGGGAGCTAGTTGAAGGGGGTAACATGTGGGAGCGTGTTTTTGATGGTATGATGCGGCGGCTGATTCAAAAAGGCCTGCTTCAGATCACCTACCCTGATGGCGTTACACGCCACTATGGAGATTCTGTAGGGCTGAACGCCGCCCTGACGATCCACGACAGACATACAATTCGGTCCCTTTGCCTGACCCCCGAACTGGCACTGGGCGAGGCCTATATGGACGCGCGCCTGACAGTTGAGGACGACGCGATTGAAGACTTGATCCGCCTTATTCTGCGAAACCGCAGACCGGGGGCTTTTCCGGCATGGGTGCGAGCGCTGGATCGCTCTCGTTTTCATCTGCGCAGTCTGATCCAGCGTAACACCGCCTCGACTGCCAAGGCAAACGTGGCGCATCACTATGACATCTCCGATGATTTTTACCGGCTGTTTCTGGATGACGACATGCAGTATTCCTGCGCCTATTTCGCGCGCGACGACATGACGCTGGAGCAGGCGCAAGCCGCCAAAAAGGAGCAAATCGCCCGAAAACTGCTGCTGGAACCAGATTTGCATGTGCTTGATATCGGCTGCGGCTGGGGGGGAATGGCACTGACCCTAGCGCGCGACTACGGCGTTCGGGTCACGGGTGTCACCCTGTCGGAAAACCAGCTTTCCAGCGCACAAAAACGGGTCGATGACGCGGACCTGTCCGACCGCATCACTTTTCACTTGATGGATTACCGCGATCTTGACGGGCCGTTTGATCGTATCGTGAGTGTCGGCATGCTGGAACATGTGGGCGCCCCTCACTACGGCGATTATTTTGACAAAGTCAGCGAGTTACTTGCACCCGACGGGGTTGCGCTGATCCACACTATCGCCCGCTGCGCGCCGCCAATGGCCCATTCCCCCTGGATTCACAAATACATCTTTCCCGGCGGCTATGTCCCGTCTCTGTCCGAATTGGCCCCTGCCGTGGAACAATCTGGCCTGTGGACCTGCGATATGGAAGTCTGGCGATTGCATTACGCCAAGACCCTGCGCCACTGGCGCGCACGGTTCGAGGCCCAACTCGACTCAGCGCGCGCGATGTATGATGATCGTTTCATCCGTATGTGGCGTTATTACCTAACGGTCTGCATCCTCGGATTTGAAGAACAGCAACAGGCGGTATTCCACCTGCAACTAACGCACAAACGAGACGCCGTGCCGCTTACCCGGGACTATATGCACCGGCCGACGCAACGTTCACAAAAGCAGGCTGCGGAATAGAGGCGTCACCCGTAGCGGTTAAGCGATTCCGGCTAATCGTTTGGCCTGCCTTGTACAGCACGCGGCCTGCGACCATAGCTTACAATGCGCCAATACCGGTACCACGCCCAAGGTGTGGGGCGGCAAAAGGGCCCAAAGTTGATTGACAAGAGCCAGTATCCCCGCATTCCCCCCTTGCACCCAGCCCCCTCATGCCTATAACCCACGACGATTTGGACGCTCCAGGGGTGCGCCCGCGGGACAGACAATATCGCACATAGAGGGGCCGCTGCCATGCCGAAGAGAACCGACATCAAGTCGATCATGATCATCGGAGCAGGGCCCATCGTTATTGGACAAGCCTGCGAGTTTGATTATTCCGGAGCTCAGGCCTGCAAGGCGCTACGTGAAGAAGGTTACCGGGTCATTCTGGTCAATTCTAATCCGGCCACGATCATGACTGACCCAGGACTGGCGGATGCCACCTATATCGAGCCGATAACCCCGGAGATTGTGGCCAAGATCATCGAAAAGGAACGCCCCGACGCGTTATTGCCCACCATGGGTGGGCAAACTGGGCTGAACACGTCGTTGGCTTTGGAAGAGATGGGTGTGCTAGCCAAATATGATGTCGAGATGATTGGCGCCAAGCGGGAAGCCATCGAGATGGCTGAAGACCGCAAACTGTTCCGCGAAGCAATGGATCGGCTTGGCATCGAAAACCCAAAAGCCTGTATTGTCACGGCACCAAAGGACGTGAATGGCAAGAAAGACCTTGTTGGCGGCGTCCGCATCGCGCTGGAAGCGCTGGACGAGATCGGCCTGCCCGCTATTATCCGTCCCGCCTTTACCATGGGTGGATCGGGCGGCGGTGTGGCCTATAATCGCGATGACTACGAGTTTTTCTGCCGTTCCGGTATGGATGCTTCCCCGGTCGGTCAGATCCTTGTCGATGAATCCCTCTTGGGTTGGAAAGAATTCGAAATGGAGGTTGTGCGCGACACCGCTGACAACGCCATCATTGTCTGTTCCATTGAGAACGTCGATCCGATGGGCGTACACACCGGCGATAGCATTACCGTCGCCCCTGCCCTGACGCTTACCGACAAGGAATACCAGATCATGCGCAACGGCTCGATCGCGGTGCTGCGTGAAATCGGAGTCGAGACCGGCGGGTCAAACGTGCAATGGGCGATCAACCCGGATGATGGGCGCATGGTTGTGATCGAAATGAACCCGCGCGTGTCACGCTCCTCTGCTCTGGCCTCCAAGGCGACCGGCTTTCCAATTGCCAAAATCGCCGCGAAACTGGCCGTCGGCTACACGCTGGACGAGTTGGACAATGACATCACCAAGGTCACGCCAGCCTCCTTTGAGCCGACGATCGATTATGTGGTTACCAAAATCCCGCGCTTCGCCTTCGAGAAGTTTCCCGGTTCAGAACCGCATCTGACCACCGCAATGAAATCGGTAGGCGAGGTGATGGCGATTGGCCGCACCATCCACGAATCCCTGCAAAAGGCGCTGGCTTCGCTTGAAACCGGCCTCACCGGTTTCGATGAGATCGCAATTCCCGGCGCCCCCGACAATGCCGCCATAGTCAAAGCGCTCAGTTTGCAAACCCCGGACCGCATCCGGGTTATTGCCCAAGCGATGCGGCTTGGATTTTCAGACGACGACATTCACGGCGTCACTATGTTCGACCCGTGGTTTCTTGCCCGCATTCGGGAAATCATCGAGTCTGAAGAAGATGTCCGCGAAAACGGTCTACCGAGTACCGAAGACGGGCTACGCCATCTGAAAATGATGGGCTTTACCGACGCCCGCCTCGCCAATTTGACGGGACAATCCGAAACGAATGTGCGCCGTGCCCGCCAGAGCCTTGGCGTCGTCGCCTGTTTCAAACGCATCGACACTTGCGCTGCAGAGTTCGAGGCGCAAACCCCATATATGTACTCTACCTATGAAGCCCCGGTTTTTGGCGAAGTCGAATGCGAAGCGCGCCCCTCGGACCGTAAAAAGGTCGTTATCTTGGGTGGCGGACCAAACCGCATCGGCCAAGGGATCGAGTTCGACTATTGCTGTGTGCACGCCTGCTACGCCCTCACGGACGCGGGTTATGAAACCATCATGATCAACTGCAATCCGGAAACAGTCTCGACCGATTATGATACCTCTGATCGTCTCTATTTTGAGCCGCTCACTTTTGAGCACGTCATGGAAATCCTGCGGGTTGAGCAAGAGAACGGTATCCTTCATGGGGTCATCGTACAATTTGGCGGTCAGACACCCCTCAAACTCGCCGACGCCTTGCAGGACGAAGGCATTCCGATCCTTGGCACCACACCAGACGCCATTGACTTGGCCGAAGACCGCGAGCGTTTCCAGCAACTGGTGCAGGGACTTGGCCTGAAGCAACCCCACAACGGCATCGCTTCGACGGACGAACAAGCATTTGAAATCGCAAAAGACATTGGATTTCCACTGGTCATTCGCCCGTCTTACGTCCTCGGCGGTCGCGCGATGGAAATCGTGCGCGATCAAGCCCAACTGGAACGCTATATTTCCGAAGCCGTTGTGGTTTCCGGCGACAGCCCTGTTCTGCTTGACAGCTATCTCTCCGGCGCGGTGGAATGTGATGTTGATGCAATTTGTGACGGCACCGACGTGCACGTTGCAGGTATCATGCAGCATATCGAAGAGGCCGGCGTGCATTCTGGTGACTCTGCCTGCTCGCTCCCGCCTTACTCGCTCGCTCCCGACATCATCGCCGAATTGCACAAACAGACCCATGCGCTGGCGCACGCCCTTAACGTCGTCGGCCTGATGAACATCCAATTTGCGGTCAAAGACGGCGAGGTTTATCTGATCGAGGTGAACCCCCGCGCCTCGCGCACGGTGCCATTTGTGGCCAAAGCGACTGACAGCGCGATTGCCGCTATCGCCGCGCGCGTCATGGCCGGGGAAAAGCTCTCGGACTTCCCGCGATGCGGGTTATCACGAAACGCTGCCTCTTGGTGATCCGCTCACGCTGGCTGATCCAAACATGCCGTGGTTCTCAGTTAAAGAAGCGGTTCTGCCGTTCGCCCGTTTTCCCGGCGTTGACACCATCCTAGGCCCCGAAATGCGCTCAACCGGGGAAGTCATGGGTTGGGACCGCGACTTCCCGCGCGCCTTCCTTAAGGCGCAGATGGGCGCGGGTATGGTCCTGCCAACCTCGGGCTGTGCGTTCCTGTCGATCAAAGACGCCGATAAAACACTCAAGATGTTGGAGGCCGCGCAAATCCTGACCGGCCTTGGCTTTACGCTTGTCGCCACCCGCGGCACACAAAACTGGCTCGAAGGTCAGGGTGTGCCCTGTGCTGTCGTCAACAAAGTCTACGAAGGCCGCCCCGACGTTGTCGACATGATGAAAGATGGCGGCGTACAACTGGTGATGAACTCAACAGAGGGTGCACAGGCGGTCGAGGATAGCAAATCCATCCGCTCGGTCGCGCTGTACGACAGAATTCCGTATTTCACGACCGCCGCCGGGTCACATGCAGCCGCTCTGGCGATCCGGGCGCAGGCCGACGGGGATGTTGGGGTGAAGTCACTGCAGGGGTGAAATCGCCTCTACCAGACAAGCATTAAATTGACATGGATGAAACGTAAGACGTTTTGTTCTCTTTGCGCCAGCTCGACCGATCACTTTCACAACTTTGCGTCGACTAAAGTTGGATTAAGGGGGTCATAATCGCTGTACAGCGCATTTCAAAGTACCGCCGCTTGTCATTTATCCGGCACGATGAACACAGGCGCGCGCGCTCAAAAGTCAGCGAGGAATTGGATAAAAGACGATCACACTCACGATGAAGAGAACGCGCGCAGGCTTCCGCCACATGGAATCTGACAGTGAGATCGAGTTGCTTGAAATACTCGGCAGACGTTCCTAATCGCCATCGGCCTGCGGAACCGATTTGCTTGCGCACTGCGCCATGGTGCCGTCGCTCACCAGCAATTCAAGGTTCCACCGAAGATTGAGCAAGATCGCCCAATGGAATGCTTCTTCCTCAACTCGCGCCCAAAACCCTACAGTCGTCCGCACCGCCGCTCTATTCTTCGCTGTTTCTGTTTCGCGGAAAGGTTTGCCTTGAACGCCAGTTTACCGACTATTGTGAGACATTTTTCGGTTTTCGCGGTTGAAGATTCCGCCCCGGTAGAAATCGCAGACCCGGCCATGACACCAATGCTCACGATGGCCGCCGTAAGGACCACAAAATCGACTGTCACCGCTCCTGAGGTGTCAGATTTGAAGTGTCGTAACAGTCCGAGCAAGCGGTCGCTCACCGCCCGGCTGCGCAAGTTTGTTGTCTGGAGACGTGTTGCAGCCGGTGGCTTGGTCTTAGTGGTATTACAGTCCATCTACTCACTCACATTTTTCGTGTCCGTGCTTTCAACTCTCGGATCCTGAAATCAAAGTGGTCTCAACACAATCTCATGCGCCATCGATCAGAATAGCTGGCCGACAGTGGCACTAGTTACATCAAATTGTATTGACCAAGAGCAAAGCGGAAAGAAGGCGCCACCGTGACCTTTGGCGGACTTTGATAAGATGGGCTGCGTCGCGCCAAGAATGCGCATTGGAGAGCATGTGAAGCAACCGCGCGCAAAAACCCGCGCATGCGAGCGCTTTGCCCCAAATCCTGTGCTACACTGCCGGTATTAACGCCAAAGGAGTTTCCCCATGCGCCTGACATTCGCCCTGCCTATCGTTGCGCTAATCGCCGCCTGCGCACCCAAACCAGCACCCGTCACCGGAAGCTTGCCTTTTTTTGGCGACGGTTACCGGTTCAAAGGTGATGCCTGTCTTCGTGTTGGTGAAGATGGTTACACCAACCAGTTTCTGGATGACTCGGCTGACCTGGTTGGTTGCCCCGAAGATCTGGAAAACCTTGGTGTTTTTGTCATCGACTACAGTGCCGTCGAAGTAGCCCGTCGCGACGGCTATGTCCTGTACTCCGTCCCGCGCCGATAGGCCCGGATCAGCGAGAAACAAAAAAGGGCCACCCCGAAGGGTAGCCCTGATTCCATTTCGTGGTAAGCTGGCTCAGGCCAATTTGCGACGCTTCTTGCGTACCGCCGCCAAGCCGCCAATCGCGGCGAGCAGCATGATACCAGTTGCAGGCAATGGCACGGGGGATGGCGCTGCTGTCACCAAGTTTTGCCGCCGGCTGGCATCCGTGCTTTCTAAATAGGTCAAATCCCAGCTGCTTCCGCCAGTCCAGTTCATTGCGGCCTGCAGATAACCAGCTGCTAAAGTCTCGACGTCCTGACTCGCAGATGCCTGAAAGAGGCCCTCTGTGATATCCCAATCGCCGTCATAGACGACCTCCCACAACGAGAGTTGGAAAGCGGCAGATTTCGCCCGGTTCACTTGGACATCAGGGTCGCTAAAAAATGTGTCGCTGAAATTTGCGTCAAAGATCGACTGCACGCGCGCCATACCAACCGGCACCAGATTAACGCCGCCATTCTGGAACGGAGTGGTTGTAGCTGCGTACCCATATTCAAGTGATGTGCCGAGGAATGCCCCTAGATCCAGACACCATGCAACGAAATCGCCCAGACCATTCTGTGTCGTGTCAGACATATTGAATCCGCCCGCAGAAACCTGGGTCAGGCCACCAGCAACGGGCACAGGGACAGTATTTAACGTGACGGTGCGATAGCCTGCCGCCGATCCGTTGTATTTCAGAGAAATTGGAGCAGCCCAAGAAGAGCCAGCAATCATCGTTACTGCAACCGCGGCTGCAGCCAGTTTTTTGACACTCATACCATTTTACCTTTTACACTCAACAACTGTACACGAAACAGATTCGAACTGCGTTTCGTACATGTCCTCTTTACAGCACCTGATCTCGAACAAACAGGCTCTGTGGCGGAAATGGGGCGAGAAATAGTCTTTTTTGATCTTAATTTTCAGTGCGTTAGATACAAACAGCGCAAAATCTCGGCTTTGTTTCGCGATCCGTCACAATCTGATTCCGGGCCAGATGCACCACGAATTCTGCGGCGAATCGGAACGACATTTGAAATTCGCAATCTTGTACAGTTTACAACCAGTTGCCACGGCCGGCTGCCGCATCCCGTTTCGCAATAAAACGTCCAGCTTAGTCAAAGGCTGCATAATCTGCTCTTTTGGCGCCGGGTATTCAGTTGGATCGGTGATATTGCAGCGGTACGGCTAGCCAAGTGTTAGCCATTTTCCTCTTCCAGATGTAGTTTCATATCAATCAGAACTTGCTGCAGGATAGAGGTTTCTTTTAGCAGCCGTTTCGCCTCGTTGATCGTGATTACACCATCTTGGATCGATTGCTGATACTCGGCCATCAACATGGCAAAGCGCTGGCTTAGTGCAATTACATCAGTGTTTACGCCGCCCTTGCGGTCGTCATTGGGCCGCCGATCGTCATAAGACAGGCTAATTCCTTTCAACTCGGCCAGAGCGGATGTCACGTGGGGATAGCCGGCGGCTTCCTCCAACAGCGCGACAGCGTCAATTGGCATGAACCGGTCAGCGTGTTCGGTGTTGTCTGAGTAATACCGTCCAAGCGTCGCTTTGGATTTCCCTGTCAGTGTACAGGCCGGTTCGATGCCGACATCCTTGACCAGCGTCTCGGTGTGTTTCTTTAGATAACTGCCTATTCCGGCCATAGATTTGTCCTCGTTCACGATCCTCATGACCGCCAAGTGCGATGAAAGTTCTTACTCATGCCCATTAATCGGTTTGGCGCGGAAAGTCATTTACAAACCATCTCCCATATTCCTGGATTCGGCGAGCGCCTGATGTTCCCGGTATTAGTATGCAGACCGGGTTCATTCTGCTTTTGGCATTTGGGGAAAGCAAGATCGACAGCCCGATGACTGGTAATTGCGCGGTTTGGCGCATGTTGGCTTGGCAAACCCAAGGCGCGAGATACGAGCGTAAACGGTAAGAAGGGCAAAATGAGTAAGACCTCCTGAGCCAGAGCCTAGATTGACAGTGCCGCCGCAATGAGGATTTTCAAAAAGCAGGGGCAGCCGCGGATGCGTTGGAAGGCATCAAAAGCCAGTACGTGGCAAAATTCACATTGCTTTCATCCAACCCAGGGTCTTGTCTGTATCGCCGTTTGGTTTGTATTCGGCGCCCAGCGGCGCAGTATAGCCAAGCGCACTGATTAATTTGAAGACATGGCCATATGAGACTTCACCACGATCCGGCCTGCCACGGTCTGGAACCGAGGCGAACTGTATATGGCCGATGATCGGTTGCAGAGCGGCAAGCTTGTGGGACAAGTCACCCTCCATCAGTTGGACATGGTAACAGTCGAACATCAAAGCGAGATTGTCGCATCCAACTTCGGTGATGATTGCTTTGGCCTGATCTGTTGTTTTGAGAAAATACTCTGGCGCATCGTATTTGTTAAGGGGCTCGATCAGGATGGTAATTCCATGTGCCGCAGCTTTTGAGCAGGCATATTTGAGGTTGGAAACAAATGTCTCGTGGGCTTTGATGCCATTGGCAAACCCCGCCATGACGTGGATTTTTTTGGCGCTTATTTCGACGGCATAGGTAATCGCTTCATCAATTGCCAAGCGGGCTTCGGCCACGCGTTCGACCAGAGCTGACAACCCATTGTCACCTGCGGCAACAGTACCGCGCCGGGTGTTGAGGCCCAGCATCTCGAGATCGGTTTCAGCCAACGCTTTGGCCACGTCCGCCGAGGGAACATCATAAGGCCAGTGGCATTCTACAGCATCAAATCCTGCGGCCTTGGCTGCACGGATCGCGTCAGGCAGAGGTCGATCAGCCCACAAGAATCCGAGGTTGGCTGAAAACTTTGTCATTCGTCCCACTCCACATCGAAATGTTTCACCAAATCGGAGACTTGATCCAGGCTGAGCGCGCGGGCGTTATAGCCGCGCATGAGGATGGCCAAACGTGCCGTGTCCTCCAGCTCTTCAATTGCATAACACGCCGCTTCAACATCTTTGCCCGCTACGACGGGACCGTGATTGGCGAGCATTACAGCGCTTCGCCTGCCCGCTAAACCACGTACCGCCTCTCCCATCGCGGGGTCTCCGGGGAGAAAGAAGGGTAACAGCTTTACCTTTCCCAGTTTCATGATTGCGTAAGGTGTCAGGGGCGGCAGAAAATCGTCTTCGTCAACATCGGGCATCAGTGACCATGCGACCGAATGGCAGGAATGCAAATGCACAACGGCTCCTGCCGTGCTGCGGGTGTCGTAGAACGCTGCGTGCAGAGGCATTTCTTTTGTTGGCGCGTCGCCGCCAATAAGGTTTCCCTCAACATCGAACCGAGAGAGTCGAGCGGGGTCCAGGCGACCAAAGCTTGTACCAGTTGGCGACACCAGAAGTCCGCCGTCATCCGTCCGCGCCGAGATGTTGCCCGTGCTGCCGCCGGTCAGACCGCGGTCGTACATGGATTTGGCCAAGCCACAGATGTTTTCGCGCAAAAGGGATTCAAGGGTCACATCTCACCTCCTAAAACTGCAGCAGCCTTCAAGAAATAGTCGGGCGCCCCAAAATTTCCGGATTTGAGCGCAATAACCAGATCGGGTCCTGCGCGGAGGGCCGGAACACCGGGATCGATCTCGGGTCCAATCTCAAAACTATCGATCGAGAGACCCTCAACGACGGCGCCGGACGTCTCGCCACCTGCTGTCAGTACCTTGGGTATGCCGAGCGCGACTAATCTCTGTGCGACCGTGGCAAAAAACCCTTCCAACGCGGCCGCAGCCCGCTCGCGCCCGTATGTCGTCTGTACATCGCGAACCACCTGCGGATCGGCGGAACTATAAGCCAGCGGCACACCGTCTTGCGCAACCAACCAGTTAGCCACGTCTTCCGGTTTTAGCCGGCCCTCGATGACTTCTTCTGCCACGATTTCATAAGTTGGATTGGAATTGCCGTGAAGATTGACTTGTGCGCGGGTCGCGTTCGAACACGAGCCGGACAAAGCAACGCACTTGCCCGCCTGTCCTCTCCATGTACTGCCACGGCCCGTGATTGCGCCTCGGCGGGCGAAATTTCCTGGCAACCCCAGCGCCACTCCGGACCCGCCGGTGATCAGCGGCAGACCGTCAGCAGCTGCGCCGATCTGCATCAGGTCCCTGTCGCGCAACGCATCGACCACAATCAGGCGTTTGCCCAGATTATGCTCTGCCTCAAGCCCCGCCTTGATTGCATCGGCACCGGCAAAAACAACGGGCGCCGCAACATGGCCAACCTCCAAAGAAGTTTGGGGTTTCAGCCAGCGGCGGATGTCGGAATCCGTCATCGGCGTCAGCGGATGGTTTTGCATGCCGCTCTGGCTCAGCAGAACGTCACCCACAAAAAGATGCCCTTGATAAATTGACCGACCTGTCCCGGGAAAGGCCGGACAAACGATCACCTTATGGGCATCCAGCGCCTTGGCGAGTGCTTCGGCGACGGGGCCGATATTACCCTCAGGCGTGCTGTCGAATGTTGAGCAGTACTTGAAAAAGAACTGCTCACAGCCCTGCGCCTTCAGCCAGTCCAGCGCTTCCAGCGATTGGCGCACAGCTTCGCGAGGGTGATTTGAACGCGACTTTAACGCGATTACGCCGGCCTCAACATCGGTGCCGGCACCTTTGTCCGGGACGCCAGTGTACTGCACCACACGCATGCCCTTTTTCGCCAAAGTGTTGGCCAGATCCGAAGACCCGGTAAAATCATCGCCGATACAGCCCAGCAGCATTAGATCTCTCCCGGGAGCTTGATCCCAGCGTTGCGGGCGTACACCTTGGCGATCGCCGCGTCATCTTCGCGTCCCAGTCCGGATCCAGACGCTGCAAGAAACTGTTGCAATGCCGCTGCCGTGATGGGCGCGCCGAACTTTGCCTGTTTGGCGATTTCCAACACGATACCCAGATCTTTAAGCCAGATATCGACGGTGGAATGGGGAGTGTAATCGCCCGCTACAATGTGCGGTGCCCGATTTTCCAGCATCCAACTCGTGCCAGCGCACTTGCTGATGACTTCGACGAACTTTTCCGGGGCCACGCCTTGGGTCATTCCAAACGTCATGGCTTCGGCCATGGCCGCGATATGCACGCCAGCCAGAAGTTGGTTCACGGCCTTCATCGCTGAACCGGCGCCGACGGTTTCACCAAGATCAAACACGGTTTCGGCGGTTGCGTCCAGAACAGGGCGTGCAGCAGCAAAGGCTTCGGGTGATCCCGATGCCATGATCGACAGTTTGCCTTGTGCGGCCTTGGCAGAGCCGCCTGAGATTGGCGCGTCCAGATACAACACACCAGTTTCGGCGCACCTTGCGGCCATCCGTTTTGCGAACTCCGGTGGGACAGTCGCGCAGGCTATTACAACCGCACCTGACTTGAGCATCGAAACAATTCCCTGATCACCGAACAGCACATTCTCAGTTTGCACCGCGTTCAGCACCACAATAGCAACCGAATCCAGATCACTGGCGACGTCTGGTAACGTTCCGTCAGCACCGCCGTCCGCCCGAAAATTGTCGACCGCTGCGGGCGCAATGTCAAAACCATGGGTGACATGACCCGCTTTCAAAATTGAGCGCGCCATACCGTTGCCCATCGATCCAAGGCCGATGAGCGCGGTTGTAGTTTTTTTTGACATTGCTGATCCTTTTCACGTGGATTGAGTGCTCAGGTTCTCAGCTTTGAAACTGCGGGCCGTCGCGTCTAATTGCTGGCACAATGTATACCTTTTCTGTGTAGTGTCATCTGCACCCCCAGAGATCGCAATATTCTTGTTGAACACGTCGGCGACTGATGTTGATAATGATTTTTTGGTGTAGCACCATACCGATGCGACACAATTGCGATTTGTGCTAGACTTGTCGAGATCATGGGGACGGAGATTGTGATGTCAAAGCCAGACGATGCTAAGTTTAAGGGCCGCCTGCATGGCGAGCAGATTGAGCCAGAGCAAAACGATAATATGCTGTTACGGCTTGTGTATATGTTGCTCATCGCGGTGATGATTTCGCTGGCGCAGACGGTCTTGGGCGTGGCGACAATTGTGCAGTTCGTTGTCATGTTGGTCAGCAACAAAAAACCGAACGAACGGTTGGCCGATTTTGGTACCGACTTGGGCATCTGGATAGCCAAGGCAGCGCGCTTTCAAACCGCCGCGAGCGACGTGAAACCTTGGCCGTGGTCTGAGTTGGACTGAGGTCGTATCCAGTGCGTCGTTCTGGGAATCTCAGAATGAACTCCCAAGTTCCAAGGGAGCAAAGGTTCTCGGTGACCACATGGTGATTCCCTATCGCTGAGCAATGCATAAAGTAATTCGGAATTGGTATCAGAAAATCTTCAGATTTTCCGGCAATTCTCTGTCGTCGACAGCGTGCCTGAGACTTGCGCCGGATGCCAGCAAGCGGGGCAGGTGCGACCTAAATCTCCTAGGTGTGGTTTAAAGCAAGGGGGATTTGATGCCAAAAAGACCGATCACGCCTGAACCTCACTCGGTGCCCGTCAAACCAATCTCTGGCAGGCGCGCACCCAACAATCAAACAGGTGCCTGACTGAAATACTGATCGGTCGTTCCGCCGAAATCGAATTCCAGAGTGAAGGTCTTTGCATACAAGTTGTTGTCGTCCAGTTGCAGCCTGCCAAAGCGGCGCTCTAGTGGAAATTGGCTTCCATCCCCGCATGGCTCCGGCCGACGTAGATTGTCCAGCGCCAGAATGGAGATCAGCGTTTCCACAAGGATGACCGGCGAGACATACTGACCGAGGCACTTGTGCCGACCATAGCCAAATTGCAGATAGTGTTTCTCGTCTCGCCCGATGACAAAAGCGTCGGCGTAATTGGTGTCCTGCATTGCCGAACTGTGTGCAGTAAAGATCAGCGTATCCGCGCGAATCGGCCGACTGCCGGATATGGTTGCGCCTTCTTTCCTGCATTCACGCAACAGGATTTCGCTTTGCGGTTGCAGCCTAAGCGCCTCTAACGCGTATTGAAGCAATTGCTTGCGGTTTTTTGTAACATCTTGGTTTTCAAGAACATTGAGGGCAAATTGCCTTGCCTCATCGAAGCAACCTAAGCGTTCGTCGCCGCTCAGCGCGCCTATACCGCTGTGCGCATATTCCCCTTCCTTCAACCGGATCATCGAATCGATCATCCGGCACGTCGCTTCTTCCTGTCCGGCAATCGCACCGACAACCGTGCCCATTATGTTTTCGACAATCCGGAGATCGCTAACCCGACTTGGATCAATTTTGGGGCACAGAGTGAACGCTGGATCAGCGATACCCATCTGCAGCTTCAACAGCCGTGTCAGCATGGTGTCAGGGACAGTTTCATCTGCCTTCAGGGCTGCGCGCTGAATACCCAGTTCACGCAAGAGATAGACCAGCAACTCGCGATAGGCACGCACGCCACGGGCTTGAACTTCGATATCCTTCTGTACATTGTTAAAGAAATTCTGGAATGAGGCTTTGATCCACTGGTAGATTTGCGCCTCATCAGGGATCACTCCGTCACCTATGCTGAGTGCGGTGTTGGGCAAGTCGACGATGCATCCATCGGACCGCTGAAACTCGGTCGGCAACGGCGTTTTACCATTCGGTCCGGCGACTTTTTCGCCATAATATCTGACCATATCTTTGTTCAGCTCAAAACTGCTCTTTTCTTTGGCTGCAGGTATTCCAAAGTAGTGGTGTGACACCGTAACCGGAACATATCGGGCAACGGCGGTTACGATGTCGATTTGCCCATGGCCATTCAGACGAGACTCTTCAACTGCGCGCTTGACGCGTTGCATACAGTTCGTGTGAACAAGATCGTTAATTTTCTCCGGATCGTCTTTGTTAACAACTGCGGTCAGCAGTCTTTTGTCCTCTTGGAATTTGTCTGCATCATCCGTGCTTAGAATAAAAGTGTCGAAACCTCCGTTCTGTGCCGGCGTCATCGATTTGACCATCTCCCGACCGTAGGGATCTACAGTAAACTCGTCATGCCGCGAGAGCACATCACGTACGCTGCCGCCATCGACAACCATGATCGGGCCAAACTGCGGTTGGAACAGTTTCTCCTTACCTCGGATCTCAGCCAGCATGGGGTAAGGTTTGTACTTCAAAAAGAAACCATAAACGCCAGCGACTGCACGACCCTGCCGAATCGCACTGGCTTTGAGCAACTGCAGTTCAGTCATTTCGGCCGGGGAAAGCGCTTCGGCTTTTGCCTTGATGGTAATCTCACCCAGACGGGCCACATCGACGGGATTGCTTGCCACGATCTGCGCGATCGTAGCATAAAACGATGCCAACGCCTCTGCGAAATGCAGTTTCAAATAGCTGAGATCAGGTGCCGTGGGATCATCTGGTGGCGACGTGCCGCTGTCTGATCGAGGTTGCTTTGCTTCGGTCTCAGAGTCTTCGTTGTCCGCTGGCAGCAACCAGCTTTCCAGCCACGCCCTAAAATCAAACCTCAACATTGCTCTCACCTGCTTACTTGTTCAAAGGAATTCTTCCCAAAGCTGTTTGCCTTTCTCATGGCGGCCAATCTATCTAAATCTGGCAAGTTGACCTGTAAGGTAGTTTAGCCCCGTGGCAACGGGTCGGCTACCCCTTCTGCCCGCTCCCCGAGACCGACAGCCTTTCGCTGAGCAAGCCGCCGATGCTCGTGGGTTGAATGCCAAGTTTAAATCGGATCCCAGTTGGGAAGTTCAACCTGGATGAGAGTGGTTGTTGCCAAGCGAGCAAAAACCTGCAGCGAAACTATCGTCGATCTGCTTTGGTTTCCATAGTGCGGAGAAACGTGCTACCGTCACCCTTTATTTGATCTGTTTATTAGACCA